>Ga0075423_10001729_pt1 | contig 19438 bp, 15 predicted proteins | sample SoiMethybrSBSTD2_FD_80114 | JGI IMG/M metagenome (GOLD analysis project Ga0075423, IMG submission 80114) | Bulk soil microbial communities from a Populus tree surrounding site in Tennessee, USA - Soil MetaG P. TD hybrid SBSTD2 | ecosystem: Environmental > Terrestrial > Soil > Tree plantation...
CGGACCAGGTGTCGGAGGCGATGCGGGCGATCGATCAGGGGATGCGCGAGACGGTGGCGGGGACGAAAGAGACCAACCGCGCCGCGGCGCAGCTCACGACGCTGGGCCGATCGCTGGAGCAGATGGTGAAGCGGTTTAGAATTCCGGAAGGCAACCACTTCGAGATTTTCGACACCAAAGAGTAAACACGTGCAGCGCGGCGACCAAGAATATCAGCATCTCTTCCAGATCTTCCGCGAAGAGTGCGACGAACACATCCAGAAGATCAACGAGGGGCTGCTCGTGCTCGAGCGGCAGCCGCGGGCGGCGCCGGTGGATGAGATCCTCCGCTCGGCGCACAGTTTGAAAGGCGCCTCGCGGATGATGGGCTTCAAGACGCTTGAGACGCTTGCCCATTATCTCGAAACGCTGCTGACACAGCTCCATCGCGGCGAGAGAGAGTCGACTCCGGCATTTCTCGACGCGCTTTATCGCGATATCGACGCCGTCAGCGAAGCGCTGGGGGCGCTGATCGAGGACAAAGAGCCTCCGGCGATCGACGAGCTCCTGGACGAGCTGCGGGTCGCGGCCGGAGAAGCCGCGCCGCGCGAAGTCGCCGAAGCGGGCGCGGCGGCTGAGGTAAAGGAAACCCCGCGCGCGAGCAGAGCGCCGGCGGCCCACGACGGCGGCGCGATCGGCAGCATCCGCGTCCAGACCGAGCGCTTGGACCATCTCATCAACCAAGCCGGCGAGCTGCTCGTCTCCAAGATCGAGGCCCTCGACAACCTTCGCCAGGCCGAAGGGGCGCTCGACGCGCTCGAGGACTGGCGCAGGAAGCTCGCACGCGAAAACGGCGACGGCTTCGGACTCGGCCATATCGAAAACGTGGGGGAGGACCTCGCAAAAGTCTTCCAGCGGATCTCCGACAACACGCATCGCTTCGAGCTGCTCGTCGACGAGATCCACGAAGGGGTCCGCGATTTGCGCCTCCTGCCGCTCTCGACGATCCTGGAGCCGTTTTTTCGCATGGTCCGCGACCTCGGTCGCGATCTCGGCAAAGACGCGGAGCTCCGATTGGAAGGCGCCTCCACTCGACTGGACAAAAAAATTCTCGAAGAGCTGCGCGAGCCGCTGATTCATCTGGTGCGCAACGCGGTGGACCATGGGATCGAAGCGCCCGAGGAGCGCGCGCGCAAAGGCAAACCATCGACCGGCCGGCTCCTCATCAGCGCGCGGCAGGAAGGGACGAAAATTCTCATCGCCGTGAAAGACGACGGCACGGGTCTGCGCCGCGACGCCATCGCCGCCAAGGCCGTCGAGCGCGGTCTGGCCTCCGCTGCGGAGATCCAGCGCTGGTCGGACAGCGAGATCTTCGATCTTATTTTTCGCGCCGGCTTTTCCACCGCCGCGGGCGTGACCGAGGTCTCGGGACGCGGCATCGGACTCGACGCGGTGTTGGAGCGGCTCGAAAAGCTTAAAGGCGCGATTGAGATCGAATCCAAGCCCGGCGAGGGCACCTCATTTATCCTGTCGCTGCCGCTCACTCTCAGCACCACGCACGCGCTGCTCTTTCTGGCCGGCGGGGACGTCTTTTGCCTGCCCACCGACGCGCTGGAGAAAACGTTGCTCCTGCCGAGCGATGGAATCACCTCGGTCGAGGGCAAAGCGACGGTGATCGTCGACGGCGCGCCGCTGGCGTTCGCCTGGCTCGCCGACGTCCTCGGGCTGCCCAAAAACGAAGCGGTTAACGGCGCAATCCCCGCGCTCATCCTGCAAAGCCCCCGGGGAAAGATCGTCTTCGGCATCGACCGGCTCGTCGGCGAGGAGGAGATCGTCGTCAAAGCGCTGGGAAAGTTTTTCGGTCACGTCCCGCAGCTAGCCGGCGGCACGATTCTCGGCAAAGGCGAGATCGCGCTGATCTTGAATCCGAACGAGCTGCTGCGCTCGGTCGCCCATCAGGTGAAGACGGTGACGGTGACGGCGGCGCCGCCGCGGCGCATCGCCGCGCCTCCGCCGTCGAGAAAACGGGTCCTCGTGGTCGAGGATACGCTGACGACGCGGACGCTGGAGAAAAATATCCTCGAGGCGGCGGGGTTCGACGTCACGACGGCGGTCGACGGCGAAGACGCGCTGATCAAGCTTTACGAGAAATCCTTCGACATCGTGGTGAGCGACGTGCAGATGCCGCGCCTCGACGGCTTTCAGCTCACCGAGCGAATCAAGAAAGAAGAGCGTTTCAAGGACCTGCCCGTCATCCTGGTGACGGCGCTCCAGACCGAAGCCGACAAGCGGCGCGGCATCGAGGCCGGCGCCGACGCTTACCTGACGAAGGCGGTGTTCGATCAAAGACGTTTTTTGGAGATCGTCAACCGGTTCGTTTGACGTTTTCATGGCTGTCAGGTCGAAAGTCGAGACCGACAACTCGAAAGAACGCGGAGATTTATGATCAAAGTGCTGATCGCCGAAGACTCTCCTTCGATCGCCGCAGTGATGCGCGAGGTGTTGAGAGGGGATCCCGAAATCAGCGTCGTCGGCTGGGCGCGAAGCGGGCGCGAGGTGATCGCGATGAGACACGACCTCGAACCGGACGTGATCACCATGGACCTCAACATGCCGCAGATGAGCGGGCTGGAAGCGATCAAGACGCTCTCGGCGACCCGGCCGATTCCCATTCTCGTGGTCAGCACCCTGATCGAAAGCCGCGATTCGGAGATCGCCTTCGAAGCGCTCCGGTACGGGGCGCTCGATGTCATGGGCAAGCCGAGCAGCGCCGGCGCGGGAGGGTTTTCGCGCGTGCAAGAGGAGCTCAAGTTCCGCATCAAAGCGGTCTCCCGAATACGGCCGATGCATCGCTTCAGCAAAGCCGAGCCCCCGGCGCCGACGACGAAGCACAACGCGCAGCCGGGCCAAAAGCTCAGACAGCCGCTGGTCGTGATCGGCGCGTCGACCGGCGGACCGCCGGCGCTGGCGCAGATCTTGAGCGAACTGCCGCGCTATCTTCCCGTTCCCATCACCATCGTTCAGCATATCGCGCGCGGCTTTATCACCGGCCTTCGCCAATGGCTGGACCGGCAGTCCGCGCTCCCGGTGCAGCTCGCCGCCGACGGCGTGCCGCTCAGAAGCGGGCAGGTCTACCTCGCCCCGGACGATTGCCATCTGGAGATCGCGCCGGGAAAAAGCCTGACGTTGAGTGCCGAGGCGCCTCTCGGGGGCCATCGCCCGTCGGTCGACCGGCTCATGGAATCGGCCGCTTCCGTGTATGGCGCCGACGTGCTCGGCGTCCTGCTGACCGGTATGGGGCGAGACGGCGCCCAAGGTTTGAAAAAAATCCGCGACGCCGGCGGCCGGACGATCGTCCAAGACGAGGCGACCTCGCTTGTCTTCGGCATGCCGCGCGAGGCGATTCGCACCGGCGCCGCCGAGCTCGTGCGGCCGCTCGACAAGATCGCCGAAAGCATCGTGCAGGCGATTCAACCGAAAGGGGAGAGCTGAGCGCATGGGCGCGAAAATCGTCGTCGTCGACGATAGCCGGACGCAGCGAAGCACGATCGCCATGGCGCTCGAGCGCCGCGGCTACACCGTGGTGCAGGGAAGCGACGGGCTGGAGGCGCTCCATCTCGCTCACAACGAGAATCCCGACCTCCTGGTCTCAGACATCGTCATGCCCGAGCTGACCGGCTATCAGGTCTGCCGGCTGCTGAAGAACGACCCGGCAACGGAGGACCTGCCGATCATTCTGCTCACGACGCTGGAGCACCAGGAGCACCGCTTCTGGGGCAAAGAGGCCGGCGCCGACAGCTTCGTCCTCAAAGGCGCGGATGCCGCCCCCCTGGAGAAAGAGGTCGCCCGCCTGCTCGCGGAAAAGAAACGCCGGGCGGCGGGCGAACGGGTGGGGAAGAGCGCCGTGCCTTTCGCGCGCCACACGGCGCACGCGCGCTTGACCGACCTGCTCGACCGCCTGCTGTTCGATGCGACGATCACCAACCGCATCCGCGAAGCCGGCCGCTCCACCGGCGGCCTCGCCGAGGTCCTCGGCCGCTTCTTCGAATTTTTTCCTTCACTGATCGATTACGACGTCTGTCTGCTCTGCGTGCGCGGCCCGGCAGGACCGCAGATTTTCGCGCACCTCGCCGCGCTCACGCCGTCAACGATCCTCGAGGCGGCCAAGAAGACGGTTCTAAAGGAGGGATTGATCCTGGGATCCGAGAAAGAAAAACTGGAGATAAACGTCCTGAACCCGCAACGCCTTGCCGCAGAAGCGGCCGTCGAAGAGAACAGCATGGCGATGCTTGCGTCGCGCTTCGCCTATCCGCAGGAAGGCGGCCTCGCGGTCTTTACCTCGAGCCGGCCCCTGTACACGGAAGAGACGAGCGGCACGCTGCGAACCGCCGTGCGCGAGCTCGAGCCGATTCTGTCGGGCATCTTTCAAACCGACGCGTTGGAGAAACTCAAAGCGGACTTCAATGCGATGATCGTGCACGATCTTCGCGCGCCGCTGACGGCGATCATGTCGGGCGTCGCGATCATCGAAGATGGATTGGTCGGCCCGGTGACCGACGAGCAGAAAACCTGGCTCGGCAAGATCGACGCCAGCAGTCACAATCTGCTCGATCTGATCAACGACTTTCTCGACCTTTCAAAGATCGAAGCCGGTCGGCTCGATCTCACCAAGGAAGAAATCGATCTCGCGGCGACCGTCCGTGCCAGCCTGGACGACTTCGCTGTTCTGGCGCGCGAAAAAAAGATTGCGTTGTCGAGCAAGCTCGACGGGGATTGCCGCGTCGCGGCCGACCGCGGACGTCTCGGGCAGGTCTTTACCAATCTTCTCAGCAATGCCTTGAAATTCACCCCCGAAGGAGGGGCGATCGAGATCGGCGCCCGCCGCGGCGCCAGGGAAATCAAACTATGGGTCAGAGACACGGGCGTGGGCATCCCCACGTCCGAGATGGGCAATCTTTTCGACAAATATCGTCAGACTCAAAGCGGCAAGAAATCAAAGCATAAGGGAACGGGTTTAGGCTTGGCGATCTGCAAGATGATTATCGAGTCTCACGGCGGAAGAATCTGGGCTGAAAGCGCGGAAGGCAGCGGGACGACATTCTTCTTCACCTTGCCTCTGCCGTAAGTCCGGCCCGCGGCGCAGGAATTTTCTTTACCCCCTAGACTGACATTCCACCGAGAACCGCAAGCCAGGGCATCGCGCGACCCCGGCGGTCGGCTTCGTCGCGTCAACCGACGCGCAGCTTGGGATCGAGGGCGTCGCGGAGCGAATCGCCGAAGAGATTGAAGGCGAAGACCGAAAGGCTGATCGCGATGCCCGGAAAAATCGCCATCCACGGCGCGCGCTCGGCGAACTCGACGGCGGCGCCGGAGAGCATGAGGCCCCAGGCCGGAACCGGTTCAGCAACTCCCAGGCCGAGAAAAGACAGCGACGCTTCGAGAAGAATCGCCTGGCCGAGAAAAGCGGTGAGCATGATGAGATACGGCGCCATGACGTTGGGCAGCATGTGGCGAAAGATGATCCGCCGGTGGCCGAAACCCAGCGCCCGCGCCGCGTCGATAAACGGGGTCTCGCGGAGCGAGAGCGCGCTGCTCCGCGCGACGAGCGCCGAGCGCGGAATCATCGGAACCATGATCGCGAGAATCACGTTGATCGTTCCGGTGCCGAGGACCGCGACGACGACGAGCGCCAGCACGATGAGGGGAAACGAAAGCAGCAGGTCCATGAAGCGCTGCACGATGAGATCGGTTTTGCCGCCGAAATAGGCGCTCGTCACGCCGATGACGGCGCCCAGCGTCGCGCCTAAAAACGACGCGCAAAAGCCGACGAAAAGCGCCGTGCGCGAGCCGTAGATGACCCGCGAAAGAACGTCCCGCCCGAAGGAGTCGGTGCCGAGCCAGTGCGCCGCCGACGGCGCCTGCAGCATCGCGCCGTAGTCGGTCGCGAGCGGTTCGTACGGCGAGATGACGTTCGCCAGCGCCGCGGCGGCGAGCATCACGAGGATGATAACCGCGCCCGCCGCGCCGAGCGGACGGCGGCGCGCGAAGCGCCAAGCGAGAATCCACGCGCGATAAAGCCTTCGCTTCGACCTGTGCGTGACCGCCGCGAGCGTATTCTCTTGCGCCATAGATTATTGATAGCGGATGCGCGGGTCGAGCCAGGCATTCAGCAGATCGACGAGAAAGTTCACGAAGATGAAGACGAACGAGGTGAGCAGCACGAGGCTCTGCACCATCGTGTAGTCGCGCTGGCTGATCGCCTCGACGAAGAGCTTGCCGATGCCGTTCAAGTTGAACACTTGCTCGGTCACGACGAGGCCGCCGACGAGAAACGCAAATTCGAGCCCCAAGACCGTAATCACGGGAAGCAGCGCGTTCTTGAGCGCGTGGCGCGTGAGCACGACCTTTTCCCACAAACCCTTCGCGCGCGCCGTGCGGATGTAGTCCTCGCGCAAGACCTCCAGGACCGCCGAGCGCGTCATCCGCGTCGCCACCGCGGAATAGCGGTAGCCGACCGCCAGGGCGGGCCAGATGAGCTGCGTCAGGTTGGCCCTGGGGCTCACCCAGAACGAAGTGAAAGTCAGCGGCGGCAGCCAATGGAAAAAGATAATGAAGACGAGAATGATCATGATACCGAGCCAAAAAGACGGGATCGCGAGGCCGGCGATCGAGAAGAGCCGGACGAAATAATCCAGCCAGGAGTCCTGCCTGAGCGCCGCGAGCGTGCCGAGCGGAACCGAGAGGAGCACCGCGACCAGCGTCGCCATGAGCGCGAGCTCCAGGCTGAGTTCGAGACGGATGGCGACCTCGTGGCTGATCGGCCGTCCCGTCCACATCGAAGTGCCGAAGTCGAGCCGGACGATGCCGCCGATCCAGTCGACGAACTGGCGCCAGAGCGGCTTGTCCAGGCCGAGCTGCGCCTTCTCGCGCTCGATCGCCTGCTTCGGCGCGAACGTGCCGCTGCCGGCGTATTTCAGCTCGACAATATCGCCGGGGAGCACTCTCAGGAGGAGAAAAACCAGCGCCGCGACGCCGAACAGCGTCGGGATCATCAACAGAACGCGGTGGAGAATGTAGCGGCCCATCGCAAGGTAAAAGGCAAAAGGTAAAAACGAACGCGAGGTGTTTTGCCTTTACTTTTTACTTTTGTCCTCCTATTCGGCGAGCCACACGTCGCGCAAATCCTGATTGACGTAGTGCGACGGCGTGATCTTCCATCCTTTAACCTTCGCCCAATGCGGCACGATGCGCTGCCACCAAAGGATGTGGAACTGATACGCCTGCTCGTCGAGAACGCGCTTTTCGAATGCCCGCAGAATTTTCAGTCGGTCGGCGAGCGTCGTCATCCGGCTCTGCCGGTCGTAAAGCTCATCCAGCGTGTTGTCGTTATACCGCCCGTAATTGAGCGGGCTCTTCGACGCGCTCAAGAATTTTTGCAGCTGCAGGTCGGGCTCGTCCATGAAGTCGCACGCGAAGTCGATCCCCGCGTCGTAATTCCCCTGACGCAGATCGTTCAAGTACGGCCCTTCCTCCTGCATGACGTGGTTGACGTTGAGGCCGACCTGCCGCCACTGATCGATCACGTAGATGCCGGTCGCTTTGTAAGGCTCCTCGACATTACGGTTCTTGAGCGTGAAGGAAAATCCGTCCGGCACGCCCGCCTCCTTCAGCAGCCGCCGCGATTCTTTCCGCGACGCCTCGATGTTCTTGCCGAAGCCGGCGAGTTTGGTCAGCTCCGCTTCCGGCGTCGCGAACTGCGAGCCCGGGCGAAAAACGCCGCCGACATACTTCATCAGCGAGATTTTTGACAGCGCCTTGGACGCTCCCCAGCGGTCGAGCGCAAGACTCAAGGCGCGGCGCACGCGCGCGTCGTTGAAAAACTTTTTCTCGTTGTTGAACACGACCGTCAAATTACAGATCCACGGGCTTTCCTGCACGACGGCTTGGTTGCCGAGCGATTTTTTCACGTCCTCGAGGGCCGCCGGATTGAAGCCGCGAAACTCGATCAGCGCCTGGCCGCTGCGCACCGCCGCGACGCGCGGAGCGGTGTCGCGCACAAACACCGCCTTGAAGCCGTCGAGGTAGGGTCGGTCCTTCAAATAATAATTAGGATTCTTCTTGCCGATCCAGTGCGAGCCCGGGACGTGCTCGACGAAGACAAACGGTCCGGTGCCCATAACGTTTTTCTCGTACCAGCGCGGATCTTTGGCGAGCAGGTCGGCTTTGTAAATGAAATTCCACGGCGAGGCGAGATTGGCGATGAACGAAGCCGAGAGCTGCTTGAGCTGGAAAACGACCGTGTAGGGGTCCGGCGCCTCGACGCTCTTCACCACTCCATAGGCCGCCTGGCGCGCGCTTGCGACGCCTTCGGACGGAAAGATGATCTTGTCATAGGTCGCTTTCACGTCCTTCGAAGTGAGATCGCCGCCGTCGTGAAATTTGATGCCTTTGCGGATCTTGAACGTATATGTGAGGCCGTCCTTGGAGATCGTCCATTTATCTTCAGCGACATCGCCGATTATTTTCGGGTAATTTTGGGGATCGAAGCGCAGAAGCGTGCTGTAATGGGGCGCGAGCGGATGCAGCATCGCAAAGGTCGTCTCGCGGTGGCCGTCGAACGATGGGGGAGTGCCCCCGACCGCGAATACCAGCTCGCCGCCGCTCCGGGGCTTTTCCCCCTGCGCCCCCGCCGCGGGGCGGGCCGGAAACAGCGCCAGGGAAAGTATTGCCGCCGCTATAAAAGCCACCGGGCATAATGGTTTATGCGTCAGTCTCATGGAACCTCCTCAATCGTTTACGCCTCTTAAGCTTGGCGATTAACAGGGGTGGGCCACCGTTGCAGATACCTAGTCCAGGTCGCTTTGCAAAGTCAAGGGTGGCAAGGAAGCCTAAATTCGGACAAATCTGGCCGCAGTGCCGCCAAATTGCTCCACATAGCGCCGCTTCTGCCGCGAATTGTAATCAAGAGGCCCGGATCGATGACCTATCCCGCACTCCGAGTCTTGGGCTAACCGACATAAATGAAGATTTATCGGCCAGTTTGTTGTCGGTTTACGTGGTGCCGGTGATTTTCAAATAGCAGGCATATCCTTTGCTTTCTTAAACTTCCCGGGATCTAAGACTCCACCTCAAAGGAGAATAGGATGACGAAGACGGCAAAACGCGGGCTGCTGACAGTTGCGATCCTGACGGCACTTTTGTGCTCTTCGACAGGCTCCGTGCAGGCGCAGGCGCATGATCCGACAACCGTCCTCTGGGACGTGAATATCAGCGGGGCCGTCAGAGGTCTGGCTCAAATAGCATTTGTATTTGACAACCCCCCCTTCGGCGGCACCGTGGCGGGATTTATTATCGTCAGGCCCACGCGCAATATAAAGCCGGCGAATGTCCCCTCGCCTTTGGTATTCGGCTCCGCGCCGCTGAGCGGGAATTGGAGCTTCGACATTAAGGGAGGGTTAATCGGATTTCTCAGCGGCGGCACGTCGGCTCTCCCCTTCGACATGTCCTTCACCGGCAAAGTAACGACGGGGGCTTCGCTCAGTTTAACCGCTAAAGGCGACGGCACCTGGAAGATGAAAGGCGTTCCGTCGATCCCCGACAACGGCGCATTCGATGGCACGACCTGGAACGCCCAGGTTTCCAAAGATCAGAACAAGTTCATCGAACTGTTCGTTTTGACATCCGACATTTGCCCCGACGATCCCCCGCCGGTCGATCCGGACGATTGCGTCGGCGCGCGTTTTACCGCCGACAACCTATACGAGTTATATGGCGGCGGTCCGGGCTATCTGACCCAGGGTTATGTGATGGTCGGCGACGGCGGCCGCATCGCCCTCGTCCTCAAAGAGCATGAGATCAATAAGACTACCGGGATTCCGGCGACGGGCGGCATTGTTCGCGCTGTGTCGGGGACATACAAGCTGGGCAAAACCTCTTCGATGATCGGCACCGATCATGACCACCTCGTTACGATGAGCGCATTCTCTCCGGATCTTTTACCTTAGCGCGCTTCGCCTGAAGTCGGCCTGAATGATTGGACCGCGCCTCGAGGTTTCGGCGGCGATTCCTTTCGCGCCTTGACCCCCTTTCAGGGCGAGATTATGATCGCGCGTCATGAGCGCGCTCGATCAACCGCTTCTCATCGCCAACAGCAACTACCACGTCGGCCACCAGATCGCGATCTTCGTCGCCAAAGAGCGGGGCTTCTTCCGCGAGGAAAAGCTCGACGACTTCGCTTACGAGGCCGGCGGGCTGATCCCCGGCCCGCTGGAAGCCGAGGGGCTCGCGCTCGCGATGAAGAATCGCGGCGTCGACATCGCCACCGCCGTGGACGTCGAGGCGGCGATCGTTCAGAAAGCGCGCGGCGCCGATCTATATATCGTCGGCGGTTGGCGCTACACGCCGTTTCTCAAATGGTACGGCGCCAAGCGCGTGACCGAGATGGGCGCGCTCCGCGGCGGCCGCATCGGCATGCGCGAGAAAGGCGGCCTGGTCCAGGTGTTCATCCAGGACGCGCTGCGCGATGCCGGAGTCGATCCCGAGCGCGACGTCGAGTGGGTGTACGATCCGGTGTTCGGCTACCGCAACAGCCCGGCGCACGCAGACATGCTCCGCGCCGACAAAGTCGACGCGCTCACCTCCCAGCCGCCGTTTTCCGACGCGCTCCAGCGCGACGGCTACCCGATGATCCTCGACCCGAATAAGATTTTTCCGCGGCGGCCGGGAAAGATCACCGTCGCGACGCGGCAGACGATCGAGCTGCGGGCCGACGAATTGAGGGCCTATTTGCGCGCGATCATTCGCAGCTTCTGGTTCATGCGCGATGTGAAAAATTTCGACTACATCAGAGACCTGGAGGCGCGGCTGAGAAAGACCAACACGCACAACGAGGACGAGCGGCGTCTCTCGATCGTCACCGAGCCCGACCGCCTCGAGAACTGGGCGCTGCCGATCGACGGCGGCGTCGCGCCCGAGGCGATCGAGCGCATCGCGGCGGAGATGAAGGCGTCCGGCAAGCTCGACCGCGCAGTTCCCGCCCGGGAAATCCTCCGCGACGGCCCGGTCACCGCCGCCTATCGCGAGCTCTGCGGCAGGGCCGAGCTCAAGCCGGCGCTGCAAACCGCGTTGGCGGCGGTTGAAAAGTACGGCTTCTGAAATGCGCGCGATCCTCATCGTCGCCGCGTTCGCGGTTATTTTCGCGGCGCGCACAAGCCCCGCGCTCGAGCGCACCCACATCCACGTCTCGACGGGCGTGAGCTTCAGCACGCTGCTTTACCGCTACGCGATCGATAAGGGATTCTACGGCGAAGAAGGGCTGGAGGTGCTGCCAGTGCAGGCCGGGATGCTGCCCGGCATCCAGGGGCTCGCGGCCGGCAGCTTCGACGCAAGCCAGATCCTCGGCCAGGGCGCGGCGGCGATCCTGCGCGGCGTGCCGCTCAAGATCGCCATGGTCTTCGACACCAAGCCGCTCAACTGGCTCTACGCGGGCAAAAACATCAAGGCGCTCGCCGGCCTCAAGGGCAGGCAGATCGCCGTCTCGAGCTTCGGCGCCGCGCTCGATCAGATGACGCGCGATCTGCTCGCCAAAAAAGGGCTCGACCCGCAGCGCGACGTCGTCCTGCGCGCGCTCGAGCCGACGCCGACACGGCTCGCCGCGCTCGTGAGCGGCGCGGTCGACGCCGCCGTGCTCAACCAGACCGACAGCCTGGTGGCGAAGAAGCTCGGCTACCATGAGCTGCTTTTCTACGGCGACGAACTCGACTTCGTCACGGCCGGAGTGCTGGTGGCGGAAAAAACTCTCAGTCAACGGACAGATTTCATGCGGCGCTTCCTGCGCGGCACGTTGAAGGGATTTTTCTGGTTCAAATCGAGCGAGAAGGAAGTCGTGGCGCGCATGGCGCGCTCGATGAAAGTGCCCGAGAGCGAGGCGGCGGACGCCTACAAGGCGTCGCTCCGTGTCATGTCCGTCGACGGCACGATCCCGCTGCAGCTGCAGGAAAAGATGATCGCCCAGCAGCGGAAGACGCTGAAGGTCGAGCGCGAAGTCGCCCCCGAGCAGGTCTACGATTTCGCGCCGCTCCGCGCAGCGATCAAAGAGCTGGGACGATAAGCGATGCGATCAGGCGCGGATGCACGCGACCCAATGATCCGGCCTTAGCTCTCTCAACTGCGGCTCCGCGGCGCGGCATTCGTCGATCGCGACCGGGCAGCGCGTGTGGAACACGCAGCCCGCGGGCGGATTCGACGGGCTCGGAACTTCGCCGCGGAGCACGATGCGCTCACGCACCGCTTCGACGCGCGGATCCGGCACGGGAACGGCCGAGAGCAGCGCCTGCGTATAAGGATGCAGCGGGTTTTCGTAGAGCTCCTGCCGGTCGGCGATCTCGACGATCTTTCCGAGATACATCACGGCGATGCGGTCGCTGATGTGGCGCACGACGGAGAGATCGTGCGCGATGAAGAGATACGTGAGATGAAATCGATCCTGCAGCTCTTCGAGCAGGTTGATGATCTGCGCCTGGATCGAGACGTCGAGCGCCGAGACCGGCTCGTCGCAGACGATAAAGCTGGGTTCGAGGGCCAGGGCGCGCGCGATGCCGACCCGCTGGCGCTGGCCGCCGGACAGCTCGTGCGGATAACGGCGCGCCATGACCGGATTGATGCCGACGACGCTCAGCAGCTCGGCGACCCGGTCGGCCGCCTTGACGCCGTTCCGGTCGAGGCCGTGGACGTGGACCGGCTCGGCGATCATCTGGCCGATCGTCATGCGCGGGTTGAGCGAGCTGTAGGGATCCTGAAAGACGATCTGCATGCGGCGCCTGAGCGGGCGCAGCTCGGCGTCGGTGAGCCGCGCGATGTCGCGCCCCTCGAACAGGACGCTGCCGGCGGTCGGCCGCTCGAGCTGTAAAACGCAGCGGCCCGTCGTGGTTTTGCCGCAGCCGGACTCTCCGACGAGCCCCAGGGTCTCGCCGCGCCGGATCGAAAAGCTCACGTCGTCGACCGCTTTCACCCATCCGACGACCCGGCGCGCGATCGCGCCGCTCGTGATCGGAAAATATTTTTTCAGGCCGCGGACCTCCACGAGCGCGGACTCCGCTGGCGCGGAATTTCGAGTGTCGAGTTTTGAGTTTTGAATTTCGGATTTAGAATTCATCATTCAACATTCAAAACCCACGATTAGCGTGGTAAATCTTCCGCCACCCAGCAAGCCGCTTCGTGCGTCCCTTCGATCCGTCGGAGCGGAGGAAACTCACGACATTTTTCCAGCGCGAATTTGCAGCGCGGGCGGAAGCTGCACCCCAGTGGCAGGTTCCAGAGATCGGGCGGCTGTCCGTCGATCGGCTCGAGCCGCGCCTTGCGCGGCTGATCGAGGCGCGGCACGGAATGGAGCAGGCCGATGGTATAAGGATGGCGTGGATCGCGGTAGATGTCGGCGGCGGCGCCGCCCTCGATGATCTTCCCGGCATACATCACGTTCACCCGGTCGGCATAGCGAGCGACCACTCCGAGATTATGCGTGATGATCACGAGCGCGACGCCGAACTGCCGGCTCAAGCCGCGCATCAGCTCCAGCAGCTGCGCCTGGATCGTCACGTCGAGGGCCGTCGTCGGCTCGTCCGCCAGGATGAGCCTGGGGCGGCAGGAAAGCGCGATGGCGATCATCACCCGCTGGCGCATGCCGCCGCTGAACTGATGCGGATATTGTCTCAGGCGCTCCACGGGATCGGGAATGCCGACGAGCCGGAGCAGCTCGAGCGCGCGCTCGCGCGCCGCTTGTTTGGAAATCGTTCCGTGGGCCTCCAGCGTCTCGGTCAGCTGCCGCTCTATCGTGAGAACGGGGTTGAGCGAGGTCATCGGCTCCTGGAAGACCATCGCGATCTCCGCGCCGCGGATGCGGCGCATCGCCTCGGCGTCGAGCTTCAGCAAATCCCTTCCTTGAAAACAAATCTCGCCGCCGGCGATCTCCGCCTGCGGCCGCGGGATCAACCCCATGATGGAGAGGGCCGTCATGGTCTTCCCGCAGCCGCTCTCGCCAACGAGCGCGACCGTCTCGCCTTCTTGGACGTCGAACGAGATCCCGTCGACGGCCTTCACGATCCCCATCGATGTCCCGATGTAGGTTTTTAAGCCGCGCACGGCGAGCAATTCAGCCATTCAACGCCTTTTTCAGCGCCTGCATGTGATGATCGAGGTGCTTGATGACCGCGGCTTCCGCCAGCTCGGCATTTTTCTTGAGAAAGGCATCCATGATCTGATCGTGCTCGCGCATGGAATAATCGAGGCGCTGCGGCATGCGCAGCGCCAGGATCCGCGTCTTGCGCATCTCCTGGCGCATCTGATCGATCATGCGATAAAGTCGCTCGTTGCCGGCGAGCTCGGCGATGAAGCGGTGAAATCGGCTGTTCGCCTGAAAATATCTCTCGGCGTCCTTGCTCCGGCACGCCTGCCTGAGATGCTGATGCAGTTCGCGCAGGCGCTCGACCTCTTCGGGCCGGACGCGCTCGACGGCGAGCCGCGCCGCCAGTCCTTCGAGCACGCTGGCGATCGTGTAGTAGTCCTGGATCTCCTCGACCGTCGGCTTGCTCACGACCACCTGCTCGTTCGGCAGGAACGTGAGATAGCCGTCCGCTTCGAGGCGCCGGAGCGCCTCGCGGAGCGGCACGCGGCCGACGCCGACCGAGGCCATCAACGCATCTTCGGAGAGCTTCTCGCCGGGCTTCAGCTTGCCGGTGGAGATCGCCTGCTTGAGCTGCTCCGCGATCAAGCGCGTAAGCGAGCGGAAGCGCTTCTCGGCGCGCTCTTCCCCCCGGCCGATCACCGCTCACCCGCCTTCGGCGCCCGCGGCTCTTTGCCGCGCGGCAGCGCGCGGATCAGGCGGTCGAGAGCGTCCTTCACCTGATCGAGGTGGCTCTTCACCGTGAAGATATAGCCGCCGTCGAGCTGGCGCAGGAAAACTTCGCGGCCGATCTTCAGGTGCTCGACGTCTTCTCCCTGCGCCATGATGATCTCGCCGGCGCGGCCGCGGATCAGCGCGAGCGCGAGCGGCGGCAGAAAACCGTCGGGCGTCACGTAAAGAATCGTGAAGGTCTCGATCGTCCCTTCTTCGCTGCGGACCGGAGCGGCGCCGGCGCGCGGCCTGACCGGCCGCAGCTCTAGAATGGGAGGCGGTCGCGAGTTCGACGACACGCCGCCGTCGCGCTCGACGATCGTGACCAGATTGTTGGCGCCGAGGCCGCCGGTGCTCTGCGCTAGCGCGCGGCGCGGCTCGCGCTTGAGCTTGATGCCGCCTTCGCCGCGCATCAAACGCACAACCTCAACGACCTGGGCGACACCGCTGGCCCCGACAGGGTGGCCGCGCGCCTTGAGCCCACCGGACACATTGATCGGGAGCGGGCCGTCCGGCGCCGTCCTGCCTTCCTCAAGGGCCTGCCAACCCTTACCCGGCGCAAAAAATCCAAGATCTTCGCTGCTGATGATCTCGAATGGCGTAAAGGCGTCGTGGACTTCGGCGAAATCGATGTCTTTTGCCGTGATGCCCGCCATACGATAGGCGCGCTCGGCCGCCACACGCGTGGCCTCAAAAGAGGTGAAGGTGCTGCGCTCGCGCAACCCCGCGGGGCCGGTCCCCTGCCCCAGACCCGAAATCTTCAAATCGGTTTTTTCGCCCGTGAGCAGCACCGCCGCGGCGCCGTCGGTCATCGGCGAGCAGTCGTAGAGTCTCAGCGGCGTCGAGACAAGCTTGCTGGCGAGATACATCTCTTTCGTAATCGGCTTTTGAAACTGGGCGAACGGGTTGCGCGCGCCGTTGCCGTGATTTTTTATCGCGACGGCGGAGAGCGCGCCTTCGAGATTCGCCGTCGAGAGGCGGTAGCGCTGGCGGTAGCGCTCGGTGATCATCGCCGCGAGCGCCGGCATCGTCGCACCGCAGCGCCGCTCCTGCTGCTCGATGACCTCCGCCAGGATGCGCGTCGCGGCGCTGGTGCTGAGATGCGTCATCTTCTCGCCGCCCAGCACGAGCACGCTCCGATAATAACCCGACGCAACGGCGTGGCAGGCCGCATGGAGCGCCGCCGCGCCGGCGGAAGATGCCGTCTCGACCCTGAGCGCCGGCACCCCGGAGATGCCCAGCGCCTCCACGACCTGCGCGGCGATATTGCTTTCGCCGGTAAACTCCTCGGGATTCATCGCCCCGAGATAAAGCGCGTCGATCTCCTGAACCGGCGAAGCCGCGAGGGCGGCTGATGCGGCCTCGGTATAGAGCTCGATCAGCGAGAGCGCGCTCTTGCCGAACTTGGTCATACCGACGCCGGCGATATAGACCGGGAACATAAGGGCTATCTTACACTACATGGGAGGTCGGCGGAAATACGTAGCCCGCACCGGCAAAAATTAATTAGCCCGCGCCGTGAGCGGGCTAAACCGCGCCGCTGCGAATCACGAGGCAACCCTCGACCGGGATCTGGAGATAGACTTCTGCGCCGCGCCTGAGCGCGATATTGGGCGCGCCCTTGGCCTGAATCTTTTGGCCGCCCACCAGCACATGAAGCTCCGCGGACTCGCCGAGGTAGGTGAGGCCCTGAAGCTCGCCCTTGAGCACGTTCTCGTCCGACACCGGCTTTCCCTGGGAGAAGATCGCGACCTGCTCGGGGCGGAACGCGATCAGCACGCCGTCGTCGCCGGTGCCGCCGCGCCACTTTTGCGTCGCGACGAGCGTGCCCACCGGCGTCTCGACGCGCGCCCGGCCGCGCTCGTCCGGCTGGCCGACGAGGCGGCCCCGGATGATGTTCGCCGCGCCGATGAAATCGGCGGCGAACTCGTTCACCGGGCTGGCGTAGATCTCGCGCGGCGTGCCGCGCTGCACGATGCGCCCGCGGTTCATGAGCGCGATCTCGTCCGAGATCGCCAGCGCCTCGATCTGATCGTGCGTGACGTAGAGCGTCGTGGTGCCGAGGCGGCGCTGCAATTCCTTCAGCTCCCAGCGCATCTGGTTTCTAAGCTTGGCATCAAGATTCGAGAGCGGCTCGTCGAGCAGCAGAACATTGGGCGCGCCGACCAGGGCGCGCGCGAGCGCCACGCGCTGCTGCTGTCCGCCGGAGAGTCGCGGCGCGAGCCGATCGCCGAGATCTTCCAGGCCGACGAGCTTAAGCGCCTTGTTGACTTTTTCCTCGATCTCGGCGCGCGGGCGGTATTTGGCCTTGAGCGGATAGGCGACGTTCTTAAACACCGTCATGTGCGGCCAGATCGCGTAGGACTGAAACACCATGCCGACTTCGCGCTTGTTGCCGGGAACAAAGATCCCCTCGGCGGAAGAAAAGACTTTGCGCTCGCCGATGACAATCTCGCCTTCGTCGGGCCGTTCGAGACCGGCGACGCTCCGGAGCGTCGTCGTCTTGCCGCAGCCGGAAGGGCCCAGAAGCGTAAAAAAGCTTCCGGGCTTGACGTCGAAGCTGACGCCGGAGAGCGCGTCGACGCCGCCCTCCTGGGTTTTAAAAGACTTGCGTAGGTTTGTGACACGAATCATCTTAAACCTGCTCCAGGCCGAAGCCGCGGGTCACTCTGCGCGCGACGAGGCTTGCCGCCGTCACCAGCACGACGACAACGACGCCGAGCGCGTTCAGCCGCGTGTACTGCCCGCCCTCGTAGAGATCGAAGATCAGCACCGGGATCATCTCGGTGCCGGCGTGGCCCAAAAGCACCGGTAGCGAGAGGACTTTGAAGGTCAGGGTCAAAACGTAGACCCAGCCGACCAGCATGCCGGGCAGGATCAGCGGCGTGAGCACGCGGGAGAAGGTAAACCACCAGGACGCGCCGCTCATCTCAGAGGCGTCTTCCAGCTCGCGATGTACCTGCATCAGCGAGGCGCTGCATGCGCGCATGCAAATCGGCATGTACTTGGTAACATAGCCGATCACGAGAATCCATAATGTGCCGTAGATCGGCAGCGGCAGCGTCAAATAGACCCAGATGAGCGCGAGGCCGAAGACGACTCCGGGATAGGCGATCGGCGAGAAGGCGAGCGCGTCGAGCAGCTTTCTTCCGGGCATGCGCGTGCGCAGCGCGATCCACGAGACGATCGCGGTGAGCAGGACCGCGAGCGTCGCGCTTGCCAGCCCGACCAGCAGATTGTTGCGAAACGCCTCGATAATCGATTCATAGGTGAGCAGCCAGCGATAGTTGTCGAGCGTCAGGAGCCCCAGCGTCTCCGCCGACGGCGGCGCGTACCAGGGAAGAAACGAGGCGTAGAGGACGACCGCGAGCGGCAGGAAGAGCGTCGCCGTGAGAAGCAGGAGCGCGGCGGCGAGCGTAAGGTAGCGCCAGCGGCCCAGATCGATCACGAACGGGCGGAACCCCTTGCCGGTGATCACCGCGAATTTTTCCGCGGCGCGCGTCGCGGCGAAATAGATCCCGAGCCCGCCGAGCGCGACGAAGAGATAGATCATCGAGAAGGTCGCGGCGAGATTATAATTCGTCGGCACCTCGCGCGCCGCGAGATAAATCTCCGTCGCGAGCACGGTGATGCCGGCGGGAATTCCGAGCACCGTCGGCTCCTCGAAGGTCTCCAGGCCGCGGATGAAGAGCAATAGCCACGCCGCGAGCATCGCGGGAAGCACGAGCCGGAGCGTGACGCTGCCGATCGTGCGGAAAAGACCGCTCCCGGAGACGATCGCCGCCTCCTCGAGCGCCGGATCCATCGCGCGGAACGCCGCCGCCATCAAGAGAAATGGCGTCGCAAAGCTGCTCACCCCGAACGCCCAGATCATGCCGCCCATGCTGTAGACGTTGAACGGCGGCGCCGCGAGACCGAACAGGCCCATCGCGTAAAGATTGACGAGGCCGATCTTCGGGCTGAAGAGCAGCACGAGCGAAATGCTTTCGAGGACCCCGGGAATCATGATCTCGATAAAGACCGCGGCGTAGACGACCGCCTTTCCCGGCGTATTGGTCCGCTCGGTGAGCCACGCGAGAAAAGCGCCGATCGCGAAGGCGACGCTGCCGCCGCCGAGCGCGAAGATAAGCGAATTGGAAAATGCGCGATAGAGACGCGGGTTTGAGAACGCCTGGATATAATTTCTCATCGTGAAGGCGCCCGCCGCGCCCGGCGGGGCGTCGCGGAAGCTGCCGTAGACGACCATCAGGATGGGAATCAGTGTGAGATAGATCACGACGGCGGCGACGCCGACGAGGATCAGCGCGCGCCAGTCGAGGCGATGGCTGAGAAAGGGCATGGACAGCTAATTACCGATTTGAATTCGAAAAGCCACCCGGATTTGCAAATTTACAAGCCTGGACCCCCGCTTTCGCAGGGGTGACGGAAGAGAGAGGCTCGCGCTTATCGAGCACCTCTTAAAGTCGTTTCCGCGCAAGCGGAAATTCAGGCTTTTTCGGAACTGCCTGATTCGGAGGCGGCAGAACTAAATGCTCAAAAATTCCAGCGGCCGCTTGCCCAATCGGCGCGCGC
>Ga0075423_10001731_pt1 | contig 19419 bp, 14 predicted proteins | sample SoiMethybrSBSTD2_FD_80114 | JGI IMG/M metagenome (GOLD analysis project Ga0075423, IMG submission 80114) | Bulk soil microbial communities from a Populus tree surrounding site in Tennessee, USA - Soil MetaG P. TD hybrid SBSTD2 | ecosystem: Environmental > Terrestrial > Soil > Tree plantation...
ATGGACAAGTGGACGCCGGCGGCGCCGGGCAAGGGCTTCGCGTTCACCGAGACGCTGCAGCCGCTCGAAAAACATCGCGATCGCATCACCGTGGTATCGAACCTCGCCCACGCCAACGCCGGCGCCGTGGGATCCGATGCCGGCGCCGATCACGCGCGTTCCGCCGCCGTCTTCCTCAGCGGCGCCAAGCCCGCCCGCGACGCCATCGTCGTCGGCCCGACGATCGATCAGATCGCCGCGCAGCAGATCGGCCAGGACACGCCGCTGCCGTCGATCGAGCTGTCAATCGAAGATGTCGCGCTCAGCTGTGGTTCCGGCTATGCCTGCGCCTACTCGAACACCATCTCGTGGAAGAACGGGACGACGCCGCTGCCGATGGAGAACAACCCGCAGGTGGTATTCGAGAAGCTGTTCGGCGACGGCGGCAACGACGCCGATCGCGCCGCCCGGCGCACGCAGAGCCGCAGCCTCCTCGATTCGGTGTTGACGCAGATCGCGTCGCTCCGAAAGGACCTTCCCGCCTCGGATCGCGTGCGCCTCTCCGAGTACCTCGACGACGTGCGCGAGATCGAGCGGCGGATTCAGAAGGCCGACACGCAGTTCCCGAGCGATCTGAAGCTGCCCGACGCGCCCGTCGGCGTGCCCGAGTCGTTCGACGATCACTTCAAGATCATGTACGACCTGCAGGCGCTGGCCTTCCGCGCCGAGATCACCCGCATCGCGACGATGATGTATGCGCGCGATACGAGCCTGGCCGTGTATCCGCAGAGCGGCGTGCGCGAGAGCTTCCACGTCGCCTCGCACCACTCGAACGCCCGTGCCCAGATGGATCGCTTTGCGATCATCAACCGCTATCACGTGCAGATGCTCGCCTACTTCCTCGACAGGCTGCAGTCGACGCCCGACGGCGACGGCACGCTGCTCGATCACTCGCTGGTGCTCTACGGCAGCAGCATGAGCAACGGCAACCAGCACGATCACGATCCGCTGCCGGTGATCGTCGCCGGTGGCGCGTCGGGTCAGATGGATGGCGGCCGGCACATGCAGTACGCGCCGCACACGCCGATGTCGAACCTGCTACTTGCTGTTCTCGACAAGTTGGGGATCGATCAACAAGCCCATGGGGACAGTACGGGAAAGTTGGAGATCTAAGCCTGCCTCAGGGCCCAGGCCTCAGGCCTCAGGGCTGGTCTAGGAATCAGGGGCCTTGGGCCTGGCCCAGCCGTGGAGCGTGAGGCCTGAGCCCTGGGGCCTCAGTTAGTAGACCATCTACTAATCATGGTAGGCTCACTACCATGCCGCGAGACAGTCGCCGATCAGGGCTGTTGCAGGGCACGCTCGATCTGCTGATCCTCAGAACGCTGCTCCTCGGTCCGCTTCACGGCCACGGCATCACCAAACACATTCAACGCACGTCGGAAGACGTCCTGCGCGTCGATCACGGCTCGTTGTACCCCGCGCTCTATCGGCTCGAGCAGAACGGCTGCATCACGTCGAAGTGGCAGCAGACACCGGGCGGACGTGAGCTGCGTCTCTATCGCTTGACGGCGAAGGGGCGAAAGCAGCTGACCACCGAGGAATCGAAATGGAAGGAGCTGGCCAGAGCCATGGCGCGCATGCTCAGGCCGGTGTGAGGTCGCGATGGGTACCGACCGAGACGACGAAGTCGCCCGGGAGATTCGCACCCACCTCGAGCTCGAAGTCGAGGAGCTCGAGTCTGACGGGATGTCGCCGGAGGAGGCCGCGCACGCCGCACACCGCGCCTTCGGCAACGTGACGCGCACTCAGGAGGACGCGCGGGCGCTGTGGACCAACCGCTGGCTCGACGAGTTCCGTCAGGATGTGGGCTACGCCCTGCGTGGGTTGCGACGATCGCCGGGCTTTGCGACGGTCGCCATCCTCACGATCGCGTTGGGCATCGGCGCCAATACCGCCATCTTCAGCGTCGTCAATCCGGTGCTGCTGCGGCCGCTGCCGTTTGCGGACGCCGATCGCCTTGTGACGATCGTCGAGAATCGTCCGGCGTCGGAGCCGTTCGACGGCCGGCCCGCGCGCCGTCCGCCGCTCGGCGATGAGATTCGCGAGCTGCGCGCGCAGACGAAGACGCTGGCCGCCCTCGACGTGTACGGGCCCGCGCCCGACATCAGACTCACCGGTGGCGAGGAACGCGGTCTTCCAGGCGTCCGAGCGTCGGGGCCGCTGCTGACGATGCTCGGCGCGCGGACGATCATGGGACGCCTGTTCGCCCCCGACGAGCGCGATCCCGTCGTCGTGCTCAGCTACGACGCGTGGCAGCAGGACTTCGGCGCCGATCCGGCGGTCCTTGGTCGGACCGTGATCATGGAGAACGGCAACGTGCCCACGCTTCGCACGCGCGAGGTGCACACGATTGTCGGCGTGATGGCGCCGGGCTTCCACTTCCCGAGCGAAGCGGTCCGCTACTGGATGCCGCGCGGCGGAGGCTTGAACATCGGGCGTCTCAAGGACGGTGTGTCGCTCGAGACCGCTGCCGTAGAGATCGATACCCTGCTCCATCGCATCATCGGCAAACCTGCGCAGCCGCGATCGTCCGGGCCGCCCCGGTTCGAGGTGCTGACGATGCAGGATCGCGTCGTGGCGCCTGTTCGTCCTGCTCTGCGCGTGCTCGCCGTGGCCGTCGGGCTCGTGCTGCTCATCGCGTGCGCGAACGTCGGCAACCTGTTGCTGTCGCGCGCGGGAGTCCGTCAACGCGAGATCGCGGTGCGCACGGCCCTTGGCGCGGCGCGCGGGCGGCTCGTTCGGCAGATGCTCACCGAGAGCATGACGCTCGCCGTGCTTGGCGGCACCGTCGGCGTGGCGATCGCATTCGAAGCGTTGCAGCTGCTGCGCGCGTTGTTCGCTGGTCTGGCGCCGCCGTCCGGGAGATTCGTCAGACAGATCGGTGTCGATCTGGCGTTGGGCCTTCCGGGCGCGTTTCCGCGCCTCGAGGAGATCGGCATCGATACGAGAGTGCTGTTGTTCACGGTGATGCTGTCGCTGATCACCGGAATCGTGTTCGGACTGATGCCGGCGTTGCAGCAGTCGAGAGCGCACTCGCTTCGTGGACTTCGTGAAGCAACGGGAGCGGCCGGGGGCCTGGCGCTGCGGAGACGCAACGCCACCCGTCACCTGCTCGTGATCGCCGAAACGGCGATGGCCATGATCCTGCTGGCGGGCGGCGGTCTGATGATACGCAGCTTCGTGACGCTCCTCACGGCGGACAGCGGGTTCGACGCGAACAACGTCCTGACATTCGAGATCCGGCGCCCCGCTTCGAGGTCGTCGGTCGCGGAGCTCGCCGAGCTCAGCGACGATTTCGTGAATACGTTCTCGCACACCGCTGGCGTCCGCGCGGCCGCGTATGCGGCGCAGCTGCCCATGCTCATGACGAACGTGCAGTTGAGCTTCCAACGACGGCCGGACGAGCCGCTTCCCAAACGAGATCCCGGCCCGGGTCCGGCAACGGCGTACTTTCCCGACGTGCGGGTCGTCGGCCGCGGATATTTCGCCGCGCTCGGAATCCCGCTCATTGCCGGCCGCGACTTTCGTGAGTCGGACAACGAGCGCGCGGCACCGGTGCTCGTCATCAATCGTGAATTGGCCCGACTGCGCTTTGGCGACGAGAACCCGATCGGCAAGATGTTCTACGGAGCCGGGCCGCGGCCATGGGAGATCGTCGGTCTCGTCCAGGACGTCAGGCAGCAGGGTGCCGACAAGCGTCCCGACCCGCAGGTCTTCATGCCCTATCGGCAATGGCCGGTCGCCTTTCAGCTGGGACAGTACTACCTCGTTCGAACGGTCGACGATCCGCGTCGTCAGCTTCCGCTCGTCCGCGAATGGCTGCGTCAGCGAGATGCTGACGCGCGCCTCGAAAACATCGGGACGATGGACGACCTCATGGCCGACTCGCTGGCGCGTCCGCGGATGTATGCCGTGCTGCTGGGAATCTTCGCGGCATTGGCGGTGGCGCTCGCCGCTATCGGCATCTACGGTGTCATCACCTACGCCGTCGCGCAATCGACGCGGGAACTGGGCATTCGGCTCGCGCTCGGTGCGTCGCGCGTCGACGTGCTGTCGCTGGTGCTTCGACAGGGCCTGGTGCTGGCGGCCATCGGCATCGGTCTCGGCTTGACGGGCGCGGCGGCGTTGACGGGATATCTTCGCGGCATGTTGTTCGGCGTGAGCGCGCTCGATCCCGCCACCTTCATTGCCATGTCGGCCCTCTTTGCCGGCGTCGGTCTCCTTGCGTCGTACGTGCCCGCGCGTCGCGCGACGCGGGTCGATCCGCTGGTCGCATTGCGATACGAGTAGACCAGGCCCCAGGGCCCAGGCCTCAGGCCCCAGCGAGCGGTCTAGGATTCAGGTCTTGGGCCTGGCCCAGCCCTGATGCCTGAGGCCTGGGCCCTGAGGCCTCTCATCAGGTAGAGAATCACCGCGCCTGAAATCAGCGTCGACGGCCCTTCGACAGCCGTCCAATACCACGGTAACGGTGCGTACAGATCGATCACGACGGCGAACACACCGGCGAGGATGTACATCCAGCCCAGATAGAGAACGATGCTCCGGTAGCGGACCACGTCGCGCGAGACGAGCAGCACCAGCACGCCGTGAAATCCATAGAGCGAGGACACCGAGCGCGCGAGGTAGTCGACGATCGGGGCGCGTGGAAACTCTCCGAGCCCGAGCCACCGGTGCGTCGACGCCATCCATTCCACCGGCAGCAGCATGGCGAGGAACGCCAGCACCGTCACGCCGCCAAAGAGCCGCAGGAAGATGACGAGGATGCGCTGATGGCTGAACATCGCGTCAGTTTCGCTTGATCACGACCAGCGACACATCGTCGTTCGGATCGGCGAAGGCGACCAGGTCGGTGATGATCGCTTCGTAGATCTCGCGCGCGCTGAGGTGCTTCACGGCGCGGAGTGTCTGCTCCAGCCTGGCGGGGACGTAGTTGACGTCGCCATCCCGATGGTCGCTGAAACCGTCGGTGTGCAGCAGCAGTATGTCGCCGGCGCCCATCAGCGTCCACTCGTTCATCTCGTATCGTTCCTTGAACGGCAGCAGACTGTTGCCAGTGGTGCTGCGATCGATGACGTTGAACGACGGCAGCATGCCAAGCGGCGGGAACGACGCCTTCAGGTGCGAGCTCACCTCCATGAAACGATCGTGCTTGTTCGAGAACACCGCCGGAAACGGCTGTCCCGCCGAGAGGAAGCGGAACGTCGAGTCCTCGGCGATCTCGCCGTAGATTACCGCGACGAACTTGTGCGTGCCCGATGACTGATAGAAGCGGGTGTTGAGGTTCTCGAACAGCCGGCGCGTGATCTGGCCCGAGCGATCGAGCTCGTAGGTGGCGCCGAGCAGAAACGCCTGGTGCAGCATCGCGGCCAGCAGCGCATCGGTCATGCGGTGGCCGGCGACATCGATGACCGCGATGCCAGCTTTATGCTTGCAGTGTTCCAGGTTGTCGACGACATCGGGCCGACCGTCGGCGCGCGCACGCTCGATACGCGCATTCAGATCGAAGCGCTGTTTGAAATCGACGTAGGTGATGTGGTCACCGCCGACGTCGCCGCGCAGGGGACGCGTGCCGCCCCAGACGTCGATGCCACTGAGACGCGGCACCTCGCCCGGGAGCGGCACCAGGAACTTGGCGATGTTCTGAAAGTTATCGAGCTCGCGGGTGAGGCGGTGGAGCTCTTCGGTGGCTTCTGACTCCGTCATCAAGTGCGGTTCCTGCGTTCGATGTTCGACGTTCGAGGTTCGTTCGTTCCGCGTTGCGAACCTCGAACATCGAACCTCGAACCCGGAACTACAGAGTCCCTGAGCTACTGAGACGCGGATCCACCGCTCCGAGGTGCAGCAGTCGCGTACACCTCGATCTGCGCCACGTCGGCCCAGCCGCCCTGACCGTGTCCGCTGCCCGGCATCAGATCGACGAAGCCGATCTCGTCCACTTTGCTCAAATCGACCTTGTCGAGCACCGAGCCCGTCGTCACGGCGCGGGCGATATCGAGCTTCATCCAGTGGATGTCGCCGAACGAGAACTCGGTGAACAGCCAGTCGCGCACGGTGCCGTCGGTGTGATCGCCCACCAGCCAGGTGCCGTCGGCCAGCTTCACGATCGGACGGATCTGATGGAAGCCCGAGACCTTCGTGTTCCAGCGCATGCGCGCGAGACCGGTGAGGTCTGCCGTCTGCGTCTTGTGCCGCAGCGTCACGACGCACGGCGTGGTGCACATGCCGGTCCACACGTGAATCGGATTGAGATCGTCGTTGGCCGCGCCGGTCATCAACAGCTCTTTCGCGGTCGGTCCATAGACCTTCAACTCGAGATTCGAGTTCGAGAGCGCCGACGCCAGGTCGATCGGATGCTCGCCGCCTTTTTCGGTCTGCTTCCACTCTTCCTTGAAGAAGAGCGGCGGGCGAGTGACGCGTGCGCCCGCGCCCCGGCCGCCGCCGCGGCCTTCCTGTGCGGCGGGTGCCTGCGCAAGCGCGGTGGTTGTAAGAACGAGAGCGAACGCGCTAAGAGCAATGAGCTGTCTCATATATTCCTCACGCCGGGCCTGAAAACCAGGCCCGGCCTACACGACCAGGCGTTTCTAAGCGAACGGTGTAGGCCGGGCCTGGTTTGTAGGCCCGGCGTCCTCAGATCCGAGCGGCGTACACCACTCGGGGGACAAGCATAAGCCATTTCATCCTATACTCCGGCACTCACCACTTTCGAAAGGCGGCAATGTGACTCTCATTTCACGTTTTGCGTCAACGATCGTGGCGATCACTGCCGCCGCAGGTTGCAGCGCACCTCCCGTCGAAGCGCCCGGAGCGCCGGCGACTCCGGCCGCGAAAGCCACGCGCAACAGTCATCAGGACTGGCCGACGGGCGATTACAAGGTCGCCGAAGGGTGGCCCAAGCCGCTGCCAGACACGCGCCACTCTCACGCCGGATGGACGTGGGGATCGTTCGGCGGTGTCTACGCCGAGAATCCGGATCGCATCTGGGTGGCGATGCGCGGCGAACTGCCGCTGCCGAAAGACGCCGCGCCCTGGACGCCGTACGCGGCGCTTCAACCGCCGCGAGGCAACGCCACCGGCAACTCGGACGGCCTCACCGCCACCTGTCAGCCGGAGCCGAAACGCGGATGGGAGCGCCGCTTCCAGCACTCGATCATCGTCTTCGATCGCGAGGGCAACCTGGTCGACGAGTGGCCGCATCTCGACGAGATGTTCTCGAAGAATCCCTGTGGCCGCGGTCCGCATCAGATCAAGATCAGTCCGTACGACAAAGAGAAGCACGTCTGGATCATCGACGACCAGCTGCACATGATCTACCGCTTCACGCACGACGGGAAGCTGGTGCACAGCAAGGGGCAGCTTGGCGTACGCGGGCGCGGCCCGAACACGTTCGATCGACCCACCGACATCGCCTGGCTGCCCGACGGGACGTACTTCATCACCGACGGCTACGGCGGCACGCGCGTGATCAAGTACGACGCCAACGACAACTTCGTCAAGGACTGGGGCGGGCCGCCGAAGGATCCGAAGAACCCCGGACCGAACGAGTGGAACACGGTGCACAGCATCGCGATCAGCGCCGACCGGCGCCTGTTCGTCGTCGATCGCGGACATTCACGGATGCAGGTGTTCGACGAGAACGGCACCTTCCTCGACATGTGGCCGCTCAAATCGCCGGAGTGGCCCGCCAGTCAGAACACGCTGATGGTGAATCACTTCATCGACGACAAAGGATTCATCTGGGTCGGCGATTCGCCGACGAGCCGGATTCTCAAGTTCGATCTGAACGGCAACTTCCTTTACAGCTGGGGCGCGCCGGGAGGACAGCCGGGCCGGTTGAACTGCTCGCACGGCATCACCACGGATCAACTCGGCAATCTGTATCTCGCCGATTGTTTCGCGGGACGCGTGCAGAAGTTCGAGCCGATTCCTGGCGCAAATCCGGATCGCATCGCAGGACAGATCCTGCGCACGTGGGATACGTGGAAGAAGTCGTAATTCAGAATTGGGAATGCAGAATGCAGACACTACCTAAGACAAGCGTACTGTCTGCATTCTGAATTCTGCATTCTGCATTACGCGATCTACGGAAGCGCGAACACAAAAACGTTCGCGGCGTTGCCCGGCTTCAGCTCCGACGCAATGCGGTTGTCCGAGCCCGCCACGAGCGACGGTCCCGTCGTCACCGCCACATACTGTTTGCCGTTGACCGCGAAGGTGACGGGGAAGCCGCTCACCGGCGATCCGAGGCTGATATCCCACAGCACTTTGCCGCTGCGATCGTCGAAGGCGCGGAAGTGGCCGTTCGCATCGCCGCCGAACACCAGTCCGCCGCCGGTGGCCACGAGCGAGAGCGCGCCGGCGCGCTCTTCGTGCTTCCACAATGTTTTGCCTGTCTCCGCCGAGATCGCCCACACCGTGCCGACGTTCTTGGCGTTTGGCGCGATGACGCCCGGCATGTCGAGGCCGTACACCTTCGACGGGTCGCGGGTGTCGACGGTGGTGGTCGCGTTCATGCACATGTTCTGCAGCGGGTAGTACATGGTGTTGGTGGTCGGGTTGTAGGCACCGGCCGGCCAGTTTTTCCCGCCGTTGCTGCCCGGGCACACCATGCGCGTCTGTCCCTTGGCGGTGAAGAGCACCTCGGGATTCACCGTGACCTTGCCGGTGGCGCCGTCGATGGTGCTGACGACATTCTGATAGACGGTCGGTCTCGCCCACAGGAACTCGCCGGTCTGCCGATCGAGCGTGTAGACGATCCCGGTCTTGCCGGGAATGCCGGTGATCACCTTGCGCTTCTCACCGGGCTTGATCTTCGGATTGATCCAGGCCACTTCCTTCGCGTCCGGTGTGATCGCCGTCTCGACGAGCAGCCGCTCGAACGGGTGATCGAGATCCCAGTGATCGACGATGTGCTGATAGTGCCAGACGATCTTGCCGGTGTCGGCGTTCAGCGCGAGCGTGGAGTTGTGGTACAGGTAGGTCTTGTCGTTGCCGGCGAGCGTGAACTTCGGTGCCGGGATCGTCACCGACGTCCCGACATAGATCATGTTCGTCGACGGGTCGTAGCTCGGCACCATCCACGTGCCGACGTGCCACCGCTCGTTCATCGGCACGTCGCCCCACGTTTCGTAGCCCGGTTCGCCAGGACGCGGGATCGTGCGCGTGCGCCAGATCTCCTTGCCGGTCATCGCGTCGTGCGCGGTGATGATGCACGAATCGTTGCCGGCGTCGGGCTGACACTGGCGGCCGGTGATCACTTTGCCGTTGGCGATGATCGGACCCGAGCTGGCGCTGGCCCGCTTCTTCGGATCGAGTACCTGCGTCTCCCACACGAGATTGCCAGTGCGCGCGTCGACGGCGTAGATCGTGTTGTCGGATCCGGCGTCGATGATCGTGGTGCCCCACATCGCCATGTTGCGATTGGTGCCGCCGTTGACGCCTTCGGGATACTTGCGGCGATACTCCCATTTCAGCTCGCCGGTCTTGGCGTCCATCGCCATGATGATGTCGCCGGGGTTGGGGATGTACATCGTGCCGTTGTAGACGAGCGGCGTGGCTTCCTGCGTGCGGCCGGTGACAATGCCGCGCGTCCACACCATCTTCAGCTTCGACACGTTGTTGCGATTGACTTCGTCCAGCGGGCTGTAGCCCCAGCTGTCGAGCGTGCGCCGCCACATCAACCAGTCGGCGGGGTTCGGCTTCCACAGCATCTCGTCGGTGACCGGGACGAACGGCTTCTCCTGGGCCATCAGGCTCAGTCCGGTGACGGTTGTCACGACGAGGGCGCATGCGAGTACGACGCGCTTCATGGCGAATCCTTTCGACAGGATGAGGACGCGCGCGTACTCTACACGATCGCACGGCCGGCGGGTCTGAAGACCCGCCGCTACGAGAGCCGCTAAGCAGACGGCGTAGAGGCGGGTGTTTAGACCCGCCTGACATAAGATCTTCGGCATGAGAAACGTGTTCGCGATCGTCGTGGCAATGCTGGCACTGGCGCCGTCTGCCTACGCTCAGGGTGCGTACGTGAGCGCGTCGTTGACCGGCGACATCGTGCGACAGAATCGCGTCGAGAGTGTGGGGTTCAATCAGCCGAGCGGCGGCGAGGCGATCGGCTTCGCGTTGCGTGTGGGAAGCGAGCTTGGCGCGCGATGGGGCGTCGAGCTCGAGTTCGCGCGCCCGCAGGAGATCACCAACGATTTCGCGCCTGGGGTCGTGCCGCTTCCGGCAGCCACCTTGATCCCCGGAGTGGTCGGGGGCGTCTTCCCGCCAGATGCTGTGCAAACCTATCCAGTCTTTTCGTATCGCATCCGCACCAGCCAGCGGAACACGATGGTCTCGTCGGCGGTATGGGCCCGGCACGAGATCTCGCGGCGCATGTCGCTGGTGTTTCTCGGCGGCGTCGGCTTCCATCGCACGACATCGGACACGAGCGTGACATTCGAGCCGAGGCTGCCCAGCCCGTTTCCCATCGCGCTGCCACCATCGGTCACCAACGCGACGAACTACGATGCCGGTCCGTTTGCAGGCGTCGAAGGCCGGATCGGATTGACCGATCACGCACATCTCGTCACCGGCGTGCGACTGCACGGCATCAGCGGCGGCTGGCTGTTCCGCCCGAGCGTCGGGCTGGGGTGGAACTTTTGACGGAAGTGGAAGAAGTGGAACAAGTGGAACAAGTGGAAGAAGTGAGGTTTGAAAGTGTTCAAGTGGCGGAAGTGCGCCGTACGTACTTCGCGACTTAGTGACCTCTAGACTTCACTTTTTCCACTTCTTCCACTTTTTCCACTTCTTCCACTTGCGCGATGCCGCTCCTTTTAAAGGCATCGCGCGCCGTGACTGGTTCGATTAGCAGAAACGCCACCACCGCGCCGATCGCCACCGACGGCAGCACCATCGTCAGCGGTGAGTGCTCGTCGCCAATGAGGATGCCGCCGATCGCAAGCGTCGCGGCGAACACCCAATCGGCAATGCGTATCCAGATGCTCGAGCGTCGATGCACCCATCCGAGCTCGGCGGGGTAGAAGCGCGACGTGAACCACAAATGCAAGCGCGCGGTGGCCGTCACGACGATGGCTGCGAGCAAGACGATGAAGAACGCGCGTCCCTGCCAGCCGCCGATCAATCCACGCGCATACCATGCCGGGACGCCCATCGCACTGTAGACGGCTGCCGCCATCGCCAGATGGAACTCCCACCAGAACCGACCGCCGCGTACGGAGGGTCCGCCTTGAGGCGGACTGTGGGTGCCAGCTGCAGGAACGTCTTCCAACGCCGACTGAAGCTCTCGCGCGCTCGCGTATCTCGCGGCGGGATCTCCGTGCATGCATCGCGCGATGATGGCGCCGAGCGGGCCGTCGAGTGCGGGCGACGCCGAGCCGCGGCGCAGCGGGTGATGCCCCGTGAGCATCTCCGCCAAGAGCACGCCGACTGCGTATAGATCTGCCCGTGCGTCCACCGATCCGCCGAGCAGCTGCTCGGGGGCCATATAGGCGGGCGTACCGAGCATCGCGCCGGCGCGCGTGAGCCGTGTCGCCTCGGGTCCTTCGATCTGTGCGATGCCGAAGTCGACGATCTTGATGCGGCCGTCGTCGGCGATGAGCACGTTCTCGGGCTTCAGATCGCGATGGATCACGCCGGCGTGGTGCGCCGCGGCGAGCGCGCTCGCGATCTCGAGTGCCATCGCGCGCACCTGTGCCAGTGCGATCGGGCCGCGCGCAATCATGGTGCGCAGCGTGTCGCCGCTGACGTATTCCGAGGCGATGAACAGGTGGTCGTCGATCTCTTCGAGCGCGTAGACGACGGCGACGACGGGGTGCGAGATGGTTGCCGCGGCGCGTGCCTCACGGCGAAGCCGCTGTCGCAGTTCGGGCGAGGTGGCCACCGATGCCGGGAGCGCCTTCAGCGCGACGCGCCTGCCGAGACGTTGATCTTCGGCGAGGTAGACCACTCCCATGCCGCCGCGACCCAGCTCCTCGATCACGACGTAGTTGCCGACGCGCGCGCCGGATGCCAGCGTGTCGAGATCGGCGGGGTCGACCTGCGCCGGCTGCTCGAGAAACGCACCGGCGGTCTCGTGCGCGTCGAGCAGCGCGTCGGCCTCGCGCACGATCGAGAGATCGTCGGGACACTGCTGCCGAAGCCAGTCGCGGCGAACGGACGCCGGCTGATCGAGCGCGGCCTGAAACAGATCCTTGAGCCGCTCCCACTGCGCGTGATTCATCCGGCACGCTCGTCGAGCGCCGGCACCGGTGCGCCGTCGAGGGCCCGTTTCAGCCAGGCGCGCGCCAGCGCCCATTGCCGCTTCACGGTTGCCGGCGACACACCGACGGCCTCGGCGGTCTCCTCGACCGTCAATCCGCCGAAGTAGCGCAGCTCGACGATCCTGGCGAGATCGGCATCGGATGCGGCGAGACGGGTGAGCGCCTCGTCCAAGGCGAGAACATCGATGTCGTCGGCGCGCGGCGGCTGTGCACCGCCCGGAAAGCCGGCTTCGGGATGTGCCGCATTCACATCATCGAGCTCGACGCGTTGCGGGGCACCGCCGCGTTTGGCGGCGCGGCGGGTGCGTGCGCGCTGGACGAGAATCTGGCGCATCGAGAGCGCGGCGATCGCGAGAAAGTGCGTACGGCTGTTGAAGTGTCGCGCGCGTTCGGCGGCAAGACGGACGAACGCTTCGTTGACGAGCGCCGTCGCCTGCAGTGTCTGCCCCGGTCGTTCGTGGCTCACGTACCGCGCGGCGATGCGCCGCAGCTCGTCGTAGACGAGCGGCATGAGGTCGTAAATGGGGTCGGAGGTCATTTTTAGAGGACACCCCGCACGCGGGAACAGTGTCCTCCAAAAATGACCTCCGACCCCATTTTCACTTGCGCTCGATCTTGATCGTCTGAATCACCACGTCCTTCACCGGGCGATCGTTGGCGCCAACCTTCGTGCTGCCGATCTTGCGGACGACGTCCATCCCGCTTTCCACTTCGCCGAACACGGAGTGGCGATTGTTCAGATGCGGCGTCGGCGCGAGCGTGATGAAGAACTGTCCGCCGTTGGTGTTGGGTCCGCGGTTCGCCATCGACAGCATGCCTTCTTTGCTATGTCGCAGGCTGGGATGGAACTCGTCCCCGAAGTCATAGCCAGGTCCGCCGGTGCCTTTGCCAAGTGGATCGCCGCCCTGAATCATGAAGCCGTCGATCACGCGATGGAAAATGATGCCGTCGTAGTAAGGCTGCTTGACCTTCTTCCCCGTGCGCGGGTCGGTCCACTCTTTCGTGCCTTCAGCGAGGCTGACGAAGTTGGCGACGGTATTGGGCGCCTCGGCATCGAAGAGACGGATGGTGAAATTCCCTTCGCTGGTGATGAACTCTGCGTAAACAGCCAAAGCCGGCTCCTCTGTAGTGTGCGTACGTAGTGTCCGGCTTCAGCCGGACCGTCTCAGCGAACCGACTGAGGATATCACCCCGCCGCGATACAATTTTCGAGTGAGCGGCGCCATCGAAACTCGCGAGGATCACCTCATCGCTGCGGTTGCCACCGGCAAGAGCGGCGATCCGTTTGCCGTGCTCGGTCGCCATCCGGTGATCATCGACGGCCGACCGGCCGTCATCCTCCGCACGATGCAGCCGGCAGCGGTGAGCGTGGAGCTGATCACACCCGAGCGGGTGACGCCGATGACGCGACGTCATCCCGATGGTCTGTTCGAGGCGCGCATCCCGCTCGAAGGCGCGCCCGCCGATCTCGCCTATCGCTTCCGCGTGCACGAGCGCGATCGCACCGACGAGGTCATCGATCCGTATCAGTTCGGTCAGGTGCTGTCGGACTTCGACCTGCACTTGTTCAGCGAGGGCACGCACAACCGCGCGTGGGAGAAGCTCGGATCGCATGTGATGTCGGTCGGCGCCATCGCCGGCGTGCACTTCGCGGTGTGGGCGCCCAACGCGCAGCGCGTCAGCGTGGTCGGCGACTTCAACGGCTGGGACGGACGCGTGCATCCGATGCGGAAGCTGGTGCCCTCGGGCGTGTGGGAGATCTTCGTTCCCGAACTGCGCGAAGGTGCCTGCTACAAGTTCGAGGTGCGCACCGACGCCGGTCATCTGCTCGAGAAGGCCGATCCCTACGCGCGCCGCTTCGAGGTGCCGCCGCGATCGGCCTCGATCATCTGGCAGGACCACAACTACCAATGGGGCGATGACCCGTGGATGCACAATCGCCCGGCGTGGAACGGCTGGCACAATCGCCCGATGTCGTGTTACGAGGTGCATCTCGGATCGTGGCGGCGCATTCCGGAGGAGGACAATCGCTACCTCTCTTACCGTGAGCTGGCCGAGACGCTGGTTCCGTATGTGCGCGACCTGGGCTACACCCACATCGAGCTGATGCCGGTGATGGAGCATCCGTACTCAGGCTCGTGGGGCTATCAGGTGCTCGGGTTCTTCGCTCCGACGAGCCGATTCGGCACGCCAGACGATTTCCGCTACTTCGTCGATCGCTGTCATCAGCACGGGATTGGCGTGATCCTCGACTGGGTGCCCGGCCATTTTCCGAAGGATCGTCACGGCCTCGCCGAGTTCGACGGCACGTCTCTCTACGAGCACGCCGATCCGCGGAAGGGTGAGCACCGCGAGTGGGGGACGCTGGTCTTCAACTATGGTCGCAACGAGGTGCGGACGTTCCTCTCGAGCAGCGCGCTGTGCTGGCTCGAGGAGTTCCACGTCGACGGTCTTCGCGTCGACGCGGTGGCGTCGATGCTGTATCTCGACTACTCACGCGAGCATGGCGACTGGATTCCAAACCAGTACGGCGGACGCGAGAACCTCGAAGCGGTGTCGTTTCTTCAGCAGCTCAACACGCTCACGCATGGCCGGGTGGCGGGCACGATCACGGTGGCGGAAGAATCGACGGCGTGGCCGGCGGTCAGTCGTCCGACGTATGTCGGCGGCCTGGGGTTCACGTTCAAGTGGAACATGGGCTGGATGCACGACATGCTCGAATACATGCGGCAGGATCCGGTGCACCGCCGCTGGCACCACGGCCAGATCACGTTCTCGATGCTCTACGCGTTCACCGAGAATTTCGTGCTGCCGTTCTCACACGACGAGGTCGTCTACGGCAAGCGATCGATGCTCGACAAGATGCCCGGCGATCTGTGGCGGAAGCACGCCAACCTGCGGACGCTCTACGGCTACATGTTCGGTCATCCCGGCAAGAAGCTGATGTTCATGGGCGCCGAGATCGGGCAGTGGCGCGAGTGGAATGCCGACGAGAGCCTCGACTGGCATCTGCTCGAGCAGCCCGAGCACGCCGGTCTGCAGCGCTGGGTGCAGGATCTCAATCGCGTCTACCAACGCGATCGGGCGTTGTACGAAGTGGACTTCGAGTACACCGGATTCAGCTGGATCGACTGCAACGACAACGAGAACAGCGTGGTGTCGTTCATGCGCAAGGCGCGCGATCCACGCGATTTCACGGTGGTGGTGGCCAACTTCACACCGGTGCCGCGTCCGACCTACCGCATCGGCGTGCCCGAGGCGGGCTGGTATCGCGAAGTCCTCAACAGCGACGCCGCGCTCTACGGCGGCAGCAACATGGGCAACGGCGGTGGCCTCCACACCGAGCCAATACCGTCTCATGGCTACGACCAGTCGCTGCCCCTCGTCCTGCCGCCGCTCTCGTTCGTGATGCTCAAGAAGTAATCGTCGACCTTCACTTGACACGCCAGTGGACCGTGTGCCATTGTCCACTGGTATGGCAAGTGAACGAGTCGAACTCCTCCAAGGCACGCTCGATCTGATCGTGCTGCGCGCGCTCGCCACGATGGGGCCCCAGCACGCCTACGGGCTGGCGGCGCGGCTCGAGCAGGTGGCGGAGCATCCGCTCATGCTCAATCAGGGCACGCTGTATCCGGCGCTGGTCCGCCTCGAGCAGAAGGGCTGGATCAAGGGTGCGTGGCAGCGCACCGAGACCAACCGCGAGGCGAAGTACTACGCCATCACCAAGTCCGGCACGCGCGCGCTCGAGAAGCAGGCGGAGCGGTGGCGTCGTCTTGCCGGGTTGGTCGACAAACTGTTGATTAACGAAACGTAGAGTTCGAGGTTCGAGGTTCGAGGTTCGAGGTTCGATGTTCGACGTTCGATCAACCGGGAACGTTGAACCGCGAACTTTGACGAACGACGAACCTCGAACCTCGAACCTCGAACGCGAGTGACGATGCGCCGGCTTCTACAACGACTGTTCAACGCGTTCCGCCCCGAGCAGGCGGAGGAGGATCTCGATCGCGAGATCGCCGCACACCTCGCGCTGCTCGAGGACGAATACCGCCGCCGTGGAATGAATGACGACGAGGCGCGCTTTGCGGCGCGGCGCGCCCTCGGCGGCAGCGCGCACGCGAAAGATCTGCATCGCGACACGCGCTCGTTCATCTGGCTCGACGATCTTCGCCGCGACCTCTCGCATGGCGCCCGTTCGCTGGCGCGCAATCCCGGATTCGCCGCGGTTGCCGTGATCACGCTGGCGCTCGGCACTGGCGCCAACACCGCCATCTTCAGCGTCATCAGCGCCGTGCTGCTCCGCCCGCTGCCCTACCAGGATGCCGATCGCCTCGTGCAGGTGTTCTCTCCGCCGTCGACGAATCCGATCGTGGCCATGCGCCGGCGCGAGCCGTCGTTGTTTCCGCAAACCTTCGATCGCCTGCGCCGCAACACCGGCAGCTTGTCGCACGTGGCTGGCTACATCCTGACGACGGCGACCTTGACGGGACAGGGCGACGCAGTACGTCTGATCGGTGTGAATGCGTCGGCGTCGCTGTTCCCGGCGCTCGGCGGCACGCCGCTCATCGGACGCACGTTCAGCGATGCTGAAGAGGCCGCCGGTTCCGATGCGGTGGTCGTCCTGAGCCACGCGGTGTGGCAGGACTACTTCAATAGTGATCGCAGCGTCGTCGGGAAAGTGATCGCGTTGGATGGGCGTGGACGAACCGTCGTGGGCGTCATGCGCGACGGCTTCGCGTTTCCCGATCGAACCACACAGTTCTGGACGCCGTACGTCATGCCCGCACCGAAGGCCGGCTCGTTCATCAGTCCGGCGGTCATCGCGCGACTGCGCGACGGTGTCTCGCGGGGCGCTGCTGAAACGGACGTGAACACCGTGCTGCAGGAGGGCCAGCCGTCGCGCGGCCGCTATGAGCTGTCGGGACTTCAGGACGAGATCGTCGCACCGGTCAAGCCGGCGCTGTTGATCCTCTCGGGGGCCGTTGGCCTGGTGCTGTTGATCGCGTGCGTGAACGTCGCGAATCTGTTGCTGGTGCGGACGGCGTCGCGCGAGCTCGAGATCGCGCTTCGCCGCGCGATCGGCGCCTCGCCAGGACGACTCGTTCGACAGCTGCTCACCGAGAGCGGGATGCTGGCACTTGTCGGTGCCGCGGCAGGTACCGGTCTGGCGTTCGGCGGCGTCGCGCTGCTGCGGGCGCTGGCGTCGACCCTTCCGCGTCGCGATCTCGGTGGAGGCGTGGCGGTGCCGCGGATCGAGGAGATCGCCATCGACGCGCGCGTGCTGCTGTTCGCGATCGCGCTCGCACTTGCGACCGGCGTGCTGTGCGGCCTCCTGCCGGCGCTTCGCCATTCGCGTCCCCGAGAAGCCGACGTGCTGCGTGAACGCGCGGCGAGTCCGCGTGTCGGGGGATGGCTTGTGGCCGCCGAGATTGCGATGGCGATGGTGCTGCTCGTGGGCGGCGGGCTGCTGATGCACAGTTTCTACAAGCTCGCCACGGCCGATCGCGGCTACGACGCGGCGCACGTGCTCACGTTTCAGGCGACGGGGCGACCGTCGCCCGGTCCGCAGGCCCGTGCCTTCGCCGAGACGCTGGTCGAACGCATTGCTGCGATTCCCGGAGTCACCGCCGCCGGCTACGCCAACAATCTGCCACTGGTACAGCAAGGCTTTGGCCGTGACGTGTACCCGCAGCCCGGAGTCGTGCGGCGTCCGCAGCCGGGAATGCACGCCGTCAGTCCCCGTTTCACGACTGCCATGGGCCTGCGGGTCGTCGAAGGGCGCGGCTTTAGTGAGGGCGAAGAGGGGCAGCACGAGGCGCTCGTCACCCGTGCGTTCGCGCAAAGTGGCTTCTTCGACGGACCAGCACTCGGGTCGCGCATCTACAGCGGCTTCTCCCGCAGCCACGGTATCGAGGAATGGACGGTCGTGGGGATTCTGGACGACCTGAATCAGTTCTCGCTGCAGCAACGCCCCAATCCCGAGATGTTTATCGTCGACTTTGTACCGCCGCCCCCCGGTCTCGGCGGGACGTACTTCGCGGTACGGACGTCGATTGATCCCTCGTCCATGTCGGCCAGCGTGCGCGGCATCGTCCGCCAGCTCGATCCGGCCGCGACGGTCGACAATGTGGCGACGATGGATCAGATCGTGTCCAACGCGATGGCGCAGCCGCGTCTCTATGCGGTGCTCCTGGGCGTGTTCGCCGCCGTCGCGGTCGCCCTTGCGGCGATCGGGATCTACGGCGTGCTTGGATTCACCGTCACGCATCGTACGCGAGAGATCGGAATCCGCGTAGCGCTTGGCGCTCGTCCCGGTCAGGTGATGACGTTGATTCTTCGCCAGACCGCCGTGCTCACGGTCGTTGGTGTGACGGCGGGCGTCATTGGCGCCGCGTCATTCAGCCGCTACCTCGAAGGACTGCTCTTCGGCCTGACGCCGCTCGATCCGCCGACGTTTGCGGCGGTGATCGCCGTGTTCGTGGCGATGGCAGCGCTCGCGTCGTATCTCCCGGCGCGACGTGCGACGCAGATCGAGCCGCAGGTGGCGCTGAGAGCGGAGTAGCGGTACTAGGGGCCAGCTTTAGCCGGCCCGAGTGAGATAACCATGAACAGACACATCGCCCTGTTTCTTGTCGCGATTGCCTCGGCCTCGGTGGTTGCTCTGCACGCGCAGCAGGCATCGGAGCGAACGCGGTTCGAGGTCGCATCGATCAAACAGAACGTCAGCAACGACGGGCGGGTGAGCGTAGGTGCACGCGGGTCGCGATACTCGGCGACCGGCGTGTCGCTTGCCCTGTTGATCCGCAACGCCTACAGGGTGCAGGACTTCCAGATAATCGGCGCGCCGTCGTGGGCCGAGAGCGATCGCTTCGACCTCGCGGCGACGATGGCCGGGGAATCCAATCCCGCGCCCACCGGTCCCCTCGAGCTATCGCGGCAGGCCCTGATGATGCAGGCGCTGCTCGAAGAACGATTCCATCTCGTGGTTCACAAAGAGATGCGCGACATGCCTGTCTATGCGCTCGTCATGGCCCGCGCCGATCACGAGTTTGGTCCCTCGCTTCGGCGATCGACCGACGCGACGAACAGCAGCACCGTCGCCCCCGGTTTGATTCGTTTGCGC
>Ga0075423_10001733_pt1 | contig 19416 bp, 15 predicted proteins | sample SoiMethybrSBSTD2_FD_80114 | JGI IMG/M metagenome (GOLD analysis project Ga0075423, IMG submission 80114) | Bulk soil microbial communities from a Populus tree surrounding site in Tennessee, USA - Soil MetaG P. TD hybrid SBSTD2 | ecosystem: Environmental > Terrestrial > Soil > Tree plantation...
GTCATGGGGCCGTTGGCGATCTGACCGCCGAGGCTCGCCTTCCATAACTCGGCACCCGTCCGCGCGTCGAGCGCATAGAAGTATCCCTCGCGTCCACCGGTGAACAGCAGGTCAGTAGCCGTCGTGAGATTACCGCTGTCGGTCACATCGAATTGCTTGAACGTCCACTTCTTCTGTCCGGTCACCGGGTCGATGGCAATCACCGCCCCATTGCCGGCGGCATCGGTCCAGGTGTTGATCGGCGTCGCGCGACCGACGCGCACACCGGGCGCGCCCTGCACTTGTGCGTATGGCGTCGCGCCGCCTCCCAGGAAATTGCGCCCTGGCACGTACTGCGAGCTCTCAGGCTTGAAGATCGACGCGTAACCATCCCACGCCGACAGATAGAACAGGCCTGTGCGCGGGCTGTACGAGGGCGAGTACCAGTTGGTGCCGCCCTGGACACCCGGCCACGTGGGCTGCCCGTCGGGTTGTGGCGTCGGAATGGGGCGTCCCTTGTCGTCGATGCCGCTCGCCCAGTTCACTTTCACGAACGGCATTGCTGAAAGAAACTTTCCGTTCGTGCGATCGAGCACGTAGAAGAAACCGTTGCGATTGCCCCACAGAATCGCTTTCGTGGGTGTGCCCTTCCAAGTGATATCTGCGAGCACTCCCACCTGGACGGAGTCGTAGTCGTAGGGATCGTGCGGCGAAAACTGGAAGTACCACTTGAGCGCGCCGGTATCGGGATCGAGCGCGAGCACGGAATCCGTGTACAGGTTGTCGCCCATGCGCTGGGCAGGATTGAAGTCAGGGCCGGGGTTGCCGACGCCCCAGTACGTGAGGTTCAGCACCGGATCGTATGAGGGCGTTACCCAGACAGAGGCGCCGCCTGATTTCCAGGAATCGCCCGACCATGTCTCGTTGCCCTTCTCTCCCGGTCCTGGGATGGTATAAACGCGCCAGAGTTCCTTTCCCGCCTTCGCGTCGAAGGCGGCAATGAAACCACGAATCCCGTACTCGCCGCCGCCCGTCCCCACGAGCACCTTGTCCTTGACGACGAGTGGCGCCATCGTGATCGAGTAGCCAAGCTTGGGATCACCGACGGCGACGTCCCACAACGAGCGCCCCGTGGTCCTGTCGAGCGCGACGAGATGCCCATCGAGCGTTCCGGTGTAGAGCGTGTCGCCGAGGATCGCCACGCCGCGATTGTTGGCGCCGCAACAGACGCGCGCGTCGGCAGACACGTTGTAGCGGTACTGCCAGAACACGCGGCCCGTCTTCGCGTCTACCGCGAGAACGTCGTTGGGGCGCTGGGTGACGTACATGATTCCGTCGACGACGATCGGCGTGGACTGCCACGCACCGAATACCTGGTTCGGCAAGATCCATTTGAGCTCGAGGTTCTTGACGTTCGCAGGCGTGATCTGCGTCAGCAGGCTGTGGCGCTGGCTGGCATAGCCGCCGGAGTACGTGATCCAGTTCTGCGGCTCGTCCGCCGCCTTCAGCAGACGATCGGAGGTGACCTGCGCGTCGCCACGAAGAGACAGGACGACGAGTATCAATGACGCCAGGAGTGAAGTTCGTTTCATTCGGTTCGCCTTTCGGTCAGGCTTCGAGTCGCTACTGTTTTCTCAGCGTCAGCAGATACGCCACGACGTCGGCGATCTCGTCGTTGCTCAATTTGTCCGAGTAGGCCGGCATTGCCGACTCCTTCGCGACATCAAAGGATCGCACGTCCTTTTTGATGATCGACACCAGCCGCTCCTTGTCGTCGATGACCTGCACCGTCTGGGTGTCCTCGTTCAACCGGCGGCCGCGGATCGTTTTTCCATCGCGCATCACGATCCGAACGGGGCGGTTGATCGGAAGCAGGGCCGACGACGGATCGCGGACTGAGCGTTCGAGCACAGCCGGTGCGCGTGCGATTCCGATATCGCTCAGATCCGGAGCCACGCGCGGACCCTGCCCGGCCACTCGATGACATGAGGCGCACTCGCCCTTGCCCTGGAACAGCGCGCGCCCGCGCGCCGCATCGCCAACTCTCACCGATGCGCTTGTATCGAACCCGGCGCGGATGAACGCGACAATGCCGGTGAGCTCGGCTGGTTCGAGTTTGAATGCCGGCATCCCTCCCGGGCTGCCGCGTGTGATCGTCTGGGCCAGATCCTCATCGGATTGCGAGCGCCGAAACAGACCACGCCGGAGATCGATACCTGAAATCTGGTCACCGTCGCGCCCGTGGCATTGAAAGCATTGCGCGTTGTAGAACAGGCCGCCGCGTGCGATGTCCTCCTGGGTGTACTGCCCAGGATGATCCACGGTCAGGATCTGGCTGTTGGCCGGCGCAACAAGGGCAGTAACGCCAGCGACCGCGAACAAGAGGGCTCGGAGAAGCATGTCGGCACCTTTTACACGACAGCGTCAGGGAAGTCTAGTTGCGGTGGACTGCCAACACTGAATTCCCAGGTAATCGTCAACCGAGTTGCGGCGGAGGCAACGGCATGACACGGAGGAACGGCGACACGGAGGACGAACGGGCCATGCCGGTGAGGCCGGCCATTCGGCCGGCCGCTGGACAGAGCGACGCTCTATCCAAGTCGCGCGAAGCGCGTCACCGGCATGGCCTCTCCGTTTCTCCGTTCATCCGTGGTGGGCCGTTTCCTCCGTCGCCTCCGATTACCTGGGAGTTCGGCCAATCGCGAACAGGCTGGCTGCACCGCGGACATACATGACGCCTTCGGAGAGCGCCGGCGTAGCCATCAGCAGCTCATCGATCGAGTTGGTGGCGATGTGCTCGAAGGTCTGACCAGCGCGAACGACCAGCATGTCGCCATCTTCGTTCGACAGGTAGATCTTTCCGTCAGCGGCGACAGGCGACGCGCTGAACCCGCTGCCGACGAGCGGCAGGCGTTGACGATAGACGTCCCTGCCTGTCTTCAGATCGTAGGCGTCGAAGACCCCGTTGTTGGCGAGCACGTAGAGTAGCCCTTTGTACGCGAGCGGCGTCGGCATGTACGAGCCCCGTCCCATGCGGCTCCATGCGATGGCGTTACTGCTGGCCGTGTCTCGCGCCAGCGTGAGGTCACCGCGAGACCCAGGCTTCAGGGCAAACAGCGGCCGCTCGGGCGGCCGGCCACTTGCGACGACGATGAGATCGTCGGCAAAGATGGGCGTGGGCGCCGTGATCTTCGAAGAGCCGCTCAGCCGCCACAACTCGCGGCCGGTGCGCGGGTCGTAGCCGCGGATGAAGTTCGACGCGTTGGTCACAAGTTCCGGTCCCGCGGCGGTCATCGCGACGGTCGGTGTTCCCCACGACGGCAACTCCTCGCGCGGCGTCTTCCAGATCGTCTTACCCGTTTCAAGGTCGAGGGCGAGCACGAATGAGTCCGCCTGCGTATCGCACTGCAGGACGACGAGTCCGTTCCAGATGATCGGTGAGCTGGCTGGACCCCACTCATACGTCGGGATGTCGTACGCCCCCATATCGACCCGGCCGAGATCCACGTGCCATAACGGGTTGCCATTGATGTCGAAGGCGTGCACGCCCTCGGAACCGAACCAGGCGACAACGATACGTCCGTCGGTCGCAGGCGTCGCGCTCGCGTAGGTGGACTTGATGTGCCGCTTGTTGCGCGGAGAGCCCTGGCGCGCCACGCGCTCCCAACGAATCTTACCGGTGCGCTTGTCGAGGGCGTATATCACCCACTTGTGGACCGAGCGATCGTCCGAGGCATCGCCGTCGCCATAGAGTCCGGGTTTGAATGTCGCATCCTTCCGGCTGCTGATCGCGGTCGTGACGAAGACCGTGTCACCCCACACGATCGGACTGGAGTGAGCGAGGCCAGGGATCGCCGTGCGCCAGAGCACGTTCTTCCCAGTCGCGCCGTTCCAGTCGTCCGGCAGGCGCTGGCCATCCGCCACACCGGACGCCTCCGGTCCCCGGAAGGATGGCCACCTCCCCGCCGGTGCCGCCGGCGGCGGCAACGCCCCACGCTTCGGTTCGGCCGTCAGCGCGATGCGACGTTCCGGCACGACGACGGCCTCGCCAGCAGGACGCCACTCGCTGCGATCGAGAATCATCCGGCGATCCATGCACGCGTCGTTCACGAGGGAGAAGGTCACATGACCGCCGTTCACTGCGACGGTGTAGCGCGCCGCATCCGCACACTCGGGAGGCGCGCCAACGAGCCGCATCACGACTTCGGAGCCCATCATCGACCACGTTCCCTGCATCGACGGCCAACCCTCGCCGGCCATTGAGAACGTGCCGTCGCGCCGGAACTGCGCGGAGAACGCGCCGAACCTGAGCGGCGTGTCCGGAATGGCCACGGCTGACTGTCTCGCTTGAGCGAGATCGGCGATCGATGCGAGCGTGCAGAGGCACGCTGCGGCAAGGATGGTGGCACGAGCGGGCTGACGCGGCATATCAACTCCCAATTCCCAACTCCCAACCTCCAACACAATCTTCCGACTCCACCCCGAGACTTTGGGAGTTGGGAGTTGGGAGTTGGAGATTGGGAGTTGGCAGTTGAGATGTATATAGTGGCCCAACGTCCGGAGGAATGGAGATGAAGACCGACAATCCACCGCTTTCTCGTCGGCGGCTCTTCAAGAAGGGTGCTGCCGCGGCGGCGGGGGCGGCACTCGCCTCGCAGAGTACGACCGCGCTCGGACAGGGGCCTGCGGTGGTGACCGCCCGCACGTTCCGCGCATGGATCTCTCGTGGAACTGGCCGCGGACGAACCACTTTGCAGGATGTCCGACTACGCCCGGTCACCGGCCGGCAAGTCGTCGTCCGTACCGAGGCTTGCAACCTGTGCTACTCGAACGTCGGCGCGGTGCTCGGCATTCAGCCGGCTCCGCCCACAACAGGGGCAGCCACTCCGGTCAACGCTGGCCTGACCGGTGCCAACACGAACGACATGGCGCTCATCCAGGGTCATGGCGGTGTGGGCGTCGTCGAGGCCGTCGGGCCCGAAGTGCGACGGGTCCAGGTCGGCGACCGCGTATGTGTGTCGGGCACACCGCAGTGCGGCTCCTGCTACCACTGCTTGCGCGGACGCGCGGACGTGTGTCAGCTGCTCGGTCGTAACCTCGCGGGAGATCTGGCGCCGGTCGCCGAGCTCCGTGATGGCACTCCCGTGTACTCGAACTCCCACATCGGCGGTCTTGCCGAGTTGATGATCACGCCCGAAGAGTGGGTCGTGCCCGTCGTCACCAAGGCGAGCGCCGTGGACCTCGGGATGGTCCTGAGCTGCGTGAGCGTCGCGGGACTGGGCGCGACGACTTCTGGAACACTGGCAGTGGTTGCGCCCGGATCCGTCGTCGCGGTGGTTGGGTGCGGACCGCTGGGGTTGAGCGCCGTTCAAGGAGCCAGGATCGCTGGCGCATCGACGATCATCGCCATCGATCCAATACGAGTCAGACGCGAGCTGGCGATGAAGGTCGGTGCCACGCACGTGCTCGATCCGAATGTGGAAGGCGACGGGATCATCGAACGCGTCCGCAGCCTTTCGAACGGACCGACCAACCGCGCGTGGAGTGGCGGTCGCGACTCGGGAGGCCGGCGCAGCGGCGCGGGCGCCGATCTCGTCGTCGAAGCGGCCGGCGCCGAATTCGTTCGACCCAAACTCGAACCGGGCCCCGACCCGAGCGGCATCCTGCCGATGCAGCAGGCGTATCAAATGGCGAACGCGGGCGGCCACGTGATCACCACGGGACTGGTGCGCGGCACGATCGCCTTGCCGGCTTTTCTGTTTGCGATCGGCGGGATCTCTCATTCCGGCGGGCAGGCGGGCGGCGCCAATCCGATGCGCGACATCCCTCGATTCGTGGCGATGCTCGACAGCGGCCGCTACGACGCGAAAGCGCTCGTCACACGCGTCGTGCCGCTACAGGACATGCTGGGCGCCTACGAAGACGTCGCGTATCGCACGACGGTGACCGCGATCATGACCGCGTGAGCGTCAGGTGTCAGGCAGTGAATCGTGAATGCGTCGGGTGTCAGGGCGGTGTCAGGCAGTGAATCGTGAACGCCGGCTCCGCGTCCACCCATGACGGCGTGAGACTCTGAAGGCCGAACACTAAACGTGTTCCTGCCGCGCGAGGCCGGACGACTCCGTCCCACGATCGAACAGATCCATGCATCACGGCAGCGTAAACCGCCGATTTGCTCGATGTCCCGCCTTCTGGCTGCAGCAAGACTATGGCACGTGCTTTGACGAGAACTTCCCACCGTCAACACCGTATTGGGCAGCAGGAGGGCGTTCATGAACCACAGAACCACCGTCTTCGCGCTCGCAGCATTGCTGCTTGCCGCGTCCGCATGGGCGCATCACAACATGTCAGCCCTGTTCGATTTCAAGGATCGAGTGACGCTGACCGGCACGCTCACCAAGATGGACTGGAGAAATCCGCACATCTCCGTCTACGTCGACGCCAAGATTGGCGACAAGGTGCAACCCTGGTCGATCGAGGGACCGGCCCCGAACTTCTTCCGCGCACGAGACATCAGCAAAGTCGACGTGGAACAGGCGATTGGCAAGATCGTGACGGCCGAGGTCAGCCGTGCTCGGGACGGGTCTAACGCCGGACTCTTGCGCACCCTGAACTTGCCTGACGGGAAGGTGGTGTCGGCATGTCCGCAAAATTGTTGAGTTCACTCACCGTCGCAGCCCTGCTGCTGGCGCCGCTCAGCAGCCAGGCTCAGCTTCCGCGCGATCCCGTCGAGCGAGCTCGCATCATCTCGCAAATCATGGAGACCCAGTCTCGCCAGCTGACGCTGTTCGACAGGCAGGGTCAGACCGTCGGTGTCGTCGGACCACGCGACCTCTACAACCAGCCTGTTTTTTCACCGGACGCGAAACGCATGGCGGTGATCAAACCGGACCTGGATAAAGAGACGAATGACCTCTGGATCATCGACGTCGCCACCGCCAAGGGCATTCAGATCACGGCCAGCAAATCGCGCGAGGGCGCCAATTCGCCGGCATGGTCGCCGGACGGCAGCCAGGTCGCTTACGTCGCGTTGCGCGACGGCTATTTTGGTCTCTATCGCAAGGCGTCGAGCGGCCAGGGCACTGAAGAACTCCTGTTCAAGAACTCCGCGCCGATGACGCTCACCGACTGGTCTCAAGATGGAGGTCATCTCACGTACTTCTCCACCGATCTTTCCGGAGGTGGTTTGTACGCGCTGCCGCTGAACGCGCAGGGAGAGCGCAAACCGATCGAGGTCCTGCACAGCAAATCGCAATTGCAGGGACCGCGCCTGTCACCAGACAACCGCTTCATGACGTTTACGTCCAATGAGGCCGGGCGCTTCGACGTCTACGCAATTCGATTTGACCCGGCTGCCACCACGCCCGCGACTCCAGTACAGATCTCCGATCAGGGTGGCACTGGCATGGTGTTCTGGCGGCGCGACGGCAAAGAACTCTATTACCTGGCAGCCGACCGCGCGATCATGGCAGTGGAGGTGGGCAGCGGTTCGACGGCAACGTTCGGCAAGCCGACGTTGCTATTCCGTCCGCCCGCTGACATCGTCGCCGCTATCGGGCCCGGAAATGCCAGCGTCAGTCGCGACGGCGAGCGATTCGTGATCGCTGTTCCTCGCCCGCAGCTGCGACAGCTGACGATCTACGACCGGCAGGGCAAAGTCGTCAGCACGGTTGGTCAACCTGGCTTCTACAACCAGCCGAACCTCTCTCCCGACGGAACGCGCGCCGTTGTCATGCGAAACGATCCGCAGAGCGGCGACGTCGACATCTGGACGATCGATCTCGCCAGCGGCAAGGGCACGCCGATTACCGACGACGTCTTTCCACAAAACGCGCCGATCTGGTCTCCCGATGGCAAGCAGGTGGCCTATGTGTCGACCAAGGACGGCTTCTCCGGCATCTACCGGAAAGCCGCCGATGGAACCGGTGAACCCGAACTCCTGTTCCAGTACACCCCAGGAGCGGGAATGGTCCTCACTGACTGGTCACCCGACGGAAAGTTCCTGACGTTCTTCACCGGCGTCATTGTCGTCGTGCCAATTGGAGACAACAAGAAGGGCCTGGAGCGGAAAGAGATCGACTGGCTGCGCGAGGACTACGACGCCGGGCAGGGACGCTTCTCTCCCGACAATCGTTACCTGGCTTACCTCTCGAATGAAGAAAACGTGGACCGCGGCGAGGTGTATGTGCGCCCGTTCGATGCCAGCAGGCCCGAGGCGCCTGGCCCAGGCGACGCAGTACGAGTGTCGAAGGATGGCTCCATCGGCATGATTACGTGGCGACAGGACGGGAAGGAACTCTATTTCATGACCCGCAATTGGGAAGTGATGGCCGTGGAGGTCACAACGACTCCGACGTTCAAGGCTGGGGAACCTCGCCTCCTGTTCAGCCTGCCCGGCCCGCTGCCCGGTAATCCGATGCAGTGGAAGAACGTCAGCAAGGACGGCGACCGGTTCATCTTCGCCATGCCGACGACGACAGCTCCCGCCGCACGTTAGGCCACGTCACGGTCAGGTAGAGGCGGGTCTGAGGACCCGCCTTGCCCGACTCAGTGATATCCTTCCGGCTCTCCACAGTGCACTCGTGTTGGCAACAGAGAGGCAGTCATGCGCACTCTGGCCTGGTGGACATTAACGTTCGGGATCGTTCTCGCTGCCAGCTCGCCTCGTGCACAACAGGCTGCTGCCACTAACCCCCTGCAGGGAAACGCACAGGCGATCGGTCAGGGCCTACAGCTCTTCAGGTCCTCATGCGCGAGCTGCCACGGGCTCAATGCAAAAGGACTGCGCGGCCCCGATCTCACGACCGGTCAATACTCGCGCGGCGGCACCGATGCGCAGCTGTTCCGAACCATCATGCAGGGCATTCCAGGAACGGACATGCCAGGCGCGCAATTCTCCGACGCGACCGCGGATCAGGTCTGGGCGGTCATTGCGTACCTGCGAACGCTGAGCGGGCCGGCATCTGACGAAGACAAACGGGGCAACGCCCAGAACGGCGAGACGCTGTTCTTTGGCAAGTCCACATGCAGCCAATGCCACATGGTTCATGGCCGCGGAGGCCGGCTCGGCCCGGATCTCTCGCGGATCGGCGTGACGCGATCACGGACGGCATTGATCGACGAGATCCGCACGCCGGGCCGCTCTTTTACCGACGGCTACTGGCCCGTCACCGTCGTCGCGCGCGACGGACGCCGCACGCGTGGTGTGCGCAAGAACGAAGACCCGTTCTCGATTCAGATCATGGACACGAACGAGAGACTGCTGTCGTTCGATCACAGTGAGCTTCGAGAGGTCATCCGGGAGCCGCGTTCGTTGATGCCCGACTACGGTCCCGATCGGTTGAGCGATGCCGAGCTCGACGATCTGATTCGCTATCTCAGGTCATTGCAGCCATGAAACGAACTGTTGCGCGTCACGCTCTGTTCCTCCTCGTTGTCGCGTGCGCTATCGGCGTCGCCGTCACCGGGGTTCTGGCCCAGCAAGGGCCAGACGGGAACCAATGGGCACAGTACTCCGGCAACGACAGTGCTCAGCGTCACAGTCCCTTGACGCAGATCACTCCTGCCAACGTCGGAAGGCTTGCGGTGCAGTGGATGTTCCAGACCGGTGTCGCGGGCCGGCTCGAGGCAACACCGCTCGTCGTCGACGGCATCATGTACCTCACCGGCCCTGACAACTATGCCTGGGCTCTCGACGCGCGAACGGGTCGTCAGATCTGGCGCTACCGGCGGCAGTTGCCCGAGGGGCTGAACATCTGCTGTGGGCGCGTCAACCGTGGCTTTGCCATCCGCGGCGATCGCCTCTACATGACAACGCTCGACGCGCACCTGGTGGCCCTCGATGCCAGGACTGGCAACGTCCTGTTCGACGTCGAGATCGACGATCACACGAAGAGCTACACGGCCACTGTCGCGCCGCTCATCGTCAAGGACAAGGTCATCGTCGGGATCGCTGGCGCTGAGTACGGCATCCGGGGGTTTATCGACGCGTTCGACGCGAACACGGGAAGGAAGGCCTGGCGATTCTGGACGGTACCCGAATCTGGACAACCGGGTGCCAATACCTGGCAGGGCGATGGATGGCGACGCGGCGGCGGCTCGACGTGGGTGACCGGCGCCTACGATCCGTCTCTCAATCTCGTGTACTGGGGAACCGGAAATCCCTCTCCCGACTCTTTCGGCGACGCTCGTCCCGGCGACAATCTGTATACGGATTCAGTCGTCGCGCTCGACGTCGACACCGGTACGCTGCGCTGGCACTATCAATTCACGCCGCACGACGTACATGACTGGGACGCGGTGCAGGTGCCCATCCTCGCCGACCTGACGATCAACGGAGCACCGCGCAAGGTGCTGATGACGGCGAATCGGAACGGCTTCTTCTACACGTTGGATCGGACCAACGGCGCACTCCTTCGCGCGCGACCCTTTGTCAAAACGACCTGGGCGCAGGAAGTCGGACAGGACGGGAAACCAATCCTGCTCGAAGCCAACAAGATCGGCACCGAGGGGACAGTCACGTGTCCCGACGTCGGCGGCGGCACCAACTGGATGTCGCCTTCCTTCAATCCGACCACGGGATTGTTCTACGTCACGACGCGCGAGGTATGCGCGAAGTTCTATGCCTTCCCACAGGAATTCCTACCGGGTCACTTGTACTGGGGCGGTGCGGTCGAAAACATTCCAGGGGAGCCCGGCTTCGGCGCCTTGCGTGCGATCGATCCTGTCTCCGGGCTGGTGCGTTGGGAATTCAAGTACCCGAAGCCGTCGTTCGGCGGTACGTTGAGCACAGCATCAGGTCTCGTGTTCGCCGGTGAAGAGGACGGCAACGTCATGGCGTTCGACGCGGCGAGCGGCAAGAATCTATGGCGCCTGCAGACCGGAGCCGGTCTGCGAGCCGGTCCGATGTCGTTCATGCACAACGGCAAACAGTACGTCGTCGTCGCGTCGGGCGGGACCGTGATTGCTTTTGCATTGCCAGATGCACGCTAGCTAATCTCGGACTCGGTCCTGCCAATTTCCAACTCCCAACCTCCAACTCCCAAGCACCGGGTGCATTGGGAGTCGGGATTTCGGTGTCGACACGTTTCAACGTGCTGTCAGCTAGCGCGCAGCCGGCGCAACCTGCGTTTCACGCACCGCCTCCGAAAGTCTCTTCACGCCCTCGTCGATTTCCTCTGGCGAGAGGGCGCAGAACGGCAGGCGGATGAAGCGCTCGCCGCCGCCTTCGGGGAAAAACGCAAGACCGTCGGCCAGATTGAGCCCCTTGGTCGCCGCCTGCGTTCGAACGGCCGTCGTGCTGACGCCTTCGGGCAGCATGAGCGAGATGAAGAAGCCGCCATCGGGCTTGGTCGCCTTCGCCTCCGGCATGTACTTCTCGATGCCGTCAAGGCACGCATCCAGACGCGGCGCGTACAGCTTCTTGAGCCGCTCGATCTGCGGCGGGAGCAGCCCGCGCCGGCACCATTCGGACGTAATCGCCTGCGCCACGTATCCAGGCGAAATGTAGGTGTCCTCCGCAACCTTCGCCAGCTTGCCGAGGACCGCCGCGTCGCCCAGCATGAAACCGCAGCGCACGCCGGGGGCGATGAGCTTGGTGAAGGAACTCATATGCAGCGTGCGATCAGGAGCCAATTCGTACAGCGTCGGCTCCTCCGTCCCGCGATACCGCAGCATTCGGTACGGCGCGTCCTCGACGAGCAGCAGGTTGTACTTCGCGGCCAGCTCGACGATCTGACGACGCTTGAGGCCCGAGCACGTCGCGCCCGCAGGGTTCTGGAAGTCGGGGATGAGATAGAAGAACTTCGGGACGGCCTTCTTCAGCGAACTCTCGAGCGCGTCGATGTCGGGACCATCCGGTTCCATCTGAATCCCCACGACGCGAGCACCATGGCGGCGAAGCAAACCGATAGTGCGGTCGTAGCTCGGCGACTCGGTGAAGACGAGATCGCCCGGCTTGATCATGTGCAGGCACAGGAATTCGATCAGTTGCAGCGAACCGTTCGAGGTGATGACGCGATCGGCGTCGACGCCCTGCCATTCGGCGAGCCACTGCCGCAGCGGCTCGAAGCCGCGCGACGGTCCGTACTGAAGCATCTGATTCCCGTGCGACTTGAAGACAGCCGTTGCGGCGTCAATCAGTTCGGCGGTCGGGAACGATTCGTTGGCGGGGACCCCGCGTGTGAAATTGATGGTGTTCATATCCTTACTATTTTATGTCTAAGGGGTCGGGAGTCATTTGATCAGGACAGTCGTCAAACGGTGAGTGTCCACATCAAATGACTCCCGACCCCATTTATCACCAGTCTACCGGCTTGTAGTCCTTGAGGAATTGCCCCCACATGTGGGCGCCGGTATTGAAGCCGTTGATGATGGGGTCGACGATGCGGGCGGCGCCGTCGACGATGTCGAGCGGCGGGTGAAACCGCTGCTCCGCTCTTTTTCGAGTGGCAATTTCAACGGGATCTTCGTCGGTGACCCACCCGGTGTCGACACTGTTCATGTGAATGCCGTCCTGGTGATAGTCGGCCGCCGCCGTGCGCGTCATCATGTTCAGCGCCGCCTTCGCCATGTTGGTGTGGGGATGACGGGTCGTCTTGAAGTTGCGATAGAACTGCCCTTCGACGGCAGACACATTGACGATGTGCTTGTCGCGCTCGAGCGTGCGCGCCATCAGCGGCTTGAGGCGCGCATTGAAGATGAATGGCGCGACGGCGTTCACCAGCTGCACTTCGAGCAACTCGACTGTCGAGACTTCCGCGAGCAGCAGCCGCCACGAGTTGCGGCCACGCAGATCCACTTGCTGCAGATCCTGATCGAGCCGCCCCTCGGGGAACAGACCCTTCTGCGCCGTCAGCTCCTCCGGCAGCAGGGCCACCTGCGAGAGCTCCGCGGCGTGAGTGAGACCGTAGGCAAGCGTCTCGGGACTCGTGGCGCTGGGCTCGGGACCCGAAGACCCCGGTTTAGGGGTCAGCCCTTCGAGTCCCGAGTCCCGAATCCCGAGTCCCGGCTCGTTCGGCCCGGCCAGCAAATGATATCCCCGCAGTCCTTCATAACGGCCGACGAGCCGGCGCACGTGCTCCGGCATCTGACTCAGCGCCGCTGTCTCACCCGCCATCATGTGCGCGTAAAAGTCAGGCGGCCGGCGCACGGTCTGACAGGCATTGTTGATGATGAAATCCAGGCGGTCGCGTGTATCGAGCAACTCGCGGCAGAACGCCTCGACGCTTGGCGTGTGACGCAGGTCGAGACCGAAGATCTCCAGTCGATCTCCCCACTCGGCGAAGTCGGGCTCGCTCGAGTAGCGCCTCGCGGCATCGCGCGGAAAGCGTGTCGTGACGAGGAGACGCGCACCCGATCGAAGCAGCTTCAGTCCCGCCTGGTAGCCGATCTTGACGCGGCCGCCGGTCAGCAACGCCACGCGACTTCGCAGATCGGCCCGCTCCGTGCGCTTCGCGAAGTTCAGCGCCGCGCACGACGGGCACAGCTGATCGTAGAAATGGTGGATGGCCGTGTATTTCTCTTTGCAGACGTAACAGTGCTGCTGTTCATGGCTTTCGGGACTCCGGATCCGGGGTCCGGGATCCGGGATCCGGGATCGGTCGTCCCCTTCGTGACTGTTATGAACGTCATGTGCGACGAAGCCATCTGCAACCGACCGCGTCGGGAAGACGTTGGGTGTGTGAAAGACCGGCTTGCGCCGAAGCGTGCGGATACCGGTCTCCTGCAGCACGCCCTGATCGCCACGCACGCGCGCTGCCTTGCGCTCCCGCGCGACGACTTTCGACATCCGCCGCCGCTCGACGCGATCGGGGCTATACACGCTTGCCACTGCCTGCAGCAGCCGCTTTCGTTCCTCGTCCGGCACGCCGGAGAGGACCGATCGATCGGCAGCAATGGCTTCGAGTAACTCGACCGTGTCGCGCAGGCGCGTCAGCAACCCGGCCTGGTCGGCAGTTGCGCGACCGCTCGGACTCATGATGATCAGCGTACCCCATCCCCTGCCAGGCGCGCAGAGTCGCGCTCAGAACGTCGACAGGCCGATGAACATCACAAGCGGGATGCCCACGAGGATGAAGGCCGCGAGATAGGTCACCGCGAGCCCCATCAGCTTGAACGCCGTGCGCAGATTCGAGCCGCCGTATACGCGACGCAATGCGACAGGCAGATACGCTACCAGCCATACAAGAAATCCTGTGCCGACGACGGCTCTCACGAAGCCTGGAAGCCACGGATCCGTGCGGCTCACGAGGAACAGCAAGGAGAACAGTACGAACACGAAGGCGTGGTAGTAGAGCGAGAACACAAAGTGATCGAGGTAGTAGCCCTGCCGTCGGTAGAACAGTTTCAGCAGCCCCGCGAAGATTGGCAGGAAGAGGAAAAAAACGCGCGGCACGGCGGCGCCCGCCGCTCGCACGAAGTCATCGGGATTCGCCTTCGCCCTCGCCACCAGTTCCTGGTAGCGCACATCGTTGATCGGCGAATGCGCTGGGAACTCGAACGACATCCGCGACCCCGTGCTGACGGCCCTGGTCTCTCCCGTCGTGAATACCTCGACTCGCGCGCGATTCGGGAAGATCGAGAACAAACCGAAAAAGATCAGCGCGGAGATGAGGTACGCCCTCAGCGGCGGGACATGCGCGACGCGTCGCCCGAGCAGATAGTCACGCGTCACCAGGCCGGGCCGGAACATCAGAGGGCGCAGCGTGCGCACGAGCCGCGTATCGAGGCTCAGCGCGTCGTCGATCACCTCAGAGATGAACTGATTGAATGGGATGTGCGGGTTGACCGATTTCTGCCCGCATCGTGAACAATAGGGCCCATCGAGCTGTGCGTCACAGTTCGAGCACCTGGCAGGTTGCTGCACGCCAGTACTCGACCCGATCGTGTCGAGTGGCACGCGCGCATTCTACGCTTCAGGACTGCGAGTTGAGCCAGATCCAGATGAGGCCAACGAGCAGCGCGACCAGCACGAGGAATGCGATTTTCCAGAAACTCAACGGATGGCGGCCCGCGATCGCGCCGGTGTAGCCATTGACAATCACTTGATAGGGCTTCGCGCCGAAGTCGTACTTCAGCAGCCACACTGGCACAAGGACGTGCTTGAACGTCCGGCCCGAAAACTCGGGGTAGATCTGTAGATTGCGATGTGTATCACCGGGGATCTGCTGGCTGCAGAGCATGGTGAGCTTGGCTTGCATCTGCTCGACCGATCGCTGCGCAGCGTCGAGCAGCACGACCTGATAGTGCTCGACCACGTGACCCGACAGGAACGCGGTGTCGTAAGAGACAACTTCCTTCGTCGGGAACGGCTCCACCTTTCGTAACAGGTCGAGTGGCACGCCTTGCGTTCCGGGCACCGCCTCGTCATCGAAGAACGTGTCCACGACACCCGAGGCAGGTTCCCAGCGAACGCGACGTTCGCGCCGCATCACGGGTCGTCCACGGTTATCAACGCCCGGGACGTCGACGTAGTAGTAGTGGCCAGCCTCCGCCGTCCATGGGCAATGGACCTGCGCGTCGAAGGTCCAATAAGGGATGTAGAGGCTTTTGACCGTGTCGACCAGCGAGGCGAACGCCAGCTTCCCCGGCGCAAACCATCGGCTCCTCCACCATCGCCGGATGTCGTCGCGAACGCGATGTGCGTCGATGCGAAATGGCAGGACGCCTTGCGGACGGATTGGCGATCGAATCTCCTGGTAATCGACGAGCGCGGGTGATCCGCAAAACTCGCAGTTCTGCCCGACCCTCGAGGGGTCGAACACCATCACGGCACGGCACGACTGGCACTGGACACTTCGACGCTCGGTCTGCCAGCCGCGTTCTTCCTCCGGCAACTCGCGCAGCGCCTTGACGAGATCGAGCTCGACGACCTTGCCCTGCTCGCGATCGATCTTGTACGGCGACTCGGTCCCGCAGAACGGGCACACGAGCTTCTGCGTCGTGGGATTCCACTCCGCCTGCGCACCGCAAGCGGGGCACTCGTATTTTTCGAGTGCAGCGATTTGCCCCGTCAAGACATGTAGCTCGTGATCGCCGCGCGCGGGATGCGCCAGGTAGAGCCGATTTTCCGGCCTTTCAACTCGCCGGATTCAAGGACGGTCATGACATCGGCCTCGGTGACGCCGAGCGCCTGTGCCGCTTCAGCCGGGCTCAAGAGGTCGGGCAGACCAGCCGGCTGCGCCGGTTGACTCGCCACGGCAACGGTCGGCGTTGCGTGACCGCTCATGAACCCGTCCTTGATCATCTGCTGCGCCAGGCCAAAGCCCACCGCCAACTCCGCTGCCGTACCGCCGGCACCGGGACCTCCCCCGCTCTCGAAGCCCTTGGCCATCTGATACTTTACGAAGTCGTTGAGGTTCCCGACCGCCGCCATGCTCGACCGCTTGTCGATCGCCTGCTCCACTTCCGGTGGAACGGACACGTTCTCGACGATGAAGCTTCCGATTTCGATCCCGTACTTCGTCGTGATGGCCGGGTTGATCAGCGGCAGCAGCGCTTCACCGAGCTCGGTGTAGCGCGACGCCACGTCCAGCACCGGAATCTTCGCGCTCGCGATCGCGTCGGTGAAGATGCTGACGATACGCGAGCGCATCGTGTCGCTGAATTCATCCAGCCTGAAGTTGTGGTCGGAGCCAGCGACCTCTTTGAGAAACGTCTTGGGTTCAACGACCTTGAAATCGTAGGTGCCGAACGCGCGTACGCGGACGATGCCGAAGTCGTTGTCGCGCAGCATCACCGGGTTGGACGTGCCCCACTTGTTGCCGGTGAAGAGGCGCGTCGTGACGAAGTAGACATCCGCCTTGAATGGCGAGTTGAAGCCAAACGGCCACGACTTCAGCTTGGTGAGGACGGGAATGTTGTCGGTGGTGAGCGTGTGCTTCCCGGGCTTGAACGTGTCGCCGAACTCACCGAGGTAGACGAACTGCGCCACCTGCGACTCACGCACGATGAGCTGAGCGCCATTCTTGATGGCCTTGTCTTCATCGGGAAACTGATACGAGAGCGTGTCTCGCGAGTCGTCGGTCCATTCGATAACCTCGAGCAGCTCGCCCTTGATGAAGTCCATGATTCCCATTCGCGTTCAGCTCCCTTCGTACGCTATCTGATGAATACGAGGCAGGTCGCCAGGGGTTCCCGGCCGATATTCATGCGTGTTTCTTCAACCACCTGGCCACCGCGGTGAGGCTGGCACCGAGCAAGTCGGTCGACGCCACATCCTTGAACCAGAGGTCGTCGTCGTGAATGCCCGCAAATGCGCGTTCGGTCTCGCGGCGTGCCCGCAACAGCTCGATCGGCAACGACGGATCGACGGGCTGATTGGCACGCAGCTCGGCCTTCTGCAGCTGCGCGACCAGCTTCTCCGCCTGCTTCATGTCGAGCATCGAGAGCGCGGTTCCACAATGCGAGCAGGCCGCCCCCTTGGCCAAGTCTACCGGCCCACCGCAGTTCGCGCAGTTCACGGAACCGACATTCTCCCGGAGTTGGGCGATCTGGTGCGGCGTCAGTGGACGGATGAAGTCCTTTTCGCGGAGGAAGTCGAAAAAGCTGATCAGGCGCCCGTGACCATTCGGGCAATTCAAGTACTCGAAGCGCGTCGAACGCTGCATGTCTTGCGTCCGTCGCAGCCGGCCTTTGCATCGTGGACACTTCGCGAGCTCGGCGTTGCTGTGCTGAGGCCTCATCAACTTCTCGCCGATGACGCGGAAGAGCGCCAGCGTCGATCCAGGCGTGAGCGACGTACTCTCGCGCGCATCGAACCAGAAACACTGACAGGCGTGACAGATGTCGATGACCACCGACCGATCGAGGTGACCATCGAAGGTCTCCTGCTGCATCGCGGCACCGCAGCGCGGGCATTCCACGGACAGCATTCTCTCACCTCCCGCCGCGCATTCGAACCGCAGTGGCCCTGATCTTCGTGGCGTGGCACAATGCGCTGCCATGAAGCAAGTCATGACGGCGATCGCGGGGATGTTGATGGTGGCGGCGGTCGTCATGGGCCAGGGCAAGCCAGGCTCTGAGACGCCGCATTTCAAGGTTGACCCGGCGTGGCCGACGATCCCGAACAACTGGCAGTTCGGACAAGTGGCGAGCGTCGCGATCGACGCGCAGGATCACGTGTGGGTCCTGCAGCGTCCCGCAACGTTGAGCGCGGAGGAGAAGGGGCGGGCTGCGCCTCCACTCCTCGAATTCGATGCAGCGGGACACTTCATCCAGGCCTGGGGCGGACCCGGCCAGGGATACGAGTGGCCCAACTCCGAGCATGGCGTCTACATCGACCCGAAAGGCTTCGTCTGGATCGGCGGCAATGGCAACAAGGACCATCAGATCCTGAAGTTCACGAAGGCCGGCAAGTTCGTCATGCAGATCGGCCATGCCGGTCAGAGCAAGGGAAATGCAGACACTGAAAACCTCAATCAGCCTGCCGACACATTCGTGTACCCGAAGACGAATGAACTGATCGTCGCCGACGGTTACGGCAACCGGCGCGTCATCGTCTTCGATGCGGACACCGGCAAGTTCAAACGGATGTGGGGCGCGTTTGGCAACGCTCCCACCGATGCGGCACCCAATCCGGCGCTTCCTGACGCGGATCCGAAGGGCGCGCCACAGTTCGTGCAGCCCGTGCACGCGGCCCGCGTGTCGAACGACGGCATGGTCTACGTCTCGGACCGCGGTGGCAAGCGGGTGCAGGTATTCACGCTCGACGGGAAGTACGTGGACCAGGTGTTCATCGGCCGTGAATGCAAGGCCCCCGAATGCGGCAACGGCACCACGGCGGCGAGCACGGCGTTCTCAGCGGACCCCGCCCAGCGGTTCCTCTATGTCGGCAACCGCAGCCAGGCGCGCGTGATGGTCTTCGATCGCAAGACGCTCACGCTCCTGGATTCATTCGGACAATGGGGTTCAGCGCCCGGGGACTTCGGCACGCTTCATCACATGGCAGCCGACTCGAAAGGCAATCTCTACGTCACCGAGGTCACGCCGCTCAAACCGGAGAACAGGCGGGTCCAGAAATTCATCTTCACTGGGCTGTCACAAACCAGGTGAAGCTACGGAACTGACCAGATTTCCGTGAACCGCGCCAGATCGTCGTGAGACAGCCAGGAGGTGCGGGGAATGTCATCTCTTGTCTGTATGAGATGACGATAGCGCTCGTAGATCGGCAGGGTCACACCGTTGTTTCCCGGCCACATGACGTCGCGAGGGTTGCTGCTGTGGCTGAGACCGAGCGCATGCCCGATCTCGTGCAGGCAGACGTAGTACAGGACCACGTCGCGCAAGAGGGGATCCACGCGGACACCGCGCCTGACGGTCGGCCGGAATTGATTCTCGTCTGGCCGGACGGTGATCGACGCGGCGGGATGTCCGTCGACGGTCGACGGATCCATGCGGCCGAGCGCGGCGTCCTCGGCCCACGGCAGCCAGATAAAA
>Ga0075423_10001736_pt1 | contig 19408 bp, 20 predicted proteins | sample SoiMethybrSBSTD2_FD_80114 | JGI IMG/M metagenome (GOLD analysis project Ga0075423, IMG submission 80114) | Bulk soil microbial communities from a Populus tree surrounding site in Tennessee, USA - Soil MetaG P. TD hybrid SBSTD2 | ecosystem: Environmental > Terrestrial > Soil > Tree plantation...
ACCTCGATGTCGGCTCGTCGCATCCTGGGGCTGGAGTCGGTCCCAAGGGTTGGGCTGTTCGCCCATTAAAGCGGTACGCGAGCTGGGTTTAGAACGTCGTGAGACAGTTCGGTCCCTATCCGCCGTGGGCGTAGGAGACTTGAGGAGGGTTGACCCTAGTACGAGAGGACCGGGTTGAACGGCCCGCTAGTGTACCGATTGTCACGCCAGTGGCAGCGTCGGGTAGCCATGGCCGGTTTGGATAAGCGCTGAAAGCATCTAAGTGCGAAGCCAACTCCAAGATAAGGTCTCCCACCGGGTTAACCGGGTAAGGGCCCTGCTAGACCAGCAGGTTGATAGGCCGGAGGTGTAAGAGGAGTAATCCTTTGAGCTGACCGGTACTAATAGCCCGAGGGCTTGTTCACCTATAACTCACTCTTCAGCTCACTGAAGATGAGTACAAATCGACAAGAAATTCGGATCCAGCGCGAAAATGGCAACGCTGGAGATTCTCATAGACCTGATTCGGTTGATCAATGAACGATGAAAACGCTGCCGAGCTGACCATCGCGATCCTGGTCGCGCGCGCGAACGAGGACGTGGCTAGGCGCCTGCTGCGTGGCGCCCAGGAGTCGCTGAAGGCGCACGGGCTCGAGGAGCCGGACGTCCACTGGGTGCCCACACCCCTCGACCTGCCGGTGGTCGCCCTCGCGCTCGCCGAGAAGGGAGGTCCGGACGCGATCGTCGCCCTCGGCTGCATCATCGACGACGACATCGCCGCCATGCAGGTGGCCTCGGGGCTGATGCAGGTGCAGCTCGACACAGGCGTACCGATCTCGTTCGGGGTGATCAGCGCCGATGCGCTCGACCACGCCCTCGCCGGCTCCGGACCCAAGAACAACCGAGGGGCGGAAGCGGCCGAAGGCGCGGTCGAGATGGCGAATCTGCTGAGGGAGATCCAGGGCTAGCCGGCTACCACCGACACCGCCACGACCTTCCGGCCGGCGGGCGCCACGATGAATCCGTCCGTCGCGGCGGGCGTGCCGAAACGCGTCGACCCGCCCAGCCGCGTGGAGTAGAGCGTCTTGCCGGTGGCCGGATCGAGCGCGAACAGTGTCGACGTCGACGGCTCGACCACCCACACGGCGCCCGCCGCCACGATCGGCGACCCGTCGGCCGGGTGTGAGACGTGCCACGCGACGTCAAATCCCGACGAGGACACCCGCACCGCGTAGAGCCCGTCGGTGCACGGCACGAAGACGGTCGTCCCGACGAACGCTGTGCCTCCGTACGCGCCGCTGCAAAGATGCCTGGAGGTGAGTTCGCCGCCGATCTCGCCCAGCTTGCCCGCCGTCAAGAGGTATGCGACTCCTTCCTTGCCGATCACGAAGACGCGGTCGAGTGAGGGCAGGACGGTCGCTCCCACAGAACCGAGGTCGACGTCCCCGTCGTTCAATGCTTGCCAGTTCGCCGGCGCGAAGTACGACTGCAAGGTCAGCACGTCCGGGGAGAGCTGCAGCACCGAGTCGCTGTAGCCAAATCCCGACCCGATCGCGTTGCCGGTCACCACGTAGACGCTCCCGTCCGGCGCGATGACCGGGCCGCCCGGCGCCCAGATGCTCGCCCCCCGCGAGGCCGCCACGCGGAACACCCGCGACTGGCCTCCTCCAAGCGGCACCGCGACCACGTATCCGTGGTAGTCGCCGCAGTCGCCGAAAAGGCCGCCGTACGGGACATACACAAAACCCGAGCCGATCGCCAGCGCGCCGCGCAGCTGCTGCGCAGATGGGTCGGAGCCCGGCGGGTCTATGTCCTGCTGCCAGGCGACCGTGCCGTCGACCAGGCGCAGCGCAAACAACACGTGATGGTGCGTTCGCAGATATGCCACGGCGTAGACGCGGCCCGACGCGAGGTCGACGGCGGGCGTGCCGGTGATGCCCGAGACCGGCCGGATGTTCCCGCAGGGCAACGTCGAGGAGTCGACCGGGTCGCCCACATGTCGCGACCACACAACGGCCCCGGTGAAGACGTCCAGCGAGTACACGGTGTTGTTCTCGGTGGCAACGATCACGTGCCCCGAAACAATCAGGGGTGAGGCGTAGAGGTCGCCATCGACGGGGAAGGTCCATGCCACCCGCGGATGATCGAGCGCCGGCTCCGACGAACCTACCCCGGAACGTCCGGCGTCGCGGTGGTACTGCGTCCAGTCGGACGAGATAGGCGGCGAGGCGGTCGCCGAGACCGACGGTGAGGGCGATGTGGCCGCGGAAGGGGACGAAGAAGTACACCCGACGAGCAAGCACAGCGCAACGCACGTCGCCGCGCGGCGGATCAAAGCCCCCAGGCGAACTTCCTGGCCGGCCGCAGCCGTGCCCGCTCTGCCGCGATCAGCTCCACGCGGCCCTGCATCGCGACACCTCGCTTCGGGCCCATGGCGTCGACCACCATCGCCGCCCGAGGCTCGAACTCAAGATTGCGCAGCTTCACCCCATCGACGTCGAAGTCCAGTGAGCCGTCGTCGTTCATGGTGTACATGACGGGAACGACGTGCGGCCATCCCGCCGGCCCGACGGTGGCGAAGCGCGCGATTCGCTGCGAGCGCAGGAACTCAAGCTCCGCCTCACTGAACACGAATCACATCCTAGACTCAACAGTTCACGTGACAGAAACAGCCGAAACAGTCGGGTCTTACAGCATCACCCGCACCGAGCCTCTCGAGCGCCTCGATGGTCGCTACCTCGAGCTGACCCACAACCGCACCGGCGCCAGGCACATCCACATCGAGTGCGCCGACGACAACAACGGGTTCGCCGTGTTCTTCCCGACGCCACCCGCCGACTCCAGCGGAGTCGCCCACATCCTCGAGCACGTCGTGCTGGCCGGCTCGCAGCGCTTCCCGGTCCGCGATCCGTTCTTCAGCATGACGCGCCGCAGCCTGTCGACCTTCATGAACGCCCTGACGGGGTCCGACTGGACGATGTACCTCTTCAGCACCCGCAACGCGAAGGACTTCATGAACCTCCTCCAGGTCTACCTGGACGCGACCTTCTTCCCGCGGCTCGACGAGGATTCCTTCAAGCAGGAAGGCATCCGCTTCGAGTTCGAAGAGGCCGGCGATCCGACGAGCGGGCTGAGATGGAAGGGCGTCGTCTTCAACGAGATGAAGGGCGCCCTCGCCACGCCCGGCGCGGCCGTCGACCGCGCGATCGGCAAGACCCTTTTCAAGGGGCTGCCTTATGAGCATGTCTCGGGCGGCGATCCGCGTGACATACCAAGCCTTACGTGGGAGGCTCTACGTCGGTTCCACGCCCGGTACTACCACCCGAGCAATGCGCGGTTCTACACGTACGGCGACCAGGACCTCGCGCAGACTCTCGACGCCGTCGAGCGACTTGCTCTCGCGCGCTTCCAGAGACTCGACATCGACTCCTCGATCCCGAACGTGACGCGACTCGCGCGACCGACGGCGGCCGTCGAACCTTATCCGGCCGCTCAAGGTGAGGACACGCAGAAAAAGGCGCAAGCCCTGACGGCGTGGGTGACCGTCGCGAGCGCGGACTCATTCAAGGGGCTTGCGATGAAGGTGCTGGCGGAGGTCCTCCTGTCCAACGCCGGCTCGCCGCTGCGCAAGGCCCTGATCGACTCCGGGCTCGGAAGCGCGCTCGCGGACGGCAGCGGTCTGCACGACGACTTCAAGGAGTCGGTGTTCGGCGCCGGCCTCAAGGGCATCGCGGCCGAGGATGCGCACAGGGTCGAGCAGGTCGTGATCGAAACGCTCGAGCAGCTCGCCGACACGGGCCTTGACCCGAACCAGATCGACGCGGCAATCCACCACCTCGAGTTCGAGAAGCGAGAGCGCTCGAACGCCGGCTTCCCTTATGCCCTTCGCGTGCTGTTCGGAATCCTGCCCGCCTACCTTTACGGGGGCGACCCCCTCAGCATCCTGAACTTCGACGCCGACCTCGAGAAGTTGGAGCACGCAAGGCACCAAGGGAGGTTCTTCGAGAACCTGATCCGGGCCGAGCTGCTCGACAACATGCATCGCGTGCTCGTCACCGTGGTGCCGGACGCGTCGCTCGAGGAGAAGCAGCGACGCGAAGAGCTTGACCGCCTCGCCGCGATCGAGGCCACGCTTACCGAAGCCGACCGCAGACGAATCGTCGATGAGGCGTTGCGGCTGAAGGCAGACCAGGACGCCAGGCAAGACCCATCGGTCCTGCCGACCCTCGAGCTCACCGACATACCGATGAAGTTCGAAGACGTGCCCAGCAAGGACGTGGCCGCGCGGCGGGCGGCCATCGAGTTCTATCCGCAGCCGACCAACGGCATCACCTACCTCGACATCCGGAGCGACTTTGCAGGGCTGACCGCGGAACAGAAGGACTTGCTCCCGCTCCTCGGCCGCGCCCTCACCCAGAGCGGCGCCGCCGGTCAGGGCTACGCGGAGATAGCCGGGCGCATCGCGAGCGTGACGGGCGGCATCGGTGCCGCAGCGCAGATCCAGTCGCTCGCCGAGCGCGACGACTACCTGCAGTCGTTCGTCATCGCCGGCCGCGCGCTCGACCGCAACGCGCAACCTTTCGTCGAGCTGCTGACGGACCTGATCGCCAGGCTCGAGCTCGAGCCGAAGCGGCTGCGGGAGATCATCGCCGAGATCACGACCCGGCTCGAGAGCTCGCTCGCAGGCCTCGGCTTCCAGTTCGCGCTGCTGCGCGCACACGCCAAGCTCAGCTCCGAGGGCGCGACGAACGACCGGCTGCAGGGGATCGGAATGCTGCACACGATGCGGCGCCTCGCGCGCGCCGACGACGCGACCCTCAACGAAGTCATCGCGCGCCTCGACGAGGTGCGCAGGCTCGTTTTCCGCGGGGATGCGCTCCGGATCGTCGTCACCTGCGAGGAGTCGATGGTCGCCCCGCTCGAGGAGCTGCTCGCGGGGCTCGTAGCGCGGCTGCCCGGAGACGGCCACCCAGCGATACCCGTCAAGCTCGATGCGCTTGCGCCGGTGGCCGAGGCCCGCACCGCCCCGGTACCGGTGGCGTTTAACGTCCGCATCTTCAGGACGGTGCGCTATACCGACAGAGATGCTCCGGCGCTCCTGGTGCTCGCGAACTATCTGCGCGACACCTTTCTGCACCGCGAGCTGCGCGAGAAGGGCGGCGCGTATGGCGCCTACTCGCAGGCGGGCGTCGCGAGCGGCACTTTCTATTTCGGGTCCTATCGCGATCCGAACATCACCCACACCTACGACGTGTTCGACCAGGCCGTGCGGTGGGTGACCGAGGGTGAGATCGACCCGGAGGCGCTGAAGGAGGCGATCCTCGGAGCCTGCGGCGACGTCGATCCGCTCGAGTCGCCCGACATCAAAGGCCGCCGGGAGGCGACCAACCGCGCGACGGGCTTCACCCGTGAGGCGCGCGAGCGTTTCAAGCAGCGCCTGCTGCAGGTCAGTGCCGAGGACCTGCGTCACGTGGCGCGGACGTACCTGCTCGGCGCCCCGGCCTCGCAGGCGACGGTCGCCGGCGCAGACCTCGTGGAAGCCGCAAGGAAGGAGCGCCCAGCGCTGTTCGAATTCGTCGCGCCCGTATAGCTAGACTGCCCGCGTGAGGCGGGACTTCTGGAGGCACGAGCTCTTCTGGCCCGCTGTGCTGATCCTCGTCGGCGCCTACTTCCTGTTGCGCAACGTGGGTCTGCTCAACTGGCTTCGGGCCGACATCTTCTGGCCTCTCGTCCTGATCGCCATCGGCGTCTGGCTGATCCTCCGCCGCACCATGCGCTGAACGATGGGGAATCGCGGTCCCAGCGACGTAGTCGTTCAAGGCGGCGCGCTCACCGTGCGGGTCGGGACGCGATAGATGAGCTCCACCTACCGGTATCGCAGCTTCATCTGGCCCGCCCTGCTGATCCTTGCGGGCGTCGTCCTTCTGCTCGTGAACACCGGCCAGATCCCGGTCGAGCGCCTCTACCAGGTGATCGACCTGTGGCCCCTGGTGCTCATCGTCATCGGCCTCGAGCTCATCATCCGGCGGAGCGTGCACGGAACCGCGGGGGACGTGGCGGCCGCGCTCGTGGTGGCGATCGCTGTGATCGGCGCCGCGACCTACGTGGCCGTGGCGCCCAATCCCGCCGCGACGCACACGCTCGATGCGTCGACGCAGGTCGGCGACACCAGGGAAGCGACGCTGGAGATCGACGCCGGCGCGGCGACCATCACCATGTCGACCGGCGGCGACGTGGGGTCGGACCTCTACCGCGCGCACATCGCCTACTCGGGGCCGAAGCCCGACGTCACGTTTCAGGACGGCAAGCTCACGATCACCCAGAAGGGCAACGACTTTCTCGGGTTCGGCGTCCGGCGCTTCGACCTGGACCTGAAGCTCAACCCGAGCGTCACGTGGAGCGCCGAGGTCGATACCGGCGCGACGACCAACACGATCGACGTGAGCGACGCGCAGCTGCAGTCGCTGAGCCTCAACTCGGGCGCGGCGCGTCATGAGATAACGCTTGGCAAAGCTTCGACGTCGGTGCCTGTCGAGATCAACGGCGGGGCACTCACGGTGCACATCCACCGGCCCGCCGGCACTCCTGTCTCGGTCGACGTCTCTGGCGGCGCCGTGAACCTGAGCGCAGACGGCAAGGACATGCACGCCGTCGGCCACGTCAGCTACACGTCGCCGGACTACTCGAGCGGAGGTAGCGGCTACCGGATCGAGGTCAACGGCGGCGCCTGCACGGTGACAGTCGACAGCTCATCAGGCTAGGCGCGCGTCGAGCGCGGCGATCCGCGCCTCGTAGATTCCCACGGTGCCGGCCGCCAACGCGGCCCGGAAGCCGCGGGCGGCGGCGTCCAGCATCGCCGACAGCTCCTCGTCGACCACTCGCGCCGCCGCGAGCACGGGCACAAGCGCGGCTGCGCGTTCCGCGCCGGCGAGCATCGCGTCTTGATCGGCCGCCAGGCCTGCAAGCTCGGCGGACTCCCGACGCAGCCGCCGCGCGAGTGCGGTGTGCTCCTCACTGCCGCGCTCATCGCAGAGAGCCGCGGCCGCCGAGGCCGCCGCCGCGGCAAGGCGGCCCTCCAGGAGCCTGCCGTCCGCCGACGGGTCGGCCGCTGCGGCCGGACACAGGCCGACGACCTGCTGCGCGCCCATCGCGACGCCGCGCCGCCCGAGCTCGGCGATCACGTCCCCCGGGCGCGTCTCGTCGACGCGAAACAGGTTCATCGACAGCTGGACTCGGTTCCCCGGCAGCTCGAACGCCAACGCCTGGACGCCGCGCAACCCCGCCGACGACTCGCGGATCGATCGGGCGAGGGCTCGCGCCCCGACGAGGTCGGCGTCGTACAGGATCACGTTGAAGGCCACCAGCGCGCGGCGGGCGCCGACACACACCGCACCCGCGGTCGGGTGAGGCGCGTCGCCGAGGCTCAAGCTCGCGCGCCCGGCGCGAATGTCGGCGAGCGTCCGATTCTCGCCGTGGCCGTAGAAGTAGACCGGGACGTGGAGCTCCGTCCACACCCGCCGGCCCACCTCGTGGGCAAGCGAGCGGGCCTCGGCCAGCGTCGTGCCGCCAAGCGGGATCACCGGCACCACGTCGGCCGCCCCGACGCGCGGATGCACGCCCGCGTGCTCGCGGAGGTCGATGCGCTCGACGGCCGCGGCGATCGCCGCCACCAGGGCATCCGCCACGCGCGATGACTGGCCGGCAATGGAGACGACGACTCGGTTGTGGTCAGGATCAGGGTCGGTGTCGAGAAGGTGCGCCTTGCCGGCCGCATCGGCGATCGCCTCGATGACGTCGGCGCGGCGTCCCTCGGAGAAGTTCGGGACGGATTCGACGATCACGTGAACCGCTAGCGTAAGTTCCCGTGTCCGGCCCGGTGTCGCTCGTGTACGGCGAAGAGCTGATGAAGCACCAGCTCTCCGAGGAGCACCCGCTGCAGCCGATCCGGGTCAAGCTCGCGGTCGAGCTCATCAGCTCGACCGGCCTGATCGAGCACGCGCATCTCGTGCCGCCTCGGCCGGCGACGATCGATGAGCTGCAGCTCGTGCACTCGGCCGCGTACGTCGAACTGGTGCGCAAGCTGAGCGATCCCGCGCACCGGAGGGATGTGAGCCCTGAGGCCATCTACGACGCGGGGTTCGCGTCGGCTGACAACCCCATCTCGAACGCCCTGCACGAAGGTACGTCGGTGGTGGTGGGCGCCTCGCTCGTCGCCGCGGAGCAGATCGAGACCGGCCGCGCCCTGCACGCGTTCAGCCCATCGGGCGGACTGCATCACGCGCACCGTGAGCGCGCCTCCGGGTTCTGCACGTACAACGACGCAGCGATCGCGTGCGAGTGGCTGAAGCGAAGCGGCCACCGCGTCGCCTACGTCGACGTCGATGTGCACCACGGCGATGGGGTGGAGGGGATCTTCCAGAGCGATCCGGACGTGCTGACGATCAGCCTTCACGAGAGCGGCCACTGGCTTTTCCCCGGCACAGGCTTTCCGCAGGACGCGGGGGTGGGGAAGGGGAAGGGCACAGCGGCGAACCTGCCGTTCGTGCCTTACACGTGGGACGAGCCGTGGCTGGAAGCGTTTGAGAAGGTGGTGCCCGCGCTGCTACGCAGGTTCAAACCGACCGTGCTCGTCACGCAGGACGGCTGCGACTCGCACCACCTGGACCCGCTCGCGCATCTCGCCAACACGACACGCATCTGGCCTCGCGTGGGCAAGACGTTCCACGGCCTCGCGCACGAATTGTGCGAAGGAAGATGGCTGGCACTTGGTGGCGGCGGCTACGCGATCTACGAGGTGGTGCCCCGCGCCTGGACGTTGCTGTTCGCCGAGATGGTCGAGAAGCCAGAGCTGGCCGCGGCCGTCGACGACCCGGCCACCGTGGTGCCCGGCACGGAGGCGCAACAGAGGGTCTGGAGCGCGCTGCGCAAGGACCTCGACCGCCTGGCCGAGGCGCACGGGATGGAGTTCGGCTAGAGCTCTAGGCCGAGTAGGTCCTGAGGCAGCGCGTGCACACGCGCGCGCGGAAGGTCTTGCCCTTCACGGTGACCCGGCCCATCTGGAGGTTGGGCAGGAACCTCCGGTTGACCCGGTTCTTGGCGTGGCTGACGTGGTGTCCGTACTGCGGCGTCTTGCCGCAGATCGCGCATTCCTTGGCCATGAAATACCCTCTGCCTGGAGTTGAACGGCACGCCCCAGCACCAAACGAGCAAGGCGGCTTGGGCGCGGACGCGAATTGTACCATGAGCCTTCAGATGGCCTCCAAAACCACCACCACGGCGCTCATCCAGTCCCACCAGTGGGGTCGCATCGAGGTGTTTCCGTCCGCGGTCGCGGCCATCGCGGGGCACGCCGCGATGAGCTGCTACGGGATCAGCGGCATGGCCGGCCGCGGCCTGCGCGACGGCTTCGCCGAGCTGCTGCGCCGCGAGAACGTGGACAAGGGTGTCGACGTGATCCAGGCCGAGGACGGGCTGATCGTCGACGTCTACGTCATCGTGCAATACGGAATTCGCATCTCCGAGGTCGCTCACAACCTCCAGGAGACCGTCAAATTCGAGGTCGAGCGCTCTGTCAACGTGCCCGTCGTCAAGGTCAACGTCAACGTGCAGGGCGTTCGCGAAGAGCGCTCCTGACACGCTGATGGCTGTAAAGGTGAGCGGGGTCGACGGCCAGCTTTTCAAGCGCGCCCTGCTCGGAAGCTTGAGCTGGCTCGCCTCGAATCACGAGGAGGTCAACCGCCTCAACGTCTTCCCGGTTCCGGACGGAGACACCGGGACGAACATGCTCCTGACGCTGCAGTCGGCGGTCGAGGATGTGAAGGAGTCAAACGCCGCGGAGGTCAGCAAGATCGCCAAGCTCGCATCGCACGGCAGCCTGATGGGCGCGCGTGGCAACTCGGGCGTGATCCTGTCCCAGATCTTTCGCGGATTCGCGCGCGCCGTCGAAGGCAAGGGCTCGCTGTCGCCCGCCGAGCTCGCCGCTGCTTTTGAAGAGGCCGCCAACGCAGCCTATCGCGCCGTCAACAAGCCGACGGAAGGAACGATCCTGACCGTCGCGCGCGAGGCCGGCCGAGCCGCGTCTACCGCCGCCGCGGCGCCGGACGCCACTGTGCCGCGCGTCATCGCGGCGGCCGCGGCGGGCGCCAAGTCCGCGGTCCTCAAGACGCCTGGCCAGCTGCAGATCCTGCGCGACGCCGGCGTTGTCGACGCAGGCGGCTTCGGCCTGCAGCTGATCCTCGAGGGCATGCTCAAGACGGTCGAGGAGTCAGATCTCGCGTTCGCAGCCCTGGCGGAGTCGAAAAAGCCTGCGACGCCTGCGGCGCAAGTCGCGCTCGACCTTCCAGAAGGTGGGTGGGGCTACTGCACCGAGTTCCTCATCGAAGGCAACAACCTCGACACCGAGCTGATCCGCGGCCAGATCGAGGCCCTGGGCAACTCGGTGCTCGTTGTCGGCGAGCCCGAGCTGGTGAAGGTCCACGTCCACACGGACGACCCGACGCGCGTCATCAACCTCGCAGGTGGCTACGGGAAGCTCTTGAAGCTGAATGTCGGTGACATGTCGACCCAGCACCGGAGGATCCTCGACAGCGAGGAGGCCGCGCAGCAAGGCGCCGCGCCCAGGCCCAACGGGGTGGGTGTCGTCGCCGTGGTTGCCGGGAGCGGACTGGTCGACATCTTCCGCGGCCTGGGCGCCGACGCCATCATCCAGGGCGGCCAGACGATGAACCCGAGCACACAGGACATGCTGAACGCCATCGAGTCAGTCCCCTACGGCGAGGTGATCCTCTTGCCCAACAACGGCAATGTCATCGCCGCCGCCAAGCAGGTGGTCGGGCTCACCAAGAAGAGCGTGCACGTCATCGACACACACAGCGTCCCGCAGGGCGTTTCCGCGCTCGTTGCGTTTCGGCCGGAGCGGTCGGGGGCGGAGAACGTGAAGGCGATGAAGGCCGAGGCGGAGCGCGTGCAAACGATCGAGGTCACGCACGCGGTCCGCGACACCCGCTCGAACGGGGTGCGCGTCAAGAAGGGCGACGTCATCGGGCTTATCAACGACAAGCTCGAGTTCGCGGGCCAGGACTACGCGTCGGTCGTGAACCAGGCGCTGGGCAGGCTCGGTCCCGACTCGTACGAGCTGGTGACCGTGTACCGAGGCGAGCAGGCGAGCGACGACGAGATGGCGCGCCTGGAGAAGGAGATCCGCTCTCAATACCCCGGCCTCGAGGTCGAGGTCCAGCATGGTGGGCAGCACCACTACCCGTTCATCCTGTCGGTCGAATAGCGCCTAACAGTTGAAGCGATCGTTCGCGGTCGTCACCGATTCGACCGCCGACCTGCCCGACGAGTGGCGCGAGCGGTACGACATCGAGGTCGTCCCGCTGAAGGTGCTCTTCGGCCAGGAGACGTTCCGCGACCGCATCGACATGACAGACCAGCAGTTCTTCCAGCGCCTTGCAGCCTCGACCACCCTTCCGACCACGTCAGCCCCTTCGCCGGGCGAGTTTGCCGAGGTATACCGCAAGCTCGCGGAAAACCACGACGGCTGTATCTCGATCCACATCGGCTCCCAGCTTTCCGCCACTGCGGAGGCCGCGCGCGTTGGAGCGCAGACTGTCGAAGGCTTCCCCGTCGAGGTGATCGACAGCGAGACGGTCACGATGCCGATGGCCTTTCTCTGCCGTGTGGCAGCCGAATCCTCATCGCTGGACGAGGCGGTTGCCAACGTGAGGGAGCGCGTGCCGCGGTGCCGGGTGCTCGCGCTGCTGGACACACTCCGCTACCTGGAGATGGGAGGCCGCCTCAGCCGCGCCCAGGCGATGATCGGCACCATGCTCGATCTCAAGCCGATCCTCCAGGTCAAGGACCGCGAGATCAAACCGGTCGACCGCGTGCGGACGAAGAGCCGCGCGATCGGCCGCATGGTGGAGTTCTTCAAGTCGGAAGGCCCGGTGGAGCAGGTGGGCGTGATGCACGCCCAGTCGCCTGACGAAGCGCGTGACATCGCCGCCCGCCTGAGCGATGGGCTTGGCGGAGCTGAGATCGCCATGGGGCAGATCGGCGCCGTGCTCGGCACACATGTCGGCCCCAAGGCGGTCGGGATCGTCTACATCAAGAAGTAAGCGCGAAGCTCCCGGCCAGCTTCACGTTGTGACCTGGCAGCGGCCACACCCTGAGCACCGGTGGGGTCACCGCGACCAGTCGCGGCAGCGCCATCACCATCAGCCGGTATGTGCGCTGGTGCGCGCGGGTCCAGGGCAGCCCGTATTGCTCGCGCAGAGCCGGCGGCAAGAGTCCCGCGGTGACGATCTCAAACGGGATCATCGCGGGGCCGGGTAGCAGCCTGAGCCGGGGCCGCAGAACGAGAGCAGCCAGCTCCGCGGCGCGGCTCTCGACCGTGATCGTGCCGCCGGAGATCATCGACGCGACGTAGTCCGCGAAGTCCGCGTAGGTGCGTGGAAAGCGCTCGCGCGGAATGCCGAGCAGTTCACCCAGCACCTTCGACTCTTCGTAGAAGCGCTCGCGCTCGCTCGGCGCCAGCCGTTTGACGAACGTCTCATACGTCACGAGCGCCGAGTCGACCAGCGTCGCGTGCACCCAAAGCAGGAGGTCTGGATCAAGTGCGCGGTAGTCCCGCCCGCGCACCCTCGCGTGCGCCTGGTTCACCGCACGCGCCGCCGCAAGCGCAGTCTCGCGGTCGCCGAAAACGATCGCCATCGTCATCCGGATCGTCCGCCGCAGCCTACGCACGGGCCTCGTGCGGAAGTCCGAGTGCTCGTCGACCCCGGCCGCGACTTTCGGATGCGCAAGCTGCATCAGCAGCGCGCGCCCGCCGCCGAGGAGCAACACGTTCTCGCGGTTCACGCGCCGCGTGATGGAGCCCTCCGGGTACAGGACCTCGCGCATCGACTCCATTATTTGCCGAGATCAAGCCGCCGCGGCGCTGATCTCCGCGTTGTAGCGGTCGATCGACGGCTTGAAGTAGGCGTCGATCTCGGCGCCGACGCCGTCGACGTCGTAGCTCCCGATCCGCGCCATGTCGCCCGAGACGTCGGTTGCGATCACAGAGGCCGCGTCATAGTTCCCGGCCGCCTCGGCGTCCAGCTGGCGACCGAAGTCGGCGGCGAGCTTCTGCAGGTCGCCGCTCAGCCCCGCGAGCTCGGCCGGCATGCCGGATGACGTCGAGAGGCCGGCGGCCTGGTCGACGTGGACCTTCATCTGGGCCAGCGACGCGCGCGCACCGGCGAGGTCGGCCGCGTCGTGCTGCTTGCGTAGCGTGTCGAGGTCGGACAGCCCTCCGTACAGCGCCTGCCAGAACCTGCCGGCGCTGATCTCGTCGGCCGCGATCTCGCGCGCGATCGCCAGCGCGTTGCGGGCATGGCGGACCCGAGCGGCCGCGCGGTCGACCGAGCTCCCGCTCACCATCGTCAGCCACTCCTGCGCGTGAAGATGCGTCTCGGCGTCTACCAGCGCGCCGTCGTCCTTGCTGATGGTCTTGGCGGCGAGCTCCGAGGTCGCGACCGACCTGTCGACGAGAGCGAGAGCCTGGGCAGCGTCGAACGACGGCTTCGCGCCAAGCGCGGTTAACTGCACGTTGATGTCCCCAAACGTGGCGTTCAAAGTGTTCTGGTGTGACACCGTCTGCTCGACGGCGTGCTCGGCAGTCGCGACGCGAGATCCCGCGATCGCGAATCCAAGCGCGGCGTATCCGATGAGGCCGGCGATCAGCGTGCCGATCCCGGCGAGCTCGACTCGCTTCCCCAACACCCAGCTACCGAAAATAGCGTAGATGCCAGTCCTTCTTCTACCCCGCACGCTCGACGCGTCCGTCGAGACCGTGAAGGACGTCGGCCCGCAGGGCGCGAAGCGGCTCGCAAAGCTGGGCGTGAAGACGGTCCGCGATCTGCTGCTCACGCTGCCGTTTGGCTGGGAGACGTACGGCGATCCATTGCCGATCAGCCGAGTTCAGCCCGGCGCGCAGGCGACGATCGTGGGCAACGTGGCGAGGATCGTGGCGAAGCTGACCCGTTACAAGAAAATGCGGGTCACCGAGGCGACGATCATCGACGACAGCGACGAGCAACTCAGCGTCGCGTGGTTCAACGACAAGCACATCTCAAAGAGGCTGCAGAAGGGCGACCGCGTCGCTGTCGCGGGCGTCGCGCGCCGCGGGTACCGCGGTGGGATCGAGATGCAGAATCCCTATCTCGAACAGCTCAACCCAGGCGAAGACGGCGGCCCGAAGCGTATCGGCGGGCTGATGCCGAAGTACCACCTCGTCGAAGGTCTGTCGTCGCGCCGCGTTGCGCGGTGGGTCGAATCAGCTCTTCCGCTCGCGGACCATCTCGAGGACGTGCTGACGCCGGAGATTCGCACGCGCCACCACCTGCTCGACGTCGCGGATGCGGTCCGGAAGGGTCACAAACCCGACACGATCGCGGACTTCCAGGACGCGCAGCGGCGGATGGCGTGGGTCGAGCTCTTTGAGCTGCAAGCGGCGTTTGCGCTCATGCGCGCACGGATCGCGGCCGAGCCGGCGACGCCGATTGCATACCGGCAAGAGGTGATCGACGCGTTCAAGTCCGGCCTTGGATTCGAGCTGACACGCGCACAGCGCCAGGCGACGTGGGAAGCGTTCAAGGACATGCAGCAAGCCGTCCCCATGAACCGGCTCCTGAACGGCGACGTCGGATCCGGCAAGACCGCCGTCGCGGCGGCATGCGTCGCGATGGCGCACGCGGCGGGACTGCAATCCGTAGTCATGGCGCCGACGGAGATCCTCGCGCGCCAGCACCTTCGCAAATTCCGCGCGTACCTGGAGGAGAGCTTTCCCGGCCTGACGGTCGAGCTGCTTATCAGCGGCCAGGGCGCGCCCGAGAGGCGCCGTGTGCGTACCGCCGCGGCCTCAGGCCACAGCGCGCTCGTGGTCGGTACGCACGCGCTGATCGAGGATGACGTGGAGTTCGCGAATCTCGGCCTCGCCGTCGTCGACGAACAACACCGCTTCGGGACGCGTCAGCGTGAGCTGCTTCGCGCGAAGGGAGCCGGCCGGCCGCACTTTCTCGCCATGACCGCGACGCCGATCCCAAGATCGCTCGCGCTCGCGCTCTACGGCGAGATGGCGGTCTCGACGATCGACGAGCTTCCGCCAGGACGAACGCCGGTCACGACGGAGGTCGTCGAGCCGGAGCAACGCAGCCGCGCGTACGACCTGGTGCGGCGCCAGGTGGCCGCAGGCAGGCAGGCATTCGTGATCTGCCCGCTCATCGAGGAGTCCGAGGTCCTCGCGGCGCGGTCGGCGACTGCCGAGTTCGAGCGCTTGAAGAAGGACGTGTTCCCCGACCTGAAGCTCGACCTGATCCACGGCCGGCTGAAAGAAAAGGACGAGGTCATGCAGCGATTCGCGGAAGGCGACGTCCAGGTGCTCGTGGCCACGGCTGTGGTCGAGGTCGGCGTCGACGTGCCGAACGCCACGGTGATGATGATCGAGGGGGCAGAGCGGTTCGGCCTTGCGCAGCTGCACCAGTTCCGCGGCCGAGTCGGGCGCGGCGCCGCGCAGAGCTACTGCCTTCTGCTCTCTGACGACCCGTCCGAGGGTGCACGTGAACGGCTGGCCCTGGTGGCCACGATCCACGACGGCTTCGAGCTGGCTCGCCACGACATGCGGATCCGCGGCATGGGTGAGCTCATGGGAGCGCGCCAACACGGCATCTCAGATGTCGCGATGCGCGGGCTGGAGCAGCCGGAGCTCCTCAGCGAGGTGCGCCAGGAGGCGGAGGCCGTGATGGCCACGGACCCGACACTTGCGCAGCACCAGCAGCTCAAAGACGCCGTCGCGCGACGTCTCGAGATCGTGTCGATCAGCTAGGCGTAAAGGCCGCCGTTAGCATCCCGAAATACGTCGGTGCCTCGTAGGAGATAAGCCGGCTCTTCCACCCACGCGTCGCGCCGTGGAGGATGAGCATCTGCCACCAGCTGTCGGCCTTGGCATTCTCGACCAGCTCGGGCTGGACTTCGACGAGCCGCTCGAGCGTGTTCGTCCTGACGATGTCGGTGATCAGCGCGTCGTACTGCGCCGCCGCGGGATGGAAGCCGTAAGGTCCGGTCTTGCTGTGCGCGTGGCCGTGATCGGCGCTCGCGATCAGCGCCACCCGACGCCTGGATGCAGCCGCGACCGACGCGACGGCCGCTCCGGCGGTGACGTGGTCTGACGGCGGCAGGTCGCGCGCGGGCGTGACGACGACCAGCGGCGCCGGGGGGTCTCCGCGGCCGCCCATGAACCACAGCGGGATCAGGACTCCCCAGTCCATCGGCGCCACCGCCGTGCCGGGCTCGTTGGAGCCGAAGCTCACGCCGGCGGCCTGCAGGCCGGCCTTGCCGAGCGAAGCAAGGATCTGCCACGCCAGCTCGGTGTCGCACGCGATGTCGAGCTCGATCGGGGGCGTCACGCCGTCGAGGCGGCCGGCGACGCGGCTCGCCACGATCACTCCAAATGCGTTCGAGATGTGGACGTTGTGCGGCGTGGCGACCACGACCGTGTCGGGCCTCGCGTCGGCGAACGCTCGACCCAGCTCCTCCATGCCGGCGCGTGTCTTGAGCGCCACGTCGCGCTCCTCAGGCGAGCAGGCCTCGGCGATGGCGATGCCGCCGTGCGGCGCGATGGCGGCGAACACCAGCGGCATTGGAGTCTCGATACTAACGACGTGTCCCAGCAGCTTTCGGAACTCCGGCTCACCGAGTACAGCCACGGGGCCGGATGCGCGTGCAAGCTGAGCCCGGTCGAGCTCGGCCAGATCCTCGGCGCGCTGCCGCCGATCGTCGACCCGAACGTCCTCCACGCATCGGCCGCGCGCGACGACGCCGCGGTGTATCGAATCGCGCCCGATCGGGCGCTTGTCGCCACGATCGACTTCTTCACGCCGATCGTCGACGACCCTCACGACTTCGGCGCGATCGCGGCCGCCAACGCGCTGAGCGACGTGTATGTCGTCGGGGCACAACCGCTGTTCGCCCTCGGCGTGACCGCGTTCCCGCGCGCCAGGCTCGGCACGGGCCTCCTCGACCGGATCATCCAGGGTGGCGCAGCCAAGCTCGCCGAGGCCGGGGTTGCGGTTGTCGGCGGTCACTCCGTCGACGACCCCGAGCCGAAGTTCGGCTACGCGGTGATCGGCGAGGTCCACCCCGACCATGCTGTCGGCCACGACGGCGCGCGGGCCGGCGACGTTTTGTTCCTGACCAAGCCGCTGGGCATGGGCCTGGTGACGACGGCGGTGAAGCGTGGGCTGTGCCCACCGGCCCTGGAACGCGAGGCCGTCGCGGTGATGACGGAGCTCAACCGCGACGCGTCGAGGGCCATGATCGAGGCGGGAGCGAGGGCGGCGACCGACGTCACGGGCTTCGGCCTTATCGGGCACCTGGCCAACCTGGCGGGCGGCGCGGATGTGGAGTTCCACGCGGTTCCATACCTGGATGGCGTCCGCGAGCTCGCAGCGAGAGACCTGTTCCCTTCGGGTACACGGCGCAATCACGCCGCTCACTCCGAACAGGTCGACTGGAACGGGCTGCCCGAGACCGAGCAACTGATGCTGTGCGACGCGCAGACGAGCGGCGGCCTGCTGGTCGCGATACCGCCAGAGAACGCCGGCTCGTTCAGGCACGGCGTGCGGATCGGCGTCATGCGCGACGACGGGAAGATCCGGATCGTCTGATGTCGAGGCTGCGGGTCAGCGGCGGCGAGGCCCGCGGCCGCCGGCTCAAGGCGCCGAAGAACATCCGGCCGACGCAGGGAATAGTGAAGCAGGCGATCTTCAACATGGTCGGCCCACGAATCGCAGGCTCTCAGGTGCTGGACCTGTTCGCGGGTTCCGGCGCGCTCGGCATCGAGGCGCTGTCGCGCGGCGCCGCCAGGGTCACGTTCGTGGACCTGGAGGCGCGTGGTCTTGCTATCCTGCGCCAGAACTTGGACGCCCTCGGCTTCAAGGAACGCGCGCAAGTTGTTCGCTCCGACGTCGTGCGCTGGCTCGAGGCATCCCCTGACGCGGTCGGCGCGGCCGACTTCGTGTTCCTCGACCCGCCCTATGACGACGTCGTGCTGGACCGCTCCCTGCGCGTGCTCGACAACGAGGTCACTGGCGCGACGGTGCTCGCCGAGCACTCCCGAAGGCACCAGCTGCCTGCCCTGGCGCGGCTCCACGTGGACCGCGAGCGCCGCTATGGGGACACGGTCGTGACGGTGCTCAAGACGGAGACACCCGGCGAATGATGGCCCGCAACGCAGGCTCGCCGAACTCGAAGATCGCTGTCTATCCCGGCAGCTTCGACCCGTTCACCAACGGGCACCTCGACGTCGTCGATCGCGCGCTGCACATCTTCGACCGCCTGATCATCGCCGTCGCGGCCAACCCCGAGAAGCGGCAGCCGCTGTTCACCGTCGAGGAGCGTGTCGAGCTGATTCGCGCCTCGATCAACGGACGCGAGCGCGCGGAGGTCGCGACCTACAAAGGGCTGACCGTCGAGTACGCCCGCTCGCGTGGATCGAGCACGATCGTGAAGGGCTTGCGCGCGTACTCAGACTTCGACGCCGAGCTTCAGCAGGCCCTCATGAACCGCAAGCTCGCGCCCGACATCCACACCGTGTTCCTGATGTCGAGCTTCGCGCACATCTTTGTGTCGTCAAGTATCTTGAAGGACATCGCGAGCTACGGCGGCAAGGTCTCGGACCTCGTGCCGCCCGCGGTCGCGAGAGCGTTGAAGGAGAAGTTCAGATAAAGGTCGACGAGCTGCTTGACCGTTTCGAGTACCTGATCCAGAACGCGCGCCACGTCCCGCTGTCGACCCAGGTGATGGTCAACGAGGACGAGATGATGGAGCTCATCGACCAGGTCCGGTTCAACCTGCCCGAGGAGATCAAGCAGGCGAACTGGACGGTCTCCGAGCAGCAGCGGATCATCAGCGAGGCGCACGCGGAGGCGGCGCGAACGATGTCGCGTGCGAACGAGCGGGCCGAGCAGACGGCGTCGGAGCACGAGATACTGCGGCGCGCGGAGCGGCATGCCGCGCAGGTCGTGAAGGACGGTCAGGCGAAGGCGGACCAGATCGTGCGCGAGGCGGAGAGCTACGCGCTCGAGCAGCTCAAGCAGCTCGAGGCGCACCTGGGCCGCACCCTACAGACCGTCAAGCGTGGGGTGGAGGCGCTGCAGGCCAACCAGCCTGTGAGTGAGGACCACGCCGACCAGGCGCCAGTTTCCTAGCTTCCCGTAGAATTCCCGGGTCCCATGGCTCTCCCGAAGGTCAAGCTGTCCAAGTCGAAGAAGGGCCGGCGCCGCTCGCACCTGGCGCTGGCGCTGATCCAGATCCAGCCCTGCCCCAACTGCAAGCGGCCGAAGCGCCCGCACGCGATCTGCCGCAACTGCGGCTACTACGCGGGCCGCGA
>Ga0075423_10001737_pt1 | contig 19401 bp, 16 predicted proteins | sample SoiMethybrSBSTD2_FD_80114 | JGI IMG/M metagenome (GOLD analysis project Ga0075423, IMG submission 80114) | Bulk soil microbial communities from a Populus tree surrounding site in Tennessee, USA - Soil MetaG P. TD hybrid SBSTD2 | ecosystem: Environmental > Terrestrial > Soil > Tree plantation...
ACGTCCTTTGCGCGTCTTGCAATTATAACAAACAATGATTTGATAGAGTAACACTGACAGCAGCACAATCCATGCTGCTTTCTGAGATCCCTTTATTTGTAGATCTATTTTGAAGGTGTTCTATTAACGGTTACACAGATATACTCATCCAAGACAAATTGCCCACCCTAATTCGGATTCTTAAAAATGTACCAGGCGTAATATGTCGCTGCAAGTGTGATTGTATATTTACGATACTGAACATAGTAGCTCAAATCCTCTTGTTATGCTCAAATCATACAGCTTATGATCATCATCGTATCCGCAATCAGCTGCCGTGTAACGTACTCCTTGCGGAAGTTGAGATTTTATTGCGAGTGGAGTATGCATACGGTCTTACTCTCCTCTTCTTCCTCTGGCGCGGAGGACAAGGTATCAGTCCTATGAAGTGTAGAATGCTAATTAAGATGGATTCTGAAGTATTTGTTGCAGGATTTTTTATTCTATGCATTCACCAACGAAAGTCGCAGATAAAAGAAACAGACAACAATGATACCCGATTTAGTTGCAAATGTATTTTCAATGATCCAACCTATTAAAAGAATACATACAATTCAAATGTCAATCATTCCAAAATCCGCGCGTCATTACATACTGTCTTTCGGCTTCATATATATTTCGATATATCACTTCATCATCGATATAATTACGAAGAATACGAGCTGCAGTATCTGCACCGATTCCATAACCAGCTAATACGATCAATGCTCTTCTACCGAAATTATTGATAAGTGATGCTACTTTCCACGCACGGTCAAATTTGTGGTTTTCATCTGTGGATAATTTGCTTCCCGTGAGTCTTTTCACAATAATTTTAGCCAAGTTATCATCGGACAAGAAAGTTGTCGTGATTAATTTAGATCGACACCTTGGGCAGGAAACAGTTTCTGGTATTTCATTTGTTTCCATAATTCGTTCCCATTTTCCACAACGAATGCAGATTAATTTATGCTTTGTTTTTTCTAGTCTTTCCTTTATAAGTTCAATAATACCTTTTTCAATGCTGAGTGGTGTCGCAGAGAATTTTGTCGAATGCTCAAGAATCGGCTTAGCTAATTCAGAGAACTCATCTATATCAAACCAATGAAGTTTTATATTTCCGTCTTTTAAACCCATTAAGGTTTTTTGTGTTTGTGAAATGTCATATTTATCATGTAGTAATTCTCTGACAGATTCTTTGCTGATCGGAGTCTTTGCGTATCTATCGTAAATTAAGCGGGCTGCTTTCTTATCGTATAGTGCTTCTCTGCTAATCATACCAAATCTTTTTGCAACCATCCAAACTTTCCAGTTAATGTGGTGGGTTCCAGTAAATGAAGTGATAATAACCGCCTCAAAGTCGTAGGCGTCATTAAAACTGGATTCAACATAACCTTTTCGTATTTTTGCACTTGAAGTCAGCATAATTCTATAAGGATCAGACCTTGTTTCCACCATGTAACCTAGCTGGGATGATAGTATTGTTGATAGTAATGATGCTAAGGTATTATTTACTTTTGAGCCAAAGGTTGAGTGAATTACAACCATATTTCTTGTCATTGAACTTTCTACTACTATGTTTTTTGAATCCGGAACTACCTTTAGTGAACTAATCGTGTCATCTATAATAGAAGTAGAAAGTTTTATCAATTTCTTCGCAGCCTGATTACGTATAACACCTACTTGTTCAGCAGTTTTATAGTCTACAGGGATCATCTCTCCAACCCAATACGGAATATTTATTGCTACGCCTTGTAACGGTTCAACATTTACTTGCATTCTGGCCTCATCAACTGAAATAATTCTCCACTGCGAGCCTTTCAATACAAAGACATTTCCTTTCTCTCCATAATCGCCTACAAACTGCTGGTCTAGCATTCCAATTCTCCGCTTACTAATGGAATCTACAACTTCAAACTTCAAAACATGTGGGATCATAGACAGATTCTCAAAATAATATTTATAGGCCTTTAGCCTTAGTCTATATGATTTGTCTTCCCTGTCGTACTTGATTATACGGTTAGCGTCAAGAAGAACAAGACATCCTTCAAAATCATAAAAACTAATTCTAGAGAATGGATATGCCCTTGTTATTAGCTCAAAGGCATCATCAAGTCTAATTAGACTTCTTGTTTGCAGCGCCAACCCCACTAGATGATGAGCTACAACATCCAAAGATCCATTATGCATTAACTGCTCTTCAATTGATCGTCTTTTCATTCTTCTGACGATTGCTAGCGCCTCTATCTCGTCATCTGGATTATTTGTTACAATCAAACCTTTTGCAGAATTTCCATGCATGTGCCTGCTCCGACCAATCCTTTGCATTAATTTTGAAACTTGTCTTGGTGAACCGTAGTGGATTACAAGTTCTATTGAACCAATGTCTAAACCCAGTTCTAATGATGAAGTACAAACTACTACATCTACTAAACCTTCTCTTAATCTTTCCTCTGTCTCCTCCCGTACGTCCTTAGATAAAGATCCATGATGAACATCTACTTTGATATCATTTTGATTTTTCAAGATGGTGCCTATATATTCAGCTTCATCCCGTGTATTTGCAAATAGCAGTACTGAGCCCTCTATTTTATTTGATTTTATGTATTCAATCACAAAGCGAGCCACATTATTAATTGAACCCTTTACGAATTTAACATCAATATCGTATCTTCTTACAGAGTTATCTACAATGACTGCATATTTTCTGCTAGTTCCAGAAATGAACTTGGCTGCCTCATCTAAATTGCCCAAGGTTGCCGAGAGACCTATTCTTGTAACCTGTTGCAAACTCACCGCTTGTAATCTTTCAAGACCGACTGATAGATGTGCACCACGTTCATTTGAGACAAGTTCATGGACTTCATCAACTATGATCCATTGCAGATCATTTAGCGCATCAATCATTTTCTTACTTGTTAGTACTACTGCGAGTGATTCAGGCGTAGTAATCAAAATGTCAGGAGGACTTTCCATAATCTTCTTTTTAGCAATAGTAGTTGTGTCACCATGTCGAATTTCTATCTTTAGCTTTTCAGATTCAGCATATTTAATAATTCGTCTAAATACATCGTTATTCAAGGCCCTTAAAGGGGTAATATAGATTGCTCGAATCTTGCCTTGATGGTTTCCCTTATCAGTAGATAATATTTTGAAGACAGGCATTACTGCTGCCTCAGTTTTACCAGATCCTGTCGGAGCAACAAGTAAGCAATTAATTTTTCTTATAACAACTGGCAAAGATTTCTCTTGAATTGCCGTTAAAGAAGTGAAGCCCTCTCTTCTGAATTTTTCAATAGTTGAGTGATAAGCAGCAGCTGTTACCCCATTATTCAATGGCAGAAGACGTTCCTTGTTGTTGTCGAGGATATTGTTTTGTTTTAGAGCTTGATCTTCCGTAAACCATTATTGCAAAGAGACCAGTGATAAACAGTCCCACTGCAACCCATACAAAGGAGTCAAAATTTGTAATCATGTCAGTTGTCATCTACATTTGTCAAGTTAGTCAATGACAAATATATTCGTTTTAAACTGGTAGTCAAAATGTACGTATGACAATCCATTCTCCACGTTGAACTGCAATGCCCTACTTCAAATAAATTGCATGAGTGGTTCATACCATCATCGTGATACCTGCAACGGATAAGGATTATAACGATAGTTACAAAAGCATGAGAAAATTCCTACAAGTGAGGAAGAAATATAACTCTAAAATCACCTGGTCAGTGAATGACTTTTGACCAGTAGGACTATTTGACCACGATGCTGGTTTTATCTATACTTTAATAGTAAAGAAGATGGATTCATGCAAACACAAAAATCACCAATCTATTTGAAAGCAATAACTATACGAGATATTAACGATATGCCCAGTATTAAGGATGAGGTCAAAAAAGACATAATTCTTATTTTACGAGTTACACCATTAGCACAAAAAGACGTTGAAGAGCTTCGAAAGATAATCGAAGAACTTTACAGATACGTTCGGTCGACCGGTGGAGATATTGCCAGATTGGGTGAAGAGCGAGTTGTAGTGACACCTCCAAGTGTTAAAATCTGGCGCGAATCTTATGATTTGAAGTAATTTTCCCAGTAATCCTTTTTGATAAAAAGGCAATATTATTCCTCATCATAATAACCGGTTAACGGAAATTAACGGAAATAATCATAGTAATTTTATTGCCTCTTGTACTAATGGGTGCTGAGTTTGTATTTTGAATATCTTGTTGATTGAGCTGGCTAAATTCTGTATTTTGTTTCGCTCTCCATGATTAACTAATACTCGTTGGAGCTTTGGTCTAAGTCTATTAATATAGGCTATCAATTGATTATAATCGCTATGCGTATTGAATCCCCAAACCTTCTCAATCTGACAATTGATTTTGATGTTTCGATTATTAATGGTTACTTGCCGGCTTCCATCTAGAATAATCTTCCCCGGTGTCCCCGCTGCCTGAAATGATGCTAGAATTAACTTATTTTTAGGGTTGTCAGAAATTTGTCCAAGATATTCTACTGACGGCCCGCAAATTAACATTGAAGAGGGAGCTAGAATTATTGCAGGCTCTTCCTCCTCTAGGGTTTCGGATTCAATGGTTACAAATTGTTTTGAGCGGAAAGGATTTTCTTCACCTCGCAGAATTATATGCTTTATTTCTTTTGAGAGGTATTCTGGATAGGATTCATATATAGAGGTAGCATCAGTAATGATCTTCTCAACCAATACTTTCGTCTCGGTAATTTTGCCAGTTTTCATAAACCTATTAATTGATAAAATAAGCTCTTGGGACAATCCAATTGATGACACTGGAATCAAGACCTTTCCATTTTCCAAAATAGTCTTGTTTATGCTATCAATAAGATGTATATCCGTCTCCCCACGCTGCGGAAAAACATCTTCCTTACCGCCATATGTACTTTCAATGATTATGCTCTCAACTCTGGGAAAATTCCATGAGGCATTTTCGAGTGAAGACGTTTTTCCAAATTTTATATCCCCCGTATAAACAACATTGTGATCTCCGTTTCCAATGTGTAAATGGATTGATGCAGAACCTAAAATATGGCCAGAATTACTAAGCATAAGTTTTACATCTGGAGAGATATCGGTAACGGTTCCAAAGCTAAGAGGAATTGTATGCATTATTACGTCGTCTATATCTTTGTCAGAATATAGTTTTGTGTCAGTATTCCTAATATACTCTCTTTGCAACAAATTCATTAGTGGTAGTGTGGGCTCTGAACAATATACTGGCCCTCTATATCCATACTTGAATAGCGAAGGCAAGAAACCTGTGTGATCAAGATGGGCATGGCTCAAAACTATTGCATCAATCTCATTAACTCCTAATCCAGTAATATCGAATCTTGGTAAGCTGATTAATGGATCTTTGCTTGATACATTGATCCCGCAGTCAAGTAAAATTTTGCTTTCATGTGTAGACAGTAACATGGAAGAACGTCCTATCTCTCCAAAGCCGCCTAGCGTTATTAAACTAGCTTCTGTCATTTCATCGAGTTTTGATCTGAAAATCTTCTCTCCAACTTCTTTGTAAAAGTGAATTCGCTTATTTGCTGTATTATAGAGAGTTTGATTGATACTTCTAACGATAGACATTTCTTGAGGAGCTTTTCTAAATCTTATTTTCCATCCTGTTTTTTCCACAAGGTCAATGCTATCAAAATCCTCACCTGTGTTGACAAGTAATGAAGGTTTTTCTACGAATATCAGAATCTCTCCTAATGCCTGATCAAAGAAAGTTTCAATCATACCCGCCTCTTTGGGAATAGCCTTGTTCAAAATTTCAATAGATTCCTCTTCCGATTTTCGTATTGATTCGTCTGTACGAACAACAATTCTTTTCTTTATTGTATTTACCATATTAGAAACGACTTGGGCATTCTGTATTAGATAGCTCGGGTTCTTAGAATAAAGAGCAATTCGTGGACCCTCATACTCAACTTTGGTAAGTCCAGACTCACTGGGAAGACTGTGCAGTATTACTGCCATAATATTTTGGCTTGCAGATTCATGGGATTTATATTGCATATAAATTCAAACACGGAATATTGAGTTATTAATTAACACAGAATGAATCATACCAGATAATACGTTCTCGATAAGCAATTCCATTTAAAGAATGTTTCGTTTTAACGCCAAGATCAATGAACAAACAAATAAAATATAGACGAATTTAGTTAGTAAACATTAAAGTTGAAATACTAAGTCGATTTATACTATCTTACTGATATAGTTTGGAAAATAGAGATTCGCGTGCTAGTGGTCAAAGAGGAGGATATGGAGATAGCGGAAGCACTGACGGTGGTTACCGCAGCGGAGGAGGATATGGAGGAAGAGGACGTGGTGGTTTTGGAGGTCCAAGGCCATTCAGACCCGCGCCAGTCAAAGTAGGGGAAGAGTTTGAAGTAAAGATTGAATCTATGAGCAAAAGAGGCGATGCCGGTGTAGCGAAAGTGGAGGGCTTAGTGATCTTTGTAGCAGGTACAAAAGTTGGAGATACTGTTAAAATAAGAATTACAAAGGTTGGAAGAGGATATGCTACTGCCGAAATTGCAAGCCAATCTGAAAGCGCCAGCACTGGGACAACAATAGCACCGGTAGAAGAGGATGAACCATCGGCAGAAAAGGATGAACCAACAACTGATGATCAATAAGGCTTGAGATCAAGGAATACAAGGTGGAGCTTACGTAGTTAATTTCTTATTCTTTTATTAGTGTATACTACCAAGATTAAATAAATCCCACTCGTACGGTCTTTTGATGAGCTTGCCGCCTACTCATTTAATGGAACTGCCGCGGAAGATACTGATAGGGGACGGAGTAATCTCCCAACTTGGCTCCTTTATTATGGATCTTGATGATAATGCCTCAAAGGTTGCAATTATAACAGGTAACAATGTTAAAGCAAGGGCAGGCATGCCCTGCAAGTCATCGTTTTTTGAATCTTCTTTACAAGATTCATGGTACATTGTCAACGATGCATCCATGGATTCAGTAAATAAACTACAAATCAAGATTAGGGACTCTAATCCAGATTTTATTATTGGTCTTGGTGGCGGACGCTCTGTTGACGTAGCCAAAATGACTGCATTTAAATTAAATAAACCATTAGTTAGTGTGCCTACTTCGGCCTCCCATGATGGAATATCTAGCCCATTTGTTTCAATAAGAGGCACTGATAAGCCACATTCAGTCAAAGTAAATACACCGATCGGGGTACTAGCCGATACTCGCCTACTTTCTGAAGCACCAATGCGATTGTTGGCAAGCGGATGCGGAGACCTTGTTGCAAAGTTAACCGCAGTTAAAGACTGGGAAATTTCAAGGGATGAAAAGAACGAATACTTTGGAAGCTATGCTGCCAACCTTGCATATATGAGTGCAAAAATTATTTTAGATGATTCACAAAAGTTACTTCAAAAAAATGGATTTGGTGTTAGAACAATTGTGGAGGCGTTAATCAGTGCAGGAGTTGCAGCCTGTATTGCAGGAAGTAGTAGACCATGTTCTGGAGCAGAACATCTCTTTAGTCATGCACTAGAATATATTGCAGGTCAAAACTGTGGATTACATGGCGAACGTGTTGGTTTGGGTACTATTATGATGGCCAAACTACATGGTCTTAATTGGGAAAGAATAGTTGAAACATTGGAAAATGTTGGTGCTCCAACAAAGGCAGAGCAGATCGAATTAAATGAAGACCAAGTAATCAGATCGCTACTAACTGCACAGTCACTTAGACCTGATAGGTATACAATTCTTAGCAAATTAAAACTGAATAAACAATCCGCATTGGAGCTGGCTAAATCTGTATTTGTCATTTAAGGAACGTTTAAAACCAATAGTAAAAACCTTCAAGTAAATATTCTAAAGTTATTTGAATATTCCTTACTTATTCAAGATTAATTGAAAGCATATTTCCATCTATTTCGTCTTCCAGTTTATACTGAGTGGATGATGAACCAGATCTTAATTTCACATTAAAAGTAACCTTAGAGGATGGAGGATTCAAGGTTGATTCATTTGATGAGCCTCTAATGGCATTAGAGAATTTTAGAGATCATCCGACCTGTTAATCTTAAATATTAAAATGCCAAAGATATATGGTTTTAAATCATATGTAGATAGGTAATAAAATAGGATCCAGATGTTGACATCTAGAATATAAATCCTGAAGAGAGATATTTCGAATTTTTAGTTATGCAGGCTTATTTTCAATAGTAGTGTTTACTGGTTTTTCTTCAGGTTTTGATTGTTGTTGTGATTGTGGCGGTGTTGATTGCTTGTAACTTTCAATGAATTTGATATTATTCAAGGTAGTTACAAATTTGAGGATATCATTTGCTACTGCGCGCTTGATAACTTGCAATCCTTCAGATAGAAAAGTTTCTTCTGACAATTCGATTTCTAAAACTGATTCTTCAAGTTTGAATCTTATCTTTTCTTCATCAATCGGCAATCTTCTTTTTATTAAAGACATTATCTTATCGGTGTCGTTCTCAAGCTTCTTTAGTATGTCAACGTCATATGACAAAGTTCGTCCTGCAAACCTATGATTAAAGTCAAGCTGAACTCTTCCGGATCCTATATGTCTTACAATTCCCGGACGCTCAAACATTTCAACTATATCGCCTACCTTTACGTCGTCTGCTTTCTCACCTAACTTTCGCTGTGGAACCATCCTCACCTTATTTGGATCCCTCTCACCAAAGCCTTTGTCAGGAGTAATTTCAATGCTTAGTTTATCACCCAAGTTAGCACTTGCTAAAGCCTCATCTAATCCTTTTAGAACCCATCCTTCGCCAATAGATACGAGTCTCGGCTCATACCTGCGAGTTGGATCGTAGAGATCAGATTTTCTGGCCTCCTCTTCATTAGTGGTTTCGAAAATTTCATTAGTATCCTTAACTTTGGCAGTATAATCTACTAATACAAGGGAACCTTTCTCCAGAGTCATGAAATTCGCTATTGAATTACCTTATATTAAGTTTAATTAGATATACATTGAATTTTAATAGCACCATCACACTAGAGGTTTCATTTTTTCTAATGCAACAGTGGTTACTTCGGGATTTGCCCTTAATCCAAGTATATTAATTGCAGATGCAATAGACGACAGAGTTCTCATCACATGATATCTATTGACTTCTCCCATGGACCCGACTCTGAATACTTTACCTTTTAGATCGCCGAATCCGCCTGCAACAAGGACCTTGAACTGTTCTGACAGCAATCCTCTGAATTTCTTGTCGTCCATTCCTGGTAGATAGTTAACTGCTATTACCACATTGCTTCGAGCATCTGGTTTTGCAAATGGCGTCAAGCCCATTGCATTTAGACCTGCATAGAATGCTTCTGAACATATTCTGTGACGTTCAATTCTTTTATCTAGTCCTTCTTCTAGAACTATATCAAGTGCTTCATTGAATGCATAGAAGAGAGAAAGAGATGGAGTGAATGGCGTTTCAAAATTTTCTTCATAATACTTAAAATAGCGTTTTAGATTAAGATATTGAGTTGGCGGTGGGTTAGACTGCATATGTTTCTTTGCTCTTGAGCTAATTGACATCGGTGAGACGCCAGGTGGGGCAGCTAATGCCTTTTGTGATGCAGTGACGCAGATGTCTATATTCCATTTATCAGCGGGTAGTTCATCACCGCCTAAAATTGAAACAGCATCTGCAATAAAGAATGCACCACTTCTGCTACATAACTCTCCTATCTTATCCATATATCTGAGTGTGGTACCAGTAGATGTTTCATTGTAAACCGCATAGATTGCCTTGACATCCTTATTTTGATCAGCAGCTTCCTCGATTTTTTCAAATGGAGGATTTTCACCATACGGTGCCTTAATTCTGATTGCCTGACCTCCCCAACTATCAATTAAATCTGCCAGCCGCGTGCCGAATTCACCATTAACAGGAATAATTGCCTTGTCACCTTTCTTAATTAGGTTAATGACGGATGCTTCTACTACTCCAGTTCCAGACGTAGTCAGTAAAATGATTTCACCATTTGTTTGAAATACTTTTTGTGTCTTTTCGACAATAGTCTTATACAACACACGAAAATCATCACTGCGGTGATTGATTATAGGTGCAAGCATTGCATTCATAACTCTGTTTGGTACGTTTGTAGGACCAGGAAGCATAACCAAATATTCCATGCTATTTCTTCAATTACACCACACATACTCGCCGATATTTATAATTACTTTGATCAGTAAAGATGATAAAACTCGCTAGAGACATCTACCATGCTATGAAAGAACGCCAAGCTAAACTTTTGGAGTATGCCGGTAGAATTGGATATAATGCTGTAGTTGCATTTCAACCTGAAAATGTATTTTATCTCACACGCTTCTGGGGAGAAGCAGTTGCCATTTGTATGGACAATAAAACTAAATTAATTGCACCTGCATTAGAGGTAGATAGGGCTCAACAGTCGTCATTCAAGGACTGTGAGATTATTCCAACAGAAAGAGGCAGAGACATGATTTGTACACTTATCTCCGAAATCAATGGAAAAGTGACATGTACAGACTGTAGTGATTATCATACTATCGAAAATATCCAAAATAAAGTTGGTAGAAAATCATTTGTGATCAATAACGAACTATTCTTTCAAATTCGACAAATCAAAGATGAAGAAGAAATCAAAACAATCTCAAAAGCAGCTGAAATTTTGGATATTCTTTATCAAGTCTGCATCGAGGAGATCAAAGTCGGATTGTCAGAACGTGATTTGCAAGCAAAAATAATTTTCGAAGCTATGAAAATGGGTGCAAATCCGCCATCTTATAGATCAACATTAAATCCCTTAATTATTGCCGGAGGTCCAAATGGCGCTTTACCACATGCGGAAATCTCTGATCGCAAATTCTTGATAGGTGATATGATTGTTGTAGATTTCACTTTGAGATATTTTGGCTATATTGCTGATGCAACCAGAACTTTTGCCCTAGTTTCAGTTACATCCGAAATGAAAAAGATATACGATATTGTTAAACAATCCCAGCAGGCAGGAATAGATGCAGTGAATGATGGTGTCATGTGCGGTCAAGTTGATGCTGCATGCAGAGATCTGATTGAGAAATACGGCTATGCCAAATACTTTGTCCATTCAACAGGACATGGAATTGGTCTTGATGTTCATGAACCACCATGGCTGCGTATGAAAAATCAAGAACTATTGGAAAAAAACATGGCAGTAACAATCGAACCAGGAATATACTTAAAAGATAAATTTGGCGTAAGGATTGAAGACAGTGTTATAGTCAACTCTAATAATGGAAGAGTAATGAATCTTAATGCATTCACAAAAGATCTGATCGTACTTGGTTAAGGTTCGTATACTCTTGTCTTTAAGCTAACATTTTCAAAGATGTATATAAATTATCAATAGTGGTGACCTTGAAAATTCGCGTAAGCCTAGTTTTATACAATGCTAGAAAATTGAACTGAGTTAAATGACTTGAGTTAATGCTTTTACGTTTACCTTGGAGTTCCGAAAAGCAATAGATCATGAAGCTAATGACTTGGCCTTGTGAATATAACACTCAATTGGCAAATTATTATGATTCCCAGTTACCCGCAAAAGGTATAGACCTTTTTATGACCGATTTAACAGTATAATTATTCAATTTCAATTTCATCTCCTCTAGTTTAGAGTTACTAAAGCTGAGCGCTAAACTTTTTTGGAGAAGCGCTGAATCCGGATTCTATCTGTGCTACGCCTTCTACGCTCCATCTTATCTGCTTTGCTGCTTCGGGATTTGATAACATTCTCTTGAGAATTGAGGTATTAGCGTTTGAGGATGTTAATAGAAATGATGATTTCAATGTTGAATTGGAATTATAATAAAGCTGGGGTCTTCCATTAAGTGGAATATCTTCATATGACAAAGTACCATTGCCTAATGACTTACCATCTGCAAATAACTGGTAGTCAATCCTTGACGTTGTCAATGTCTGTTGAGTCGGATTATATACATTAAAATAGACATTTAACTGGGCTTTTTGACTAGCGTTTGTAATGTCCTGAGGCACTGCTTCTACCTTTGAAAGTTTTATGGAAAGCTTATTTAGATCGGCTGGAAGTGTAATGGTGAGAATCAGCGGAAGTAGAATGATTATGATTGCAATCACTGCAATTACTCCAACAAGAATAATCCTGCGCCTACTTAGAAACATAGAATTGTTCAACGCTAGGTGGACAAATAGTGAATTAAAACCTTTCTTCTATCAGTATGAATAATATATCATGATGAGCTTCTAGTTAGAGGATGGTTCTTGCTGATAGCTTGATCATATGGTTGCATCTAACTTGTGCTTCGATATGGGTGGGGGGATCAATTTTCGTTGGCATCGTTCTTTCACCTATGCTCAAAATCATTGCAACTACAATAGAAGAACGTGTTGCGCTTATGATCAAAATTGGCAGGCAATTTAATAAGATAGCAATGCCATCTTTTGGGATTTTAATAATAACAGGCATTTATAATTCACGTTCTTTCTTTGGAAATCCAAGTGCATTTCTCGGAACTGAGTATGGAATAATTCTTTTGATCAAAATTATTCTAGTTATAGCAACTCTTTCGACGTATGCTATACATGTTCGAATCCTCAATACGGAAACAGAAAGAAAACTCACAGTAGGAAATGCTGGCAATATATATGTTCAATCTATTAGATCAAAAATAATTTCGCTTGGCAGAATTACAGTTATTCTATCAGTCTTAATACTTTTATTTGCATCATTACTTCATAGCGGCGGTGGATTATAACAACATAATTTTAAATATAGTTATTACTCTGTATTAAGATGTGATGACACTAACCTGCGCCGATCGCCTATTCAGCGAAATGACGAGATGCACCTCGTCTGATACATATATAAATCTATATACATAGATTCACATTCACATGTTCGCTATCGATTGCGGTGTGTGAATGTAGGTGCACATACTAAGAAAAAGCTGCTATTTATTACTGCTTCATTAGAGAGATTACAGTTTTAGCAATTTCAGAACTTCCGAATAACAAAACAATTGATTGATCCTTTTTTTTCCTGAATGGATTTAACTCCATTATATTGAGTTGTCCATCAATCAAAAATTCTAGCTGTGTTGAGTTCTTTGTAACGTTCACATTTCTGATTCCGAATTTTTTTCTCATGAGGCTGTCAGGATTACTATGGTCAAGTAGTGTTAATTTATGTACTGCATCTACAAATGAGTTAAATAGTGTAAAGATCGGATCTACTGTTGAACTATTTTCTGTGATTGTGCCCCATTTTACTCTACTTTCTGGAGTAGATGCTAGATTATCAAAAGTTTTTACAAAGTCTTCAAATACAGATTCCACAGTAACATCAACTGCATGATCATTTAATCTAATAAAGTATGAAGTAATCTTTTGATCTGTAAATTCCATTCCTTTATATTTTATATATAACATTGGTTGACCATATTTTACAACATATACTTCACAGCCAGATATTTGTTTTGCCAAACTTACAAAATAGTCTCTGGCTAAAGTATTCTTAAATGTAGAATTCATTTTGGAAACTATCATTAGCTTGATTAAATCACGGATAAAATTGTCAGCGTATTTTCGAAATTCTTCGAAATCATAGCGTATCTCTTCCATCACCAAGTCCTATGCGCTATGACTACTATACAAATAAGCTTTCTATAATTTTTACCTTGCTAGTAAGATATATTATTGCGAAGGAAGGAGTATGAAACCTTCCTGCAGGCGATACATTATACATGTGACAATTTCTAGTACAAGCATAAACTCGAACGTCTATGCTAATATAAGGATAGAGAGTCAGTACAAAGTTACAATTAGCACCCTGATTTATAAGAATGTAGCGGATATCAAATAACATCGAATAGGATTTTTACTAACTAGCTGCCGCTTCAACAGTAATTCCAGGAACATCCCCCAAATATAACGAATTAGTATTCTGATTGTACTTAAGATTGGACATTGTAAGCACCTTAAAACCATTATCATACAAATACTTCATTTCTGCATCAGACAGGTCTGGACTCAGAGGCTTGTAATCAATCTTTGATTATCATTGTAATATATAAGCAGACAGTAATATAAATTTAATATTTTTGAATCTTTAATACACGAAGCCGTAAATACTATAGTACAAAAATCATTTTTGATAGACTATTAATAATTATAGGGTCTATATACTGACAGGCTTTAATGGTTTGTACTGGTCGGTTCGGACCTATTATAATGGGTAAATTCACAGCGGTAAAAATATTTGCAGTGAACACATCCGAGACGTACATTTTAGATACACACGTAATATTTTTTACAACCATATGAATATGTATAAGTAGCCATTGTATGCTAACAATAACAATTTTATATACACCCCTACCAATGAAAAAAGAATCAATAGCAACATTTCACACTTCATGATAAAACACGGAATTACAGATTATTCTCACCTTTTGCAAAAGTCCACTGAAAATATTGGGTGGTACTGGAATGCGGTCAACGAGGACCTTGACTTAGAATGGTATAAAGAGTATGACCAACTTTTTGACTCATCAAGCGGAATTCCATGGACAAAATGGTTCATAAATGGTAAATGCAATATAATCGCCAACGTAATTGATAGACATGCAAAAAATCAACCAGATAAGATAGCCTATATTTTTGAAAATGAAAGAGGAAATATTAGAAAAGTCTCATATAGAAGGCTAGAGACTGAAGTAAACATACTTGCTTGTGCTTTAAATGATGCAGATATTAAAAAGGGTGATATTGTTGCGATTTATTTACCAATGATCCCTGAAGCGTTCTTTTCAATTTTTGCCTGCTCTAAAATAGGCGCAGTACATACAACGATCTTTTCTGGATTTAGCGGCAAAGCTTTACATTCACGACTTAGGAACTCAAATGCAAAGATGCTAATTACATCAAATAAAATGCATCGACATTCTGATGATATCAACCTTAAAAGTCAGTGGATAGATGCAATAAAAAATACAAATGTTTCTAAAGTTATTGTGGTAGGAGATGATGGAGAAGGAGAAAAAGAAGACGATTGCAATAACAAAATAATTAACTACAAAGAGTTTGTAAAAGAAGCAAAGTCAAATGGAAAACACTGTGATACAGAGATTATGGATTCAGAAGATCCTCTATTTATTCTTTATACATCAGGCACTACTGGTGAACCGAAAGGTACTATTCAGGTGCATGGTGGTTTTACTGTAGTTGCTGCTCAGCAAACTGCCTTTCTGATTGATATGAAACCAACTGATACTTTATTTTGGTATGCCGATATCGGTTGGATTACCGGTCAGACATGGGTTGTATACGGTAGCCCTATGATTGGAGGTAGCGCTCTAATTTATGAAGGTACTCTTGACTATCCAAAGCCAGATACATGGTGCAGATTAATTGACAAACACAAAGTTACAATTTTTGGTGCTCCTCCTACAGCGATCAGGATTTTTATAAAGAATAACATATCGACAAACAATTACAATTTTTCATCATTGAGAATTTTGGCGATGACTGGAGAGTCAATAAACAAGGAGGCTTGGATATGGTATTTTGAAAATGTGGGTAAAAAACGATGTCCAATAATTAATTTATCAGGCGGTACAGAAATTGGAGGAGCTATCCTTAGTTCTTTACCGATTACGTCTTTGAAGCCTTGCACAGTAGGCTATCCTGTTCCTGGATTTGATGTTGACGTTTTTGATGATGCGGGTAAGCACACCAACAAAGGTTACTTGGTAATCAAGAAACCTTGGCCATCAATGACTAGAGGAATTCTAAATGATCAATACAGATTTATTGAAACGTACTGGTCAAAGTACAAAGATGTATGGTATCATGGCGATCTAATATTTGTAGATTCTAATGGATTATGGTACATACATGGGAGAACCGATGATATCATCAAGGTATCCGGACATAGGATTGGACCAGCGGAGATCGAAGCTGCGGTTACATCCCATCCTTCAATAGCAGAAGCCGCAGCGATAGGAATACCAGACAAAATAAAAGGCGAGTCAATATCCATATACGTAATTTTGAAAACTAAGCCATCATCAGCTCATATAACAAATAACGATACTCTAAAAGATGAAATTATCAAGACTGTTGAAAATACTATCGGAAAGTTTGCCTGTCCCAAACAAATTAAATTCGTCTCTGATCTGCCCAAGACCAGAACAGGTAAACTTGTCAGGCGATTAATTAGGGCAAAAATATCAAATAGTATAGAAGATCGGGATTTAACAATGATCGAAAATCCAACATCACTTGATAATTTTTGAGCATATAATTTCTAAGTGGTCCAATAGTTAGTTGGGATGAAAGTATGTCTTTATCGTTTATCTTTCAGGCTTTTTTGCAGAGATAATTATCATCAAATTCTTACACGACAGCAACCAGAAAAAGCAAAAGTAGTAGAGGAGTGTCATACGGGCAGATAGCAATAGATCAGCCCATGATCAGTATATGCTATTAATTACGCACTTCTTCTGTGTCTCCTCTACTACTGCTATTGGCAATGGTACTTGTTTAATTATTAAATATTAACCAGAATGAAACCTAATTTTTTAACTTTCTGTCTTTCATTGGATAATTTGTATAATGATTGCTATGTATTTATCTACCTATTTATAACCATCAGAATAATAGTGCCATAGTTATAATGGATAAGATCACGGAACTATTTATTAGTTCACCTCGGTTACACTGTCATATCCAAGTGTTGTAGTAACGCCCTCCTTAGCGTGTTTATTTATAGACTATATGCATGATGAAAACTTGAATACTATATCAACTTTCTGAATACCCATATGGAAAAGGCATTAACGTATATACAAAATATGTATATTGAAAAAAATATGAAGTCATTAGACTTCTACATATAGAGTATCTTTTTCTACGCTGACTTTGAAAGACTGTTCTGGCTTTAATTTTTGTGGGAACCATTTTAGATTACCTGTCGTGATATCCCATTTTGCACCATGCCAAGGACAGGTCAACTCCGTACCATTAAGTTCGCCTTCATGTAGCTCAGCTCCAGCATGATTGCAAATATCACTCATCGCATAATAATTTCCATTTACATTTGTAACTAGAATTTCTTTTCCACCCGCTGTTACATGAGTTAGTTTTCCTTCACCAATATCAGAAGTTTTGCCCACAACAACTCTCGCCATGAAATTCCTATTAAAAGTGCCATATTTTAAGTAACAACATTTACTGTCGTAATTGTATGCTGATCCTTATATCTTTTTAATTCATATGCATTCAAAATGAAAAATGTATATTATTTTTATGGTAGTATGTTGTGTCATCCACATAATATACATCTGTTACCACGAATGGTAATCTATATAATATTCATACTACCAAATCGGAAATTTGAATATTTTTGGATTTGAGATCTAAAGGTGTGGATGTTATTAACAGATAAATTTTCCTTGTTGCTCAACTCATTTGATCTTAAAGGAGTCCATCATTCTTTGTATGATCGGCAAATAATAAGAATATTTTGCTGCTTCTGCTGTATACATGATGATATATCCTTTATTGTCTTTTACTGTTAAAGCCTCCATGACTTTGGTATCATTTTGTCCCTCATTATACTTGTAAACTATTTTATGAGCCGGATTACCTGCAAGCGTAGAAGTTGTGTTAGACTCTGACTTTATAAAATCAAAATTTGGTAAGTTTTTTGTCAATATTGATGTGAAGTGCGAAAGAACGAATCCTTCAAGCGAGGTTTTTTGATAGATCATCTTCCCAAAAAATCTGGTAAATTGATGCAATATGTTAGTGGCGGGTAGATTATGAATATATATGTGAAGTGCTGCAACATCTTCTTTTTGTAAATGACTTTTTGAAAACGATTTGAATTCAACAATATGTTTATCAGAATTTGCTTCAAAACCTTGTGGTTCTACTTTTTTCCAATCGGAAGGATACTGTATTTCTATGTCGTGAGTAGGATTTTCGTATATTAGGAAATTGCTTTTAGTTTCCTTATAGTCAGCAGCTGTTGATTGAGGATGGCTTTTAGTGTGCGAGGAACTCTGCGCCGCTGCTAGTTGAGGAATGTATAACAATATATTAGCAATGGATAACCAAGAAAATACTACTAATACGAACAGAATTACAAAATATGAGGATGACCGCCTTGTGATTTCTACTGGTTTTTGTTTTATATGCATATGAGTAATAATGATTTTTAATTTTAGACCTGAATATAATATATTCCTTAACATGGTTAACTTAATATCATAACACCCTTGTATCTAAATTTTATAGTATAAACAAAAGAAAAAATATCGAAAATAAAACTTCCAGTTACATTGACCCATCAAGATGTTGATTGGAAGTATTCCTAATGTCGTCGGCAAAGACACCATCTTATATCTAAGAAAAAGTCCAGAAAAGGTTCAATTGACCCTTGTCAGACATGTATTAATGGTGTTTTGTACGACGACCTTGTGCCCCGTTTTCCCATAAACGATGGCTGTAGAAGTGACGGCAATGGAAATGGCTAGAGACAGATAGCCTTTCCCCTTCCTTCTCTGAGCATTTTGATTTTATGTCCAAATATTATTTCATGGTATGATTTAAGAGCTATTATTACTCATTTTTGAAACATTTTATTAATATTTTATCTAGTCTCTAATTGATATATATGGTCGTACATATTATCAAATGTTTTTATCAGGACATATTACTGTCATGATGATAAGACAACCTTGAGCATTGTATTAACAATAATACTGATTGCATTAATTGCTGTTTTTACTATAATTCCTTGTGAGTTATGACTCATAATAGAATCGGCTTGACTTTATACTATTCTATCTACCTCATAACCGTCAGAAAGGGACAACATCGTCACAAATCAGACATGAGGGGTGAATTTTGGAGATATTGAGTCTGATACATTAAAACAAAAAACATGATAATATCACTGAAACTATCTACTAAAATCCAGACTGGTTGAAGAGAACTAAGAAATCACCGGTGAATTAGAATTTGTTTTTAAATTGCTTTATTGCCTGTATAAGAATTTACTAAACCCATATGGCTATAAAGGTAAAACCTAAACCTAAATGTGTATTATTCTTAAACGGCTGAATAGTACTGAATTGTGATTTATTAGAAAATGCGTTCAATATTGATATCTTCTACTTATCAGTCGGTAATTAAAATGACTTATTAAACAAGTTATGCCTTGCTAACAGATTTATAGTACCGTAGAATTTCTTTTGTTCCATGGCAAGATTTGTTAGAAAAGAAGACAAGGGTCCGATGGAAGTCAAAGTAGGAAATGAAAGT
>Ga0075423_10001738_pt1 | contig 19396 bp, 19 predicted proteins | sample SoiMethybrSBSTD2_FD_80114 | JGI IMG/M metagenome (GOLD analysis project Ga0075423, IMG submission 80114) | Bulk soil microbial communities from a Populus tree surrounding site in Tennessee, USA - Soil MetaG P. TD hybrid SBSTD2 | ecosystem: Environmental > Terrestrial > Soil > Tree plantation...
ATCTGCTCCAGACGGTCGGCGATCCGCCGGCTGTCGAAACGGTCCTGGAGCTCGCGCGAGCCGTCGTGGTACATCGCCATGGGCCCACGGTACGCCCGCGGCGCCCACGTGGCGACGGGCTTACGCGGCGTCGTCGACGTCGATGAGAAGCGGGGCGTGGTCGGACGGAAGCTTGCCCTTGCGGGCGAACCGGTCGACCAGAGCCCACCGGATGCGATCGACCAGCGGCTCGGTGACGTAGGCGAGATCGATGCGCATGCCGCGATGCTCGTGGAAGTCACCCCGCCGGTAGTCCCAGTACGTGAACAACTTGTCCTGCGGGTACAGAGCGCGGAACGCGTCGACGAAGCCCCAGTCGCGCAGCCGCGCGACCGCGGCGCGCTCGGGCTCGGTGACGTGCGTGTCGCCCTCGAACGCCTTCGGCGACCACAGGTCACGGTCCTCGGGCGCGACGTTGAAGTCCCCCATCATCACGATCGGGTCGCTCGGCTTGTACGTCGCGGCGATCCAGTCGTGGAGGCTCTCGAGCCACGCCAGCTTGCGCTCGTAGAAGTCGCTGCCGACCTGGCGGCCGTTGGGCACGTAGACGCAGATCACGCGCACGCCGCCGCACATGGCGGAGAGGAGCCGGGCGTCGCCCTCGTACGGATCGACGAGCTCGGTGCCGTCGAACCCGGAGGTGACGTCTCCGATGCCGGTGCGTGAGAGGATCGCGACGCCGTTCCATTGGCCCGGCCCGTGGTGCACGGAGTCGTACCCCAGTGACTGGAAGGTCAGCTGCGGGAACGAGTCGTCGGCGAGCTTGGTCTCCTGCAGGCACAGGACGTCGGGATGCGCGTACTGGAGCCACTCCTCGACGCGGGGGAGCCGGGCCTTCAGCGAGTTGACGTTCCAGGTGGCGAAGCGCACAGCGTTTTGGAACCTACCCGACGCGGTCCTCGAGGTAGTCCGGGTTCGAGACCAGGAGTTTCACCCGCACCGACTCCCGGACGACGGCGACCACGTCGTCACGGCGGTCGTCGAGGGAGCCGTCCCGGATGCGGGCCGCCAGCTCCGCAGTCAGGGCGGCGAGGTCGTCGTCGTGGCCGAGGAGCGCACTCAGCCGGGCGCGCTCCTCGGCGGCGGGCTCGGGGCCGAGACGGAGCTCCCGCTCGAGCATCCCCAGCGCATTGACCGCGACGCGGGTGTGGAACTGCACGCGCCCCTCGACCGCCGGCATCACGTCCTGCACGAGGAACTCGCGGACCGCCTCGAGGAGCTCGACGGCCGTCGGTCGATCCTGCATGACGTCTCCTTTCCCTTACCCGTCGCCGGGGCGACCGATGAGCTCGAGGAGATCCCACTCCATCTCGGCGACCCGCCGGCCCAGCGTCGCCAGCTCGACCGAGCGGACCGTGCCCTCGAGGTGGGTGAATGCCTGGATCTCGCAGATCACGCCCCACTTGAGGTTGCCCATCGCCTCCCAGTATCGGAGCTCGGCCGGGTCGACGTCCCGACCGCCGGCGGCCCGGTACGCGTCGAGCAGGTCATCCACGGTTCCGAACCCGCCCACGCGCTGCTCGGTCACTCCGAAGCGCCACGACTTCACGCACAACCAACCGAGGTCCTCGACCGGGTCGCCCAGGTGCGCAAGCTCCCAGTCGAGCACCGCTCGGATGCCGTCCGGACCGACGACGATGTTGCCGTTGCGGAAGTCGCCGTGCACGAGCGCAGGCCGGGGGGGATCGGGCGGCGCGTGCTCGGCGAGCCAGCGCAGACCGAGCTCGAACGCGGGGTGCGGCTCGCCGAAGCCGTCGAGGTAGCCGCGGTACAGGGCGATCTGCTCGCGCGCGCTCTGCAGCGGCAGCGCGGGCAGGCGCGCCGGATCGAGGGCGTGGATGCGCGCCGCTTGCTCGCCGCATTGCCGGGCGAGAACCGGGCGGGCAGCCGCGTATGCGTCGTCCCGCAGGATGCGGCGGGGGATCGTCTCGCCGTCGATCCGCTCCATCACGAAGCCCGAACCCAGCCCGTCGTCCACTTCGAGCAGGAACCAGACCCGGGGCGTGGCGACGCCGCCTTGGTGCGCAGCGTCCAGCAGCGCGAACTCGACCGAGCGGTCCGACAGCCCGACCGAGGGCCCGGGATCGCGGCGGAGCACGAGGGCATGTCGGGCTGCGCCGGCGGTGACGGCGTCGAACGACCAGGTCTCGCGTGACGCGCCACCCGACAGTCGGCGCAGATCCTCGATCGTCACCGGTTGCCCGAGATGGCGACCGACCGCGGCCGCGAGCGCCTGGTCGTCGACTCGGGAGGGCACGGCGCGGAACGGTAGCCCGACAGCGGTTAGATTCCCGCCGTGCGCGTGGGGCGGGTTGCGCTTCTCGGAGGGCTGGTTGCGGTCGTCGGCGTTCTCACGCTCTCCACCCCCGCGGCTCCCGAGAACCGCACGCAATTCGGGGCCGAGCAGATCCGGAACTACGCCGTCGACGTGCACATCGAATCGACGGGACTGATCCGCGTCCACGAGCGCATCGACTACGACTTCGGCGTCATCCCGAAGCACGGCATCTTCCGGGACGTCCCGGTGCGGTTCGACTACCCGCCCAAGTCCAACCACGACCGCGTGTACCCGCTGAACGTCGAATCCGTGAAGGCGTCGGAAGGGACGCCGGCGCAGTACACGATCGAGGGTGGCGACGTGGACGGCGTCGGACTGAAGCGGATCAAAATCGGCGATCCCGACACCACGATCAGCGGCCCCCACACCTACGACATCACGTACACGCTGCGCGGCGTGCTCAACGGGTTCGAGGACCACGACGAGCTGAACCTCAACGCCATCGGTCCCGGCTGGACAGTTCCGATCCAGCGGGCGACCGTGACCGTCGACGCGCCGGCCGACATCACGCAGGTCGCCTGCTTCAGCGGACCCCTCCGGTCGACGCTCCCGTGCGCGAGCGCGTCCAGCAACGGCCCGACGGCGACGTTCACCCAGAACGACATCCCGCCCGCAGGCGCCCTCACCGTCGTGGTGGCCATGCCGAAGGGTGCCGTCCCGCCACCGAAGCCGATCCTCGAGGAGCGCTTCAACCTCGGGACGGCGTTCTCGATCACCCCGGTGACCGCCGGGCTCGGCGGCGCGCTCCTGCTCGTCGTGATCCTCGTGTTCGCGTTCCTCATGTACCGGTTCGGGCGCGACCGGCGCTACCGCGGCTCCGCCGTCGACCAGGCGTACGGCACCGAAGGCGGCGCCGACGAGATCGTTCCCGTGTTCCATCACGAGGAGACGCCGGTCGAGTTCGTCCCGCCGGACAAGTTGCGGCCGGGGCAGCTCGGCACGCTCGTCGACTTCACGGCCAACCCGCTCGACGTGACCGCCACCATCGTCGACCTCGCCGTGCGCGGCTACCTCGTGATCGAGGAGATCCCGGGCGAGGGAGGTTTCCTGCACAAGCCGGACTGGAAGCTCACCAAGAAGAAGGAGCCCGACGCGGAGCTCAAGGACTACGAGCAGAAGCTCCTCAACGGGTTGTTCGAGGACGGGAACGAGGTGCAGCTCTCCGACCTCCGCTACACGTTCCATACGAAGATGGAAGAGGTGCAAGGCGCGCTCCTCCAGGACTCGATCGACCACGGATGGTTCGTTCGCCCGCCCTCGCGCTCGCGGGCACAGTGGGGGTGCCTCGGCGTCCTCGTGCTCCTGGCGGGCGCGGGGCTGCTGACACTGCTGATCCTGTTCACGCACGCGGCTCTGCTCGGCATCCCGCTGCTCGTGGCCGGCATCCTGTTCACCTTCGGGGCGTACTGGAGCCCCCAGCGCACCGCCAAGGGCACCGCCGTCCTCCGGCACACCGAGGGATTCCGGAGATTCATCAACGAGTCGGAGAAGGAGCGCGCCCGGTTCGCCGAGAGGAAGAACCTGTTCTCCGAATACCTGCCCTACGCCATCGTGTTCGGCGCGACGGGCAAGTGGGCGGCGGCGTTCGCAGGTCTCGACGACCAGCCGCCCGACACTTCGTCGTGGTACATCGCGTCGACGCCGTTCACGTTCCTCGCGTTCTCGAGCGCGATCGACGGGTTCACGGTCTCGACGTCGGGGACACTCACTTCGACGCCCCCGTCGACGTCGGGCTCGAGCGGATTCTCCGGCGGTGGGTTCTCGGGCGGTGGCGCCGGCGGTGGGGGCGGCGGCAGCTGGTAGCCGGCGTCAGGCGGGCCCGCGCGGCGTGTCCAAGCCCGCCCATACGGGGCGGAGGCGGGGGGAGAGGCGGGCGAGCTCTTCGAGCGTCACCGCCGTGAGCTGGTGCAGTGTCTCGGCGCCGCGGGCGGTGAGGTGCAACCGGACGATCCGGTGGTCGTCGCGGTCCTGAATCCGGCGGACGAGCCCGGCGGTCTCCGCTCGGTCGACCAAGCCAACGGCGCTGTGATGGCGCAAGAGCAGGTACTCGGCCACGTCGCCGATCGTCGGCCCGCGCCCATCGGGATGACCTCGAATGGCGAGCAGCAGCTGGTGCTGGGCCGGCGAGACGCCGGCCGCTTGGGCCTGCTCCTCGCTCCAGCGCAGGAAGCGCCGGAGCCCGGTACGGAACTCGAGCAGCCGCCGGTAGTCGGCATCCGTGATCCGGCGTGAGCGAGCAATCTCGACCGGCACAGAAGTATCGTATCACGATATTATTTGGGGAATGCGCTCTTCTCCCGGTCGGCTCGTCTTCATGTCGCTGCTCGCCGCCGCCCTCGGCCTGGCCGGTGGGGCAGCGGCCTGGCTGCTCGTCCGGCTCATCGCGCTGCTCACGAACGCGGCGTTGCTCCATCAGTACGGCTGGGAGCTGCCGTCGCTGCGGAACTTCCACCCCGGGCCCGAGCTGATCCTCGTCGCAATGGCAGGGGGGCTGGTCGTGGCGCTGATCGCGCGCTGGTCACCGGTGATCCGCGGTCACGGCATCCCGGAGGCGATGGAAGCCATCCTGACGCGCCACAGCCGAATCTCGCCGCGGGCCGCGGTCGCGAAGCCCACGTCGGCGGCGGTCGCCATCGGCACCGGCGGCCCCTTCGGCGCCGAGGGACCGATCATCGTGACCGGGGGCGCGCTGGGATCGCTCGTGGGCCAGGTCATCCGGGTGTCGCCCTCCGAGCGCAAGATCCTGCTCGCGTGCGGCGCGGCCGCCGGGATGGCGGCCGTGTTCGGTGCCCCGCTCGCGTCGGTCGTGCTCGCGGTGGAGCTGCTCTTGTTCGAGTTCTCGGCTCGCGCGCTCGTGCCGCTTGTCGTGTCCGCAAGCATCGCGGCGGGCGTGCACGCCGCACTCTTCGGGAGCGGTCCCCTCTTCACGGTGCCGCACCACGACTTCGCCGGGCTGAGCACGCTCGGCGTGTTCGCTCTTCTCGGGATCGCGTGCGGGCTCCTCGCAGTCGTCGTCGCCCGGGGACTGTTTGCCGTCGAAGCCGGGTACCGCCGACTGCCGATCCCGCAGTTCTGGCACCCGCTCATCGGCGCCCTCGGGTTCGCCCTGATCGGGCTGGCTGTACCCCGCGCGCTCGGTGTCGGATACGACGCGATCAACGACGTGCTCGCGAGCCGCTTCACGGTGGGCGCGCTCGCGCTGCTCCTCCTGGCCAAGCTCGTCATGTGGTGGATCGCGCTGGGCTCCGGCACGTCGGGCGGAACCCTCGCTCCGCTCCTGCTCATCGGCGGCGCGTTCGGCGGCGTGGTCGGTGCCGGCCTCGACGCCGCGTTCCCGAACCTGGGCTTGTCACCGGGTGCGGTCGCGTTGGTGGCGATGGCGGCGACGTTCGGCGCCGCGACCGGGGCCACCTTCACGGCGATCGTCTTCGCGTTCGAGCTCACGCGTGACTACCAAGCAGTGCTGCCGTTGATGCTGGCCGCGGTGCTCGCGGACATCGTCTTCAACTCGCTGTCGCAGCACAGCTTGATGACAGAGAAGCTCGCGCGCCGCGGAGTCGTCGTGCCACAGCGATATGCGCCGGACGTGCTTCAGGTGCACTCGGTCCGGGAGGCGATGACCAAGGGTGTCGAGACACTTCCCGAGGACGGGACTCTCGCCGATGCGCGCCGCGTACTCGAGAACGGCGGCCACGGCGCGTACCCGTTGGTGGACGAGAACCTCGCCCTCGCGGGGATCGTGACCCGCGGCGACCTCCTGGTGCGGGACCTCGCGGACGGCACGCCCGTGAAGGAGATCGCGACCGCAGACGTCGTGACGGTTCGACCGGACGACACCTTGCTGACCGTGCTCGAACGCATCACCGAGGACGGCGTGGACCACGTCCCCGTCGTCGACCACGACCGTCTGGTGGGCATCTGCACACGCACCGATCTACTGCGGGCGAGGAGCCGCTACCTCGAGCACGAGCGGCCTCAGGCGGGTTGGCGACCTCGATTCGGTCGGGCTGCCCGGAACGGCCGGCGCACGCCCGCGTGACGATCAGACAGATCAGCCCCTGACGCCGACCGGCTGTCCGTCGACCATCTGATCGAGGTACTCCGACAGCCCGAAGCCGACCTTGCCGTCGCAGCGCCACTCGGTCATGCCCTCCGAGATGCGTGTCACGAGCATGTCGCCGTCGGGCGTCTGACGACGGTTCCGCAGCGGGATGAGCGACAGGACGCTGCCCTCGATCTCGTACTCGCGTTCGGCGGTGTGCGCGACCGCGCGCACGTCCTGGTGGTACGAGTCGGCGCCGCGCCACTCGGTCTCGAGCTTGACCTCGTCGATCGCGCGGTACGTGCCGTCTTCGAGCACGACGCCGCCGATGCGTTGGCCGCCGTCACGCGAGGTGACGATCGAGATGACGAACCCGAAGTCCTCGCCGAAGTTGGCTGTCAGCCACCGGTACCACCATGGCGACTGCCAATATCGCGGCCCCCAGGAGTGGTCGCGAAGCCCGAAGCCGTCGATCTCCCACTCCTCGTCGGCGACGCGCACGACCCCGCGGGCGCCGACGTGCTGCTCGTAGTGGCCGCGGGCGAAGCCCTGCTCGACGTTCTCGGTGATCGGCGAGCCGTCGTCGTTGACGGGCTCGCCGCCCCACATCGGCGACACGCCGCGGTAGTCGAGCTCGACGGCGGCGTCGACCCACGGGTTCTCGGTGAACGCTTGGCGCGGGTTCACCATCTCGAGCGGGCGCTCGAGCAGCGCGACCTTGCCCGTGTACGAGACGCGCTGCTGCTCGAACGGCTCGATCATCTCGAATCGCATCCCACCGGCGGCGAACGCGTCGTTGTCGGCGATCTCGGGCCGGCTGAACATGAAGCCGACCCGCCCGTCGGGGAGGTAGACGCACGTCGTCATCTCGGCGTAGCCCTCGTTGGCCCGGTTGCCGAGGCGGACCCACCCGCCGATGCGGTCGGCGGGAGAGAAGAAGTTGAAGTACATCGACTCGTTGAAGTTCTTGGCCGACTCCAGCGGGTGCATGTGCTCGTCGGACGGCTCGAGGCGCAGCTTCATGCGGCCATGCAACTCGGCCTTGACCGACCGGTCAAGCAAGTGCTTCGCTCCGGCCCATGGATGTCGAGATCACCGAGATCACGAGTGGGTTGCGCTTTCCGGAAGGCCCGGTGTGGATGCCGGACGGCAGCGTGCTGTGTGTCGAGCTGCTGGGCGGCACCGTCGTGCGCGTGCAATCCGACGGCAAGAAGGCGGTGGTGTCGGAGAACGGCGGCAGCCCGAACGGGCTCGCGATCGGTCCGGACGGCGCCGTGTACGTGTGCAACAGCGGCGGGTACGGCTCGCACGACCTCGGCGGGCTCACCATCCCGGACAGCTATCTGCCGCAGGATCACACGGGAGGCCGCATCGAGCGCGTCGACCTTGCGAGCGGCGAGGTGACCGTGCTGTACCGCGAATGCGACGGTCATCATCTGATCGGCCCGAACGATCTGGTCTTCGACGACACCGGCGGGTTCTGGTTCACCGACCACGGCCGCTGGCGGGAGCGCGACAAGACCCACGGCGGCCTGTACTACGCGCGTCCCGACGGCACAGAGATCCGGGAAGTCGTGTACCCACTCGACGGTCCCAACGGCGTCGGCCTGTCGCCCGACGGGCGGCGCCTCTACGCGGCGGAGACGTATACCGGCCGCGTCTTTGCCTGGGAACTGGCCGGTCCGGGTGAGCTCGCCGCGCCACCCCCGCCGGTCGGCAACGGCGGCCAGCTCATTTGCGGCCTCCCGGGGATGCAGCTGTTCGACTCGCTCGCCGTCGACGGCGACGGGAACGTCGTGGTGGGCACGCTGGTGAACGGCGGGCTCACAGTGATCTCGCCGGATGGGAGCAGTGCCGAGCACGTGCCCTTCCCGGACCCGATGGTCACGAACGTGTGCTTCGGCGGCGACGACCTCCGCACCGCGTACGTGACGTGCTCCGCCACCGGCAGGCTCGTGTCGACGCCGTGGCCGCGGCCGGGCCTGAAGCTGGCCTTCTAGCGGGACGGCGCGCGGTCAGATCCGCGCCGGGTGCACCGGCGCGCCGCCCACACCGGCGGTGACGCGGAAGATCGTGCCGCGCCGGTCGGGCGCGTCCGTGTTGTCGGCGGTCACGACGTAGAGGTCGTGCTGATCACCGCCGGCGAAGCACAGCGACGTCACCGTTTGCGCGGGCACCTCGAGGACGCGGTCGATCTCGCCGTCTGGGGTCAGCCGGGCGACGCACCCGGCCAGCGCCGATGCGACCCAGAGGAGTCCCTGCGCGTCGACAGCCATCCCGTCGGGCGCGCCCGGTGGAAAATGGAAGGCGCGGCGATCTCCCGCGGTGCCGTCATCGGCGAGCGTGTGCACGAGGATCACGTTGTTGCGAGTGTCCGAGTGGTAGATGGTCTGCTCGCCGGGTGACAGCACGACGCCGTTGGCGTGGAGCACGTTGTCGTAGAGACAAGTGGCGTCGCCCTCGCCGTCGATGCGCCAGAGCTCGCCGGGCACCGGCGCCGCGTCCGGATCGAACACGGCGAAGCGGATCGACCCGGCATAGACGCGGCCGGCGGAGTCAGTGCAGATGTCGTTCCATCCCGGCAGCCCGTCGATGGAGAACAGGGTGCGGTTCTCGCCGCCACGCACGTGGACGATGTCGCGACCCGACACGGCGACACCACCGTCGGCATGGAGGGCGATGCCACCGACGCCGCGGCGTTTCGGCACGACAGTCGTGATGTCGCCGTCGGGCCCGCGCCGGAACACGCCGCCCCCGAGAACATCGCTGAAGTACAGGTTCCCGTCGCCGTCGACCGTCGGCCCTTCGACGAGCCCGTACCCGAAAGCGAGCGTTTCGACCATGCGCGGCAAGCGAACTACGTCAGCGCGGTCGCGAACCACCAGCGGTGGCCCTCGGGATCGCGAACGCCGTACTCGCGCTGACCGTAGGGCTGGTCGACGGGTTCCTGGTCGATGTGCGCGCCGGCGGCTCGTGCTCGGGCGAAATGCGCGTCGACGTCGTCGACGCGGACGACCAGTCCGCCGGTCTGGGCGTTCATCGAATGCGGCGACGCAAGCTCGTGCTCGGGGGTGACGCGATGCAGCCAGATCGCATCGTCTCCCGCGACCACCTCGCCGTGGACGACCTGTCCGTCGCTATCACGTTCGACACCGGCAGTGCGGAAACCGAAGGCGTCGACGAGGAAGTCATGCGCGCGCTCGATGTCCTCGTACACGAGGAGCGGAATGATGGTTTCGATCGTCGGCATGGCGCGACGGTAGCCCGGTGGTGCACGGAAGTTCGCTGACAGCGTCGGGGTAGTGTCGCTCCGACACAAGATCGCGACGGAGGACAACGACGTGGGACCGCTGTCGGGTGTGAGGGTGATCGAGATCGCGGGCATCGGGCCTGGGCCGTTCGCGGCGATGCTGCTCTCCGACATGGGCGCCGACGTGGTGCGCGTCGACCGCGCCCAGTCGGTCGAGCGAGGATTCGACCCCGGGTGGATGGAAGTGCTGAACCGCGGCCGGCGGTCGATCGGGGTCGACCTCAAGCAGTCCGACGGTGTCGAGATCGTCCTCCGCATGGCCGAGCAGGCCGATGCGCTCATCGAAGGGTTCCGACCCGGCGTCGCCGAGCGACTCGGGATCGGGCCCGACGCCTGCCGCGCCCGCAACCCGAAACTCGTGTACGGCCGCATGACGGGCTGGGGCCAGGAGGGCCCGTACGCGCAAGCGGCCGGCCACGACATCAACTACATCTCGCTCGCCGGCGCGCTGGCGCACTTCGGGCGCGCCGGCGGGAAGCCCACTCCGCCGATGAACGTCGTCGGCGACTTCGGCGGCGGTGGCATGTTGCTGGCTTTCGGGGTGGCGTGCGCGCTCCTCGAAGCGCGGTCGTCGGGGGAGGGCCAGGTCGTCGACGCGGCGATGGTCGACGGGAGCGCCACCCTCATGGCAATGGCGTGGGGGCTGCGCGCCCTGGGTGCTTTCGACGAGGAGCACCTCGGCGGGAACGTGCTCGACACCGGCGCGCCGTTCTACGACACGTACGAGACCGCCGACGGCAAGTTCATCTCGGTCGGCTCACTCGAGCCGCAGTTCTACGCCGAGCTCATCGAGAAGTTGGGGCTGTCGGACGCGGACCTTCCCGCGCAGATGGACCGCGGCGGCTGGGACAAGCTGCGGGAGAAGTTCACGACGCTGTTCAAGACCAAGACGCGCGACGAGTGGTGCTCGATCCTCGAGCACACAGACACGTGCTTCGCGCCCGTCCTCACGATGAGCGAGGCGGCGGGCCACCCGCACGTCAAGGCACGCGAGACGGTGGTCGAGCACGACGGTGTGCTCCAGCCCGCTCCTGCGCCGCGGTTCTCGCGCACCCCGGGCGCGATCACACGACGCGCGGCTCAACCCGGGCAGCACACCGACGAAGCGCTTGCCGATTGGGGCTTCGGGGCCGAAGAGCTGGCCAAGCTGCGCGACGCGGGCGCCATCAAGTAGCGCCACATGCGGAAGCAAGGCGGCGCGTGGCTCGGGTCGCTCGCCGCGCTCATCGCCGCCGGGTCGAGCTGTTCAAGAGGCGGCTCGCCGTGGGCGAGGTGCTCCTCGACCCGGACTACACGTCGCTGCGCGAGCTGCGATCACTCGCCGAGGCGAGGGGCTTCCGGTTCTTGCGTCGGTACGGCTCGGCGTTCGCGTACGTCGCTCAGTTCGACGCCGTCTGAGCGGGGGTCGTGCCCGCGACCCACGTCATGTCGGCGGTCCGGGAGCCCGCGACCGCGTTCGTCGACGCGACCGCTTCGAGCTCGGCGAGATCGTCCGGGTTGAGCTGCACGTCGAGGGCAGCGACGTTCTCCTCGAGGTATGTACGGCGCTTCGTGCCCGGGATCGGCACGACGTCGTCGCCTTGGGCCTGCGCCCACGCCAGCGCGAGCTGGCCGGGGGTGACGCCCTTCTCCGTGGCGATCGTGCGGACGCGTTCGACGACCTCGAGGTTGCGCGAGAAATTTTCACCGTCGAAGCGCGGCGTGCCGCGGCGGAAGTCGCCGCGCGACAGGTCGTCGGCGCTACGGATCTGGCCCGTCAGCATCCCGCGCCCGAGCGGGCTGTAGGGCACGATCCCGACGCCGAGCTCGCGGGCCGCCGGGAGCGCGTCCTCCTCGATGTCGCGACTCCATAGCGACCACTCGCTCTGGAGCGCGCTGATGGGGTGGACGGCGTGCGCGCGCCGGATCGTGTCGCCCGCCGCTTCCGACAAGCCCAGGTGGCGCACCTTGCCCGCAGCGACCAGCTCGGCCATCGCGCCCACGGTCTCTTCGATGGGCACGTTCGGGTCGGCGCGGTGCTGGTAATAGAGGTCGATGTGGTCGACGCCGAGCCGCTGCAGCGATGCGTCGCAGGCACCGCGCACGTAGTCGGGTCGGCCGTTGATGGCGCGGAAATTGTTGTCGTCGGCTCGGCGGACGATGCCGAACTTCGTCGCGAGGACGACGCCGTCGCGCCGGCCGGCGATCGCCCTGCCGACGAGCTCCTCGTTGTGTCCCAGCCCGTACACGTCGGCGGTGTCGAGGAACGTCACGCCGAGCTCGAGCGCGCGGTCGATCGTCGCCAGCGACTCCGTCTCGTCGGCGGGCCCGTAGACCTCGCTCATCCCCATGCACCCGAGACCCTGGGCGGAGACCTCGAGACCCTGACCGAGTGTGCGCGTCGAGATCGTCATCTCTCCGAAGCTACTTCGGACGGATCCGCGCCGTGCCACACTGCGCAGATGGAGTTGCAGCGCCGGACGGCCGAGCTGTACATGCGCCACGCGTTCCGCCAGATGCTGGACGTCGCGGACCGCCTCGGCGACGAGCGGGTGAACGACCGCCCGCTCGGAGAGGGGACGAACGCGGTCGCCGCGCTCGTGGTCCATTCCTGCGCGGTGACCGAGTTCTGGATCGGCCACGTCGCCCTCGGCCGTCCCACCGACCGGGATCGCGAGTCGGAGTTCTCGACCACCGCCACGGTCGCCCAACTCCACTCCCTCGTCGACGAGACGCTCGCGCAGGTCAGCAAGGACCTGGCGGCGATGGACGAGGGAAGGACCCAAGCGGACCGGACGGGGCGCCAGTTCCTCGAAGGGGGCGACGAGTCGGACGGTGCGATCGTCCTCCACGTGCTCGAGGAGCTGTACCAGCACCTCGGCCACATGGAGCTCGCTGCCGACGCCCTCGCCGTTCGGGGTTGACGATGGACTTCGAGGTCAAGCGAGCCGACATCCACGAGTCCCGGGTGGTCGACGAGGACCCGCCCGAGCTCGCACCCGGGCAGGCGCTGTTGCGCGTCGACCGTTTTGCTCTCACGACGAACAACGTCACCTACGCCGTGATGGGCGATGCACTCAAGTACTGGGACTTCTTCCCGTCATCGGACCCGGACGTATGGGGACGGATTCCCGTGTGGGGCTTCGCCGACATCATCGCCAGTGCCAACGACGACGTCGCCGCCGGCGCGCGGCTCTACGGCTATCTACCGACATCGACGCATCTCGTGGTCACACCCGGTCGCGTCGACCCACGAGGATTCGTCGACACCACGCCGCACCGCGCATCCCTGCCGGGTGCCTACAACGGGTACCGCCGGGTCGACACCGGTACATCGGAAGACCCCGCCTACGAGTACCACCGAATGGTGCTCTGGCCGCTCTTCTTCACGTCGTTCCTCATCGACGATTTCCTGAACGACAACGCCTTCTTCAGCGCCGAGGCCGTTGTCGTGTCCAGCGCGTCCAGCAAGACCGCGATCGGCACCGCCTTCCTGCTTCACCACCGCCCGGCGATCGAGGTCATCGGCCTCACGTCGGCACGCAATGTCGGCTTCGTGGAAGGGCTCGGCGTGTACGACCGTGTCGTCCCGTACGACGACATCGACGAACTGGGAAAAGAGCGAGCGGCGTTCGTCGACATCGCCGGGAACGCAGACGTACTGGCAGCCGTGCACCACGCCTACGGCGACCGGCTGGCCCACAGCATGTTGGTCGGTGCCACCCACTGGGACCTGCCCCGCGCTCCGGCCGCCGAGCTCCCCGGCCCCGCGCCGTCCTCCTTCTTCGCGCCGGATCACATCGGCAAGCGCACCAAGGAGTGGGGACGCGCCGGCCTCGACGACCGGGCGACCGACGCGTGGCGGCACTTCGCCGAGTTCAGCGACGGCTGGATCCAGATCCGCCACGGCTCCGGCCCCGACGCGGTGCAGTCGGCGTACCTGGAGCTCGTCGAGGGCCGCAGCGACCCTGCCGTGGGCTACGTCCTCTCGCTGTGGTCGGAACGCGAGTAGTTACCCGACCATCTTCTCCGGGTGGCGCCCGTCGACGTGGCCCATGAACGGCGGGTGGATGCTGTAGCCGAGGAGCTGACGCAGGCGGGGTGACACGTCCTTTGCCATCTCGGGCGGGACGGCGAGCAGGTAGCTCTCCTGCTGGCGGGCCCAGGCCACGACGTACTGGATCGAGATGCCGAGCCGGAACCGGTCGGTGGTGTTCGCGCCGCCGGCATGCCACAACGTGCCCGGGTAGATGGCGACCGACCCCGCCGGCATCTCGAGCGGCACGAGCTCGACGGACGGGTCGGGCCGGCCGTCACCCCAGCGCGTGCTCCCGGGCGCGATGAGCGTTCCCCCGTTCTCGGGAGTGAAGTCGTCGATCGCCCACAACGTGCTGAGCGACAGCGGCCGGCGCGGGCGCGGGAGCCCGTAATAGAACGCCTCGTCGTAGTGAAGATCCTGCGCGGTCTCGTCGGGGCCGAGGTTGATCGCCAGTGCCGCGGTGAGCAGGAAGTTCGGCCCGAGCAGCCCACCCGCCACGTCGAGGACGCGCTCGTCCTCGATGAGCCGGTCGAAGGCGCGCGACTTGGCCGGCAGGCTGTAGACGCGCTTGGTGCGGAAGCCCTCGAAGTCGTTGCGCCCGAACGGGCCCTCGCCGAGGTACGGCGCCAGCGCGTCGCGCACGGCTCCTACGTCGGTCGTCGACAGTGCGTTCTCGAGGACGGCGTAGCCCTGGTCCTCGATGACGTCGAGCAGCGCGTTGGGGACGCCGCCCTGCACGGGCATGTCGCCCATCGCGGTTCGCATCGTCACCGTGGCCTCGTCTCCTTCTCTGATGCCCAGCTCGACGCGGAGCCGGTCGGCCAGCTCGGCGACGAACGCGGGTCGGGGCGGCGCCGCGTCGCGCGTGCGCCGCAAGTCCTCGAAGGGATCAGTCATGATCGCCTCCTTCTCCTTCCACGTAGACGCGGCGGTATGCCGTCCGCGCTCGAACCAGCAGCGCCTCGGTGGCGTTGGGCGTGCGGCCCAGCAGCTCCGCCACCTCGGCCACGGGCAGGCCGTCGACGTACCGGAGCGTGAGCGCGAGTCGATGATGTGGGCCGAGCGCGGCAAGAACCTCGTTGGCGCGCAACCGGTCGAGGCGCACTTCCCACGGGTCCTCGTCGGGCGCGGGATCCTGCTCGAGCGCGTCGCGCAGGCGATCTTCCCGGGCGCGGCGACGCCAGTGGTCGGCGAGCTTGTGGCGGGCGACGCCGATCACCCAGGGGATGTCGAGCGGGGCGGGCCGACCGTCCTCGAGGTTGCGCACGGCGGCGAGGAACGTCTCCGAGGTGAGGTCCTCGGCGGTGGTGGAGTCGCCGCACCGATGGAGGAAGTACCCGTACACCTCGGGCACCGCCTCCTGGTAGAAGGCGAGGAACGCGGCGCGATCGGGCTCGCCCGCTCCGGTCCCTTCAGTCACGGCCGCCTCCGGCCATTCGCTCACGCCCCCATCATCGCTCCGAGCCGGCGTTCTCCTACGGGTGGGCAAGCGATTTCTGCGGCCTGGTCGGTACGTCAGAGCTTGCGCAGGCGAACCGCCCGGACGGAGTGGTCGGGGGCCTTCTCCAGGATGAGCCGCGCCCGCTCACGTGTCGGGAGGATGTTCTCGTGCAGGTTCACGCCGTTGATCGACCGCCAGATGCTGCGGGCGACCTGGATCGCCTCGTTCTCCGACAGCGAAGCGAAGTGGTGGAAGAACGACCGCTCGTCGGCGAATGCCGTCTCGCGGAGCGTGAGGAAGCGGTCGAGGTACCACTGCTCGATGTCGGACTCGTCGGCGTCGACGTAGAGCGAGAAGTCGAAGAAGTCCGACACGAACAGCTGGGGCGCCCGGCCGCGGCCGTCACTCGTCTGGAGCACGGTCAGGCCTTCGACGATCACGATGTCGGGCTGCCGCACGACCTGCTCCTCGTCCGGGACGATGTCGTACGTCAGGTGCGAGTAGACGGGCGCGCTCACCTCGGGCCGGCCCGACTTCACGTCGGCGAGGAACCGCACCAGCCGGCGGAGGTCGTAGCTCTCGGGAAAGCCCTTGCGCTCCATGAGCCCGCGCTCTTCGAGTACCCGGTTCGGGAACAGGAAGCCGTCGGTCGTCACGAGGTCGACCTGCGGGTGGTCGGGCCAGCGGGCGAGCAACGCCTGCAGGATGCGCGCCGTCGTGCTCTTGCCCACGGCCACGCTCCCCGCGACGGCGATGACGTAGGGAACCTTCGCCGCCGGGCTGCCGAGGAACGTGTCGCTGACGCGGTGCAGGTTCTGGCTGGCCGCGACGTACAGGTTCAGCAGCCGGGACAGTGCCAGATAGATGTCGGCGACCTCGTCGAGCGCGATGCGTTCGTTGATCCCGCGTAGGAGCTCGAGATCTCCCTCGGTGAGCGTGAGAGGCGTCGCCGCCCGCAGCCGCGCCCATTCGTCACGCGTGAACCGGACGTAGGGCGAGAGCGGCTCGGACGTCACGCGGGGACGTCCACGCCGGGCAGACCCGCGAGTCGGGCGACGCTCTCCCGCAGCTCGCCGGCGTCGGTCGCCGTGACCGTGACGTGACCGACCTTGCGGCCCGGGCGCGGCTCTTTCGCGTAATCGTGGAGATGCGCGCCCGGGATCGCGAGCACGGCGGCCGGGTCGGGCATGGCGCCAATGCAGTTGACCATCGCGTTCACGCCGATCGCGGCGGTCGAGCCGAGCGGCCAGTCCAGGATCGCCCGCAGATGGTTCTCGAACTGGCTCGTGACCGCGCCCTCGATGGTCCAGTGACCGGAGTTGTGCACGCGCGGCGCGAGCTCGTTGACGAGCAGCTCGCCTTGCACGTCGAAGAGCTCGATGGCGAGGACGCCCATGTACTCGAGCTCATCGAGGAGCTTCGCGGCGAGAAGCTCGGCGGTGTCTTGGAGCTGCTCGGTCAGGGCGGGCGCAGGGGCGTAGCTCCGACGGAGGATCCCGCCGTCGTGGTGATTCTCGACGAGCGGCCAGCACGCAGTCGCTCCATCGCGGCCGCGCACGGCGAGGACCGACAGCTCCCGGTCGAACGGCACCAGAGACTCGAGGACGAGCGGCACACCGCCGAGCTCAGACCAGGCGCGCTCGACGTCGCGGGGTTCATGCAGTGCCGTCTGGCCTTTGCCGTCGTACCCGCCCCTGCGGGTCTTGAGCACCGCCGGCAGACCGAGCTCCTTCACGGCGCGCTCGAGATCGGCGCGGTCGTCGACCACCGCGAACTCGGGGGTTCCGATCCCGAGCCGGTGGCACAACTCCTTCTCGCGCAGGCGGTCCTGTGCCACGTCGAGTGCCACCGGCGGCGGCAGCACCGGCGTGCCGGTCGCGGCGACCAAGCGCGCCCCCGCCGCCGGTACGCCCTCCCATTCGTACGTCACGACGGCGGCGCCCTCGGTCACCTGCACGAGCGCGGTCTCGTCGCCGAGCTGGCCGACGACGAGCCGGCCGAGCGCGCCGGCCGTGGCATCCGGGCTGGGATCGAGGAACCGGAATCCGATGCCGAGGGGGATCCCGGCCAGCGCGAGCATCCGGCCGAGCTGCCCGCCGCCGAGCACGGCGACGAGGGGTGCGGGCCGGCCGCCTTGGGCGTCGGGCACGCTGCATGCTGGCACGTCGAAAGCCGCGGCCGCCGCCCAAACCGGGCGGTGCCCCGTGGTCCGTCCGCTATCGTGAGCCTTTCCGCGACAGCGTCGTCGCTCCTGCTGGATCCCCGAAACGACAGCACCGTCCCGGGAGCGAGGAGTCCCTCGGTTGGCCGACTTCGATCGCGCGGCGCGCCGACACGCCCGCCAACGCACCGAGCTCGATGCCTGCGGCATCGGTTTCGTCGCGCACGCATCCGGCGGCGCCGACCGCGAGATCGTCGACCTCGCCCTGACCGGACTGGCGTGCGTGCGCCACCGTCAGGCCATCGCCGCCGACGGCATCTCCGGCGACGGCGCCGGCCTGCTGGTCCCGATCCCACGCCCGTTCTTTGCGCGCGTCGGCGGCAAGGAGCTCGGTCGCACACTCGATGCCGACCGACTGGGCGTCGTGTCCGCGTTCCTCGACGTCGCCGACGACGACGCCGTGCGCGTCGCCCAGCAGGCCGTCGCAGACGCCTGCGCCGCCGAGGGGATCGAGCTGGTGGGATGGCGTCCCGTCCCCGTCGACGAGACCCACCTCGGCGCGGCGGCGCGGGTCGACCAGCCGTCGCTCTGGCACGGGATCCTGCAGCGCCCCGCCGATGTCGACGACGTCGACGCGGAACGGCGTGCGTATCGCGCCCGCCGGCGAGCGGAGGCCACGTGCCGCGAGGCGCGCGTGCGCCACTACTTCGCCAGCTTCTCGTTCGTCACCGTGACGTACAAGGCGCTCGTCCTCAGCGACCGGCTCGCCGCGTTCTATCCCGATCTCGCCGACGACGAGTTCGGCGCGTCGCTCGCGATCTTCCACAGCCGCTTCTCGACGAACACGACGCCGGCGTGGGAGCGCGCCCAGCCCTTCCGGCACCTGTGCCACAACGGCGAGATCAACACCGTGCGCGGCAACGAGCTGCGCATGATCGCCCGCGGACGCCTCGGTACCGAGGACGTGGGCCTCGGCCCCGAAGAGCTGTTCCGTCCCGTGCTCGACCCCGAGGACTCCGACTCCGGAAAGCTCGATTCCGCCGTCGAGCTTCTCGTACGTGGCGGCCGCGACATTCGCCACGCCGTCGCGATGCTCGTGCCCGAGGCCTGGGAAGGCCAGCGCGACCTCCCGCGCGGAGTACGCAGCTTCTTCCGTTACCACGCGTGCCTCACGGACCCGTGGGACGGGCCCGCCGGGCTCGTGTTCAGTGACGGCAGGCGCGTCGGCGCCGCGCTCGACCGCAACGGGCTGCGTCCGCTGCGGTGGCAGGTGTGCGAAGACGGCTTGGTCGTGTGCGCGTCGGAGGTCGGCGCCGTGCCGGTCTCGGGCCACGGCTCGGTGCGGCGCGGCCGGCTCGGCCCCGGCGACATGATCTGCGTCGATCCCGACCGCGCCGCCGCGGGGAACGGCGACGGTGCCGCCGCTGCCACGGCCGCAGTGCAGGACGACACCGACGTGAAGACGTGGCTGGCGCGGCTGCAGCCCTACTCCCAGTGGGCGCGCGACGGTCTGCTCCCGGCGGACATCGGTGCTCCCGTCGAGATGCCACCCGCCCCCGAGGACCTCGTGCGACAGCAGGTCGCGTTCGGTGTCACCAGGGAGGAGGTGGCGATGGTGCTCAAGCCCATGGCCACCGACGCGAAGGAGCCCACCTTCTCGATGGGCGACGACGTGCCGTTCGCCGCCGTCGCCACTCGGCCGCGACCGATGTTCAACTACCTCAAGCAGCGCTTCGCGCAGGTCACGAACCCGCCCATCGACCACCTGCGTGAGCGGCTGGTGATGTCGTTGCGAACGTGCCTCGGGCCGCGCCGCCCGCTGCTCACCGAGGAGCCGGGTGCGGCCCGCCTGCTCGAGCTGCCCTCCTTCTTCCTGTACCCGGCCGCGGTCGAGGCGCTGCTCGACTCCGACCGCTCCGTGTTCAAGACGGTCCGGCTCAGCGCGACGTTCCCGGTCGCGGACGGTCCCGGCGGGCTCGAGCCCGCCATCCGGGCGCTGGCCGACGCCGCCGTCGAGGCCGTCGCCGCCGGCGCGGCGGTGCTCGTG
>Ga0075423_10001741_pt1 | contig 19388 bp, 23 predicted proteins | sample SoiMethybrSBSTD2_FD_80114 | JGI IMG/M metagenome (GOLD analysis project Ga0075423, IMG submission 80114) | Bulk soil microbial communities from a Populus tree surrounding site in Tennessee, USA - Soil MetaG P. TD hybrid SBSTD2 | ecosystem: Environmental > Terrestrial > Soil > Tree plantation...
CGAGCGCCTCTCGGTACCGGGCGAAGAGACGAACCCGGACGCGCACGCTGGAACGCGAGCTTAGAAGCGGTGCGACTGACCGCAGCCGCAGCTCGACTTCACGTTCGGATTCTTGATCGCGAATCCGGCGCCCATCATCTGGTTATCGACGAAGTCGATCTCGCTACCGGAGAGATAGGGCGCACTGTGCTTGTCGATGTAAACCTTGATGCCCTGCGCGTCGAACACGTCGTCGTCGGCCGCGGCCTGGTCTTCCCAGCCGAGCTCGTACGACATGCCCGAGCAGCCACCGCCAACCACGCGGATCCGAAGGCCCCATTCGGGCTTGCCTTCCTCGAGGCGAAGCTCGGAGACTTTCTTCGCGGCCGTTTCGGTCATCGTAACCATGCGATCCTCCCGATCTGACAGGCGTTTCCGGATTCGAACCGATTCGAGGTCATCGTATCACAGGACAGGCGTCGGGGTCAGAGTATGCCGCCCTGCGGCAGGAGCGTGAGCTCCTCGAGGGAGGCGCCTGGCGGCAGAGCTGCCATCAGCACCGCGGCTCGCGCGACGTCCTCGGCGCGGAGCATCCGGGCGCGGTCCGGTGAATTCGGAATCGTGTCCCAAAGTGGCGTATCTACGGCCCCGGGAACCAGTACCCCTACCCGCACGCCCTCGGCGCGCAGCTCCTCGGCCAGCACCCGACTGAAGCCGACCACGCCGGCCTTGGTCGCGGTATAGGCGGCGGCGCCCGCGATGGGTCGCTGGGCGGCGACCGACGCCACATTGATGATGGTGCCCCGATGCTGCCGGACCATCATCGGGAGAACTGCGCGGCAGGTCACCATCACCGCGCGAAGGTTGACGGCGAGCATCCCGTCCCAGTCGCCGGGCTTGGTCCCCACCACCGGGCCGAACGACGCCACTCCGGCCGCCGTGACCAGGATGTCCAGGCGTCCGAGCTCGGCGATGGCCTGCTCCACCATCGCCTCGACGGCGGCATCCTGCGTGACGTCGGTGGGAATGGCGAGTGCGGCGCCGCCACTCTCGCGGATCGCCGCCGCTGTCGCGGCCAGCTGCTGCCGTGTGCGCGCCGCGAGCACCACCGCGGCGCCCTCGCGCGCGAGCGCGGTGGCGACGGCGTGGCCGATGCCGCGCCCGGCGCCGGTGACGATCGCGACCTGCCCCTGCAGCGCGCCTTGCTGGCTCAAATCTGAAGCCCGCGGCTCGACTTGATGAGGTCCATGAACTCGGCGCGTGTCTCGGCGTTCTCGCGGAACGACCCGAGCATCGCCGAGGTGATCGCCTTCGAGTTCTGCTTCTCGACGCCGCGAATCATCATGCAGAGGTGGACTGCTTCCATCACCACGGCCACGCCGCGGGGCTGCAGGACCTCGTTGATCGTGCTCGCGATCTGCGTCGTGAGCCTCTCCTGCACTTGCAGGCGCCGGCTGAACATCTCGACCAGGCGCGGGATCTTGGACAGCCCGACGATCTTGCGGCCGGGCATGTAGGCCACGTGGCACTTGCCGATGAACGGCAGCAGATGGTGCTCGCAGAGCGAGCTGAAGTCGATGTCCTTCACGATCACCATCTCGTCGTAGTCCTCGACGAACATCGCGTCGTTGAGGATCTCCTTGGCGTCCTTCCCATAGCCCGAGGTCAGATAGCGCAGCGCCTTCTCCACGCGATCGGGCGTCCGCTCGAGGCCCTCGCGCTCGACGTTCTCGCCAAGCTCTCCCAGGATTTGCGCTATCAGCTCCGCCACCTTGCCGTCTTCGCTCATCACGCCGCCTCGCCTTCGTACTGGAATCGATTCTTGGCCGTCTCGACGACGGTCACGCGCCGGAGGGATCCGGCCGAGACAGCCGGCGCCAGCAAGCGCCAGAACGCCCGCGCCAACCCTTCGCCGGTCGTGACGACACCGGCCAGCGCGGGCACTTCCTCGAGCGTTCGGTGGTCGACGTGGTCGAGCACGCGCTCGCGAACGGCGCCGTCGATCTGCCCGAGGTCGATCGACATTCCCGTGACCGGGTCGGGACGCCCGGCTACCGTGACTTCGAGGTAGTAATTGTGGCCGTGCGGACGAAAGCAGGCGCCGTAGAGCGCCTCGTTCGCCTCGTCCGACAGCGTCGGATCGGCCAGCCGATGGCCCGCGCTGAAGTGGTAGACGCGCGTGAGCTCAAGCATCGGGGGCTCGGTAGTCGACGAACAGGTTCGGATCTTCCCAGACGCGTACCTGCCAGAGCCGGTCGGCACCGAGCTTGGGCGCCAGGAGATCCCACACGGTGATCGCCAGGTTCTCGGTGGTGGGGACGCGGCCGCGAAATAGCGGATCGGCGTTGAGGTCCGCGTGGTCGAAGCGCTCGACGACCGTCTCGCCCACGATGCGCTTCAGCTCGGCGAGATCGATCACCATGCCGGTCTGCGGATCGATGGGGCCGCGCACCGTGACGTCGAGCGTGTAGTTGTGCCCGTGGGGTACCGTGAGCCGGCCGAAGAACCGCTCGTTCTCTTCCGCGGACCAGCTCTCGACCCAGTAGCGGTGGCCGGCGGAGAACGCGAAACGCCGGGTGCTCGCGGCCCGTGCGTGATCCGTCATGGCAGTGCCTCGAGGAAGCGGCGCGCCACCGGCTCGAGGCCGAACGCCTCGACTCGCCGGCTCGCGGCGCTTCCGAACTCTCCACTGAGCTTCGCGTCTCTCAATATCGTCTCCAGCGCCTTTGCCAGCTCACCCGGGCTCCGCGGAGGAACGAGAAGACCGGTCCGCCGGTCCTCGACGATCTCCGGAACCGCCGCCGCGCGACACGCCACCACGGGCAACCCGGCCGCCATCGCCTCGGCGAAGACCAGCCCGAACCCTTCCTGGACGGTCGGAAGGCAGAAACAGTGAGCGCTCATATATTCTACCGCGAGCGTCCGCCGCGTCACCTCGCCCAGCAGGACCGCGCTGTCGCCCAGCGCGAGCTCGCGATGCAGCGCGTGCAGCCGCGCTGACTCCGGGCCCTCTCCCACGATACGGATCTGCGCGTCCGAAATCCGCTGGCGCAGGATGACGGCGGCGCGCAAGAGATCGTCCAGACGCTTGCGCGGGTACATCCGCGCCACTGACAGCACCGTCGGGCGCGCCGCGCGCGTGCCGGCGGCTTCGATGAAGCGCCGGCGCCAGTCGACGAGGTCGATCGGCTCCGGCACCACCACCAGTTTTGCGTAGGGGATGTCGTACACGTCGTGGGCCACCGACGCGGAGTACCGGCTGGGCACGAACACCCGCTCGGCGCGCGCGGTGTTGGCGCGCTCCCAGCGCGCCTGCACGCCGAGCAGGGCGCGCACCACACCTCGTTCATTCCGAAGCTCGTCGGCGATGATCCCCTTGAGCATCACGACGAAGCGACCGCGGCGCCGGCGCGCCCAGAGAAAGCCGTCGAGATCGACCCCGACGGTCACGTCGGCCGCCGGCGGAGCGAGCACGACCCCGGCGTTGTAGAGCCACCGATCGAGCGTGTGAAACCCGGTGCGCGTCGCCAGCGGGCGGACAGCGACCGCGTGGCCGAGGCTCGCGAGGCCGCGCACGAGGCCGTCGATGGCGACGAACGTGCCGCTGCCCTCGGTCGGCGAGAGCGGCGTCGAGGTGAGGAACTCGAAGCGCACGACCCGGAGCGCTAGCGCCCCAGGAACTTCGGCGCGCGCTTCTCCAGAAAGGCGCGCGTGCCCTCCTTGTAGTCCTCGCTCTCGGTGGCCACGATGGCCAGGTCCTTCAGCTTCTTGCGCCGCTCCTCGGTGAGGCCGGCTAGGTACGACTCGATCGTGGCCTTGGCGCCGCGCACCGAGAGCGGCGCGTTGTCGGCGACCTTGCGGAGGTAGTCGTAGGTATAGGACTCGAGCTCGGCGGCCGGCACCAGGCGCTGGATGAAGCCCATCGCCAGCGCTTCGCGGTCCTCGACCGTACGCGCCGAGTACAGGATGTCCTTCGCGTACGCGGGACCGACCAGGTCGACGAGCTGCCCGACGGAGTCGGCGCCGTAGATGATGGAGAGCCGCGCGGCGGGAATGCCGAACTTCGAGCCCTCGGCCGCGAAGCGCAGATCGCAGGCCATCGCGACGGCCATTGCACCGCCCATGCAGAAGCCGAAGATCATCGCCACCGTCGGCTTGGGGCACTCGCGGATCGTCGTGTACGCCGCGCCGGTCTGCTCGTTGTAGCGCTGGGCGCTCGTCGCGTCCTTGCGCTGCTCCTTGAACTCCGAGATATCGGCGCCCGACGCGAACGCCACCGTGCCGGCGCCGCGATAGACGACCGCGCGGACCGCGGCGTTCCGGCCGAGCTCCTCGGTCACGCGCGTGAGCTCGGTCCACATCGCCAGGCTGATCGCGTTGCGCATCGCGGGCCGGTTGATGACGACCGTCGCGATCGGGCCGTCGTGCTGCACCAGAATGTCCGTCATGCCGTCCACCTCGAGAGGGGTTGGGGTCACCGCAGCGTTGCCGCGAGTGACAAACAGTACCACTTCAGGGTCCGGGCCGCGCGGGCGGCCGGCTCGTCCATCGGGCGGCCGCCGAGCTATACTCCCGACCATGAGCTCCGGCATCGTGGGCCACGCGGCCGGCCGCGTGATCGAGGACCGAGTGCTCCCGGCTGGCGAGCCGTGGGCGCGCGTGTTGACGCGCGGCCAGACCTTGCGGATCGTCGACCTCGAGGGCCGGCAGGCCGTGGATTTTCTGTGCTACAACGCCGCCGACCCCGAGGAGCGCTACAACGCAGCCGACACGATGAAGTACGCGAAGACGGTCTTCCTCACGGCCGGGCACGGCATCTATTCCGATATGGGCCGCCGCCTCCTGACGATCGTCGAGGACACCTGCGGCCGTCACGACACGATCGGCGGCTGCTGCAGCGCGGAGAGCAACGAGCTGCGCTACGGCGTCAAGGACACGCCAAGCTGCCGGGCGAACTTCCTGCGCGCGCTGGCGCCGTTCGGCCTGGGCCGAAAGGACGTCGTCGCCAACCTGAACTTCTTCATGAACGTTCCGGTCGAGTCCGACGGCACGATGGGCATCGTCGACGGGCTCTCGAAGCCGGGCGACTACGTCGACCTGCGCGCCGAGATGGACGTGCTCACGGTGATCTCGAACTGCCCGCAGACGCGCAATCCCTGCAACGGCTTCAACCCGACACCGATCCGGCTGATCGTCACCGACCCGGCGTAGCAAACCCGCGAGCCTCGCGCCATCCCGCCGGCGGTACGGGATTCCGCTGATGCCGTGAGGCGAGACCTTACGGGGGGGGGCCGCGACTCGTAGGATCTGCTCATCAGTCATTATCTGCTGGACGTCTGCGTACATTCTACTCGCCGGGCCGATGACTCGCCGGCGGACCGCGCGCCCGGACGGAAACAAAATCAAGGGCGTAGCGTCCCGATAATTTCGCGAGGAGGCTGGCATTGCCGGTGCAAGAGCAACGGTCATGCGGCGCGTGTGTCGAAGCGTCGTGCTCATCGGATGTCTGGCCCTCGCCGGATGTTCGCTCAGCCATCCCCACTACATCGCGCCCGACGTGCACGTGGGTGAGCCGGCCTTCGCGCGAACTCTGGAAGCTCACACGCTCTCGAGCCCGATCCCCGGGAATACTGCGCAGCTCCTCGTGAACGGTGATCAGATCTTCCCGGCCATGCTGGCCGCGATCCGTCAGGCACGATCCACGATCACATTCGCCAACTTCATCTACGAGGACGGTCCGGTGGCGCGCGACATGGTCGCCGCGCTCTCCGAGCGCTGCCGTGCCGGCGTACGGGTTCACGTGCTCCTCGACGCCGTCGGCTCGAGCCACATGCCGGACGCCTATCACAAGAGCTTGACCGGTGCCGGTTGCAGCTTCGCCTGGTTTCACTCGCTCAACCCGTTCGCCATCAAGCGCATCAACCATCGCAATCACCGCCGGATCCTGGTCGTGGACGGGCGCGTCGGCTTCACCGGCGGCACCGGCGTCGGCACGAAGTGGATGGGCGACGGCCGTCAGGCCGGACACTGGAGGCAGACGGACGTTCGCGTCGAGGGGCCCGTCGTTCGGCTGCTGCAGGCCGCCTTCGCCGAGAACTGGCGCGATGCGACCGGCATCCTGCTCGGCGGTGACGCATATTTCCCGAAGCCCGAGCGGCGCGGCGACCTGAGCATCCAGGCGGTCAAGAGCTCGCCGGCGAGCGGCGCCGCCGAGGCTTATCTGCTCTTCCAGCTCGCGATCGACGGCGCACGGTCGTCGATCTATCTCACGAACCCGTATTTCGTTCCGGACGACGCGATGGCCGATTCCATCGTGCGCGCCGCGGGGCGCGGCGTCCGCGTGTCGGTGATCACCGCCGGCGCCACGCAGGGCCTGCTGGATCATCTCGTGCACAAGGCGAGCCAGGCGCACTTCGCGCGCGCGATCAAAGCGGGTGTGAAGATCTACGAATACTCGCCAGCGCTCCTGCACGCTAAGACGCTGGTCGTCGACGACCGCTGGGTCAGCATCGGCAGCGCAAATTTGGACAACCGCTCGTTCGCGCTCAACAACGAGCTGAACGTCGTATTCCTGGACCGCGGCCTTGCGAGCCAGCTCGTCTCGGCGTTCCGGCAGGATCTACGCTTCGCGCGGGCGGTCGACGACGATAGCGTGCGACGGGGCCTGAACGGGCTCTTCTATCTGACGTTTCTGCCGCTGCGCGACCAGCTTTGAGCGGGCGTCCGAAGTTGGTGGCGGTGGGAGGAATTGAACCTCCGACACGGGGCTTATGAGACCCCTGCTCTGCCGCTGAGCTACACCGCCGATCCGGTAGACTCGAGCAACGACGCAGCACGCGATTTTACCGCGGACGTCCCGGTCGCGCCCGAAAACATACCCATCGAATGCTGCCGGACGGTCTGGTCGTGGAACGCGCGGACCCTCGTGCTGGTGTCCGGCCCGCGGAAGCGAATCGACGGGGAGGGCGTTTTGTTATAATCCGCCCGGACAATTCATCCGAAGGAGTCATCACCATGCAGTTTCGGAAACACCCGTGGCACGATGACGTCGAGTTACGTCAGAACGATACGGCCGAGGACGACGATCCAGAGGACGAAGAGGGGCCCGACGACGACGATGACGACGATGACGACGACTTCGACGATGATGACGACTTCGAGGACGACGATCTCGACGACGAGGACTTGGACGACGACGACCTCGACGATCTGGACGAGGACGACTCCGCCGCCGACGACGACGCGGGCGACGACGTCGAAGACGACGACGGGGACGACTCCGAGGAGGATGACGAAGGCGAGTAGCCGGTAGCCCACCACGTACGAGGAGGCGGCGAGAATGGATGCTTGGCTGTTCCTACTGCGCTGGTTTCACTTTCTGGCCGGCATCACCTGGATCGGGATGTTGTACTACTTCAACTTCGTGCAGGTCCCGTTCTTTGCGGGCGCCGAGGCTCCGGTGCGGACCGGCATGATCGCCGGCGGGCTCGTCAGCCGGGCGCTCTGGTGGTTCCGGTGGGGCGCGATGATCACGTTCCTCACCGGCTGGCTGTACATCCTCCACCGGATCGTGCAGCTGGGCGGCATTCAGTCGTTCTTCAACGCGTCGTACGGCTGGGCGATCTTCATCGGCGGCATCATCGGCAGCCTGATGTGGTTCAACGTCTGGTTCATCATCTGGCCGGCACAGCAGGTCGTCATGGCCTCGACGGCCCGGGTCAAGGAAGGCGGCCAGGCGATCCCCGAGGCGGCGGCGCGCGGCGCGCGGGGCGGCGTCGCCTCTCGCACGAACACGATGCTGTCGATCCCGATGCTGTTCTTCATGGGCGCGGCGAGCCACTTCGCGTTCTTCACGCCGACCGCGCGGCCGGGGAAGATCACGATGCTCATCGTGTTCCTGATCATCCTCGCGATCGTCGAGGGTAACGCGCTGGTGGGGCCCGCCGCGCCGGACAAGGCCAGCGCCGGAAAGAAGCTGCTCAGCACGGTCAAAGGCACCTTGTGGACGGGGTTCGTCCTGACGGCGATCTTCGTGATCGCGCTCAAGGTCATTTTCGGCTGATCCGCATCTAGGCTCGAGCGAAGGCCCGGCGGGCCGCGACGCCGGGCCTTCGTTTTTCGACGCGTCGATCGACCTACTGGCCTAGATACTCGGCGAGCGCCGCGATCTCCGGCGCCACGGCGGGAAGCGGCACCATCACCTTCGTCGACCGCTTGGGCGTGTAGCCCGGCGGATAGGTGCCGTTCAGCACTTTGGCTTCGAGCAGCTCCCGCGACGAGCCCTTCAGGGGCGGACCGAGCGCGCCCGCCTGGGTCGGGTCGGTGTTGTGGCACGCGATGCACTGGGCGACATAGGTCTGGCGCCCGCGCTCGGCGGCCGGCGAGAGCCCCGCGTCGGAACAGCCGCCGAGCACGCCGGTAAAGATCAGCACCGTCAGCGCGGCGCCCCTCACGCGAGATCGTCCAGAAGACTCCGCTTGGTCGCATCCGAGAGCACGGTCCGCACCCGCTCGTTCGGGTGCTCGACGACCAGCGCGACCTCCGTGGCGGCGAACTGCTGCCGGCGGCAGCGTGAAGCGGACGAAGTGCACGGCGCTGAGATTGACGCGCTCCTCGTCCGAATGGCCGGCCTCGAAGTCGCCGATGATCACCTGAGGGCCGACGATCATCCTCACGTAGTCACGCGTGTCGATGCCGAGCATCCGGTCGAGCACGGGCTTGATCTCCGAGGCCTGGTCGATCTCGATCATCAGGGTCGCCGCCAGCTCACCGCGTTTGGGTAGGAGCGCATTGTACACCTTGACTTTCTCGGCGATCTTCGACGGCTCCACGATGCGCTCGGCGCGCACCATCTCCTGGAGCTGAAACCACACCGTCGAGCGATTCTCGAAGACGAATGTGAGATCGCGGCTCACCGAGATGCGGCGAGCCCGCTTGAGCTCGACGATGGCGCGTCGCCGCTCGGCCCGGACTTGGCGAAAGTTCGTGTCGAGCTCGTCCGCGGAGTGCCGCGCAGGATGTCGATCGATCCCCTTGTCAGCAATTGATAACAATTAGCGCCAGCGCGCAGAGCACACATCACGGCGGGCACGTGTCGAGCATGGGCCGTCGTGTGCAATGCGCGTCCGGCATCTGGCGCGGTCGGAGGACTTCCAGTAGACTACCCACCTCAGGAGGACTGTTCGAATGGCTCGTCCCCCCGGGCTTCGCATTCAGGGAGCCCGACAGAACAACCTCAAGAACGTTTCGCTCGAGATCCCGCACGACCGCCTCACCGTCGTCACCGGGGTGTCCGGCTCCGGCAAGTCCTCGCTGGCGTTCGATACGCTCTTCGCCGAGGGTCAGTGGCGGTACATCGAATCACTGTCGACCTACGCGCGCATGTTCCTCGACCGGGTCGACCGACCCGACGTGGACAAGATCGAGCAGATCCGGCCCGCGGTCGCGCTCGAGCAGAAGAACCCGGTGCGCACCGCGCGTTCGACCGTCGGCACCGCCACCGAGATCTACGACTACCTGCGGCTGCTCTACGCGAAGATCGGCCGTGTCCACTGCCCGACGTGCGGCGCGCCGGCGGTGTCGCACTCGCCGGAGTCGATCGTCGACGCGCTGCTGGAGGCGCACCCGGGCGCTCGCGCAATGATCACGTTCCGGCTCACCGTCCCGGCGGGTCTTCCGCCCGCCGAGCTCTGGGCGAATCTGACCCGGCGCGGCTTCGCCCGCATCCGGGTCGACGGCGACATCCTCGATCTGGCCGCGCCGCCCCCCGCCGACTTCGCCGATCGCAAGACCGTCGCGGTCATCCTCGATCGGGTCGTGCTGGAGTCAGCCCATCGTGCGCGCATCGTCGAATCGGTCGAGTCGGCGCTGCGCGAGGGCGGCGGCCGGCTCGCCGTCGAGATCATCGGCGCGGCGACGCGAGAGTTCGGCGAGGACTTCCGGTGTAGCGGGTGCGGCGCCGCGCTGGAACGGCCGCAGCCGCTCCTGTTCTCATTCAACCACCCGCTCGGCGCCTGCTCGGAGTGCAAGGGCTTCGGTAACGTGCTCAAGTACGACGAGGCGCTGGTCGTGCCGGACCGCACGTTGACCCTCGCCGGCGGTGCGGTCGAGCCGTGGACGCATCCGTCCGGTCGCTGGTACCAGCGCGAGATGATGAAGGCGGCGCGACGGCTAAAGGTCGACACCGAGACGCCCTGGGACGAGCTGCCGGAGCCGACACGCGAGTTCGTCTACGGCGGAGACGGGAACTTCCCGGGCATCCATGGCTTCTTCGAGGAAGTCGAGTCGTACCGGTACAAGCTCCACGTCCGCGTCTTCCTGTCGCGCTACCGCAGCCAGTCCGTCTGTCGCGTCTGCCACGGCGCGCGGCTCAAGCCGGCCGCGCTGGCCGTCCGCGTGGCCGGGCTCACCATCGCCGAGTTCGCCGAGCTCACGATCGACGCGGCGGCACGCCTGCTGAGCGATCTCGGTCTCACGGCGTGGGAAGCGGTCGTCGCCCGCGAGATCCAGCGGCAGCTCAACGCCAAGCTGACGTTCCTCTTGCGCGTGGGACTCGGCTATCTGACGCTGTCCCGCCAGACCCGCACGTTGTCGGGCGGCGAGGCGCAACGGATCAACCTGGCCAACCAGCTCGGCGCGCAGCTGGTCGGCACCCTGTACGTCCTCGACGAGCCGTCGATCGGGCTGCACGCGCGCGATACGGCGCGCCTGACCGATCTCTGCCGCGAGCTCGCGCAGGCCGGCAACACGGTCGTGGTCGTCGAGCACGACCGCCAGTTCATCGGCGCGGCCGATCACATCGTCGAGCTCGGCCCCGGCTCCGGCGAGCGCGGCGGCGAGATCGTGTTCAACGGCTCGCAGGCCGACTTCCAGAAGGCCACGCACTCGTTGACCGCGCGCTACGTCTCGGGCCGCGAGTCGATCCCGGTGCCCCCGTTCCGGCGCAGCGGCCGGCGCGTGCTGACGCTCGCAGGCGCGCGCCAGCACAACCTGAAGGACGTGACGATCCGCGTGCCGCTGCACACGCTCACCGCGGTCTCCGGAGTGTCGGGCTCCGGCAAGTCCACGCTGATCCACGACACGCTCTACCGCGCGGTCGCCCGCGTCTTCAAGACCGAGTTCGCGACTCCGGGCGAGTACGACGCGCTATCGGGCGTCGAGTACATCAAGGGCGTGCGGCTCATCGACCAGGAACCGATCGGGCGCACACCGCGCTCGAATCCGATCACCTACGTGAAGGCGTTCGACGAGATCCGCAAGCTCTTCGCGGCGCTGCCGCGGGCGAAGGCGGTCGGGCTCGATTCCGGCGCGTTCTCCTTCAACGTGCAGGGCGGCCGCTGCGAGTCGTGCCAGGGCGACGGGTTCCAGAAGCTCGAGATGTACTTCTTCGAGGACGTGTACGTGGCTTGCCAGGAGTGCGAGGGCCGGCGCTACCGGCCCGACGTGCTCGGCGTGAAGCTCCGTAACCGCAGCATCAGCGACGTGCTCCAGATGACGGTCGACGAGGCCGTCGATTTCTTCGCCGCGCAGACGAGCCTCGCGCGGCGCCTGCAAGTCTTGCAGTCGGTGGGGCTCGGCTATCTCCGTCTCGGGCAGGCCGCGACGACTCTGTCGGGCGGTGAGGCACAGCGCCTGAAGATCGCCGCCGAGCTCGGGGCCCGAGCGACCGGCGAGATGCTCTACATCCTGGACGAGCCGACGACCGGCCTGCACCTCGACGACGTGAAGAAGCTCCTCGGCGTGCTCAACCGGCTGGTCGACGCCGGTAACACCGTGCTGGTCGTGGAGCACCACCTCGACGTGATCAAGTCCGCCGACCACGTCATCGACCTCGGGCCCGAGGGCGGCGAGGATGGCGGCGAGATCGTCGCCGAAGGTCCGCCCGAGGCGATCGCGCAGACTCCGGGCTCCTACACGGGCAAGTTCCTGGCCGAGCTCCTCCCCCGGCCGAACGGCAAGAACGGCCACGGCCATTCCTGAGCCGCACATGGACCATGACAACGCCACGCCGGCCCGAATTTTCGTGGTCGCCCGACGCCATCCCGAGCTCTACGAGTATCTGAGATCGCGGTTCGCCGGCGACGCCGGCGTCACCGTCATCCTGGATCGTCGTGTCGCGCCGCGACGCCGACGGGCCCTCGCCGCGGCCGCCGAGCGGCGTCGCAACGACCGGCGATCGCGCCCCGAAGTCGAGGAGCAGCTCGCCGCCACGTCGCTGGCGATCGTCGGCGGATCGACGACACCCGTGAGCGAGGCGCGCCAGTGGGTCGACGCGATGCAGCGCGGCGTTCACGCCGTGCGCGGCGCGCTCGACCGCCACGATCGGCTCGAGCACGAGGCGCTGGCCGCCCGGCTGGAAAACGACCGGCTCCGGGCCGAGATCGATCGCTCGTCCAAGGAGGTCACCGAGCTCGACGCCCTGCTCACGCGCGCGATCGAGCTGGTGACCGACCTCCGCTCCCGCCTCGTTCGCGAACCTGGCCGCGACCTCACCGGGTAGCCGCCCGGCTCGGGCCGCGCCATGACACGGTCGGCGCCAAAGTGGTAGCATCGCGCGGCCGCCGAATCGTGACCGAAACGGCGTCCAAGACGTGCTCACGGATAGAGGAGGCATCCAGAAGATGCTGGTCCAGAGTCGCGGGCTTCGAGACAAGTACTGCATCGTCGGCGTCGGTGAGACCGAGTACTCGCGCGCCTCGGCGCGGACGACGCGCGCCATGGCCGTCGAGGCGATCCGCAAAGCGATCCTCGACGCCGGGCTGAAGGCGGCCGACGTCGACGGCATGCTCGACTACCAGGGCGGCGACTCGACGCTCGCCAACAGCGTCGCCTCCGACCTGGGCATCCGCTTCAACTTCTATATGGACGTGATGGGCGGCGGGTCGTCCACCGAGGCGCTCGTCGGCCTGGCCATGGGCGCCATCGAAGCGGGCATGTGCAACACGGTCGCCATCTACCGCTCGATGAACGGCTACTCGGAGTTCCGCATCGGCGGCACCGGCGCGCGGGCCGCCCAGCCCGTGCGCGGGCTGGACCTGGCCCAGGTGCCGTATGGGATGCGCAGCGCCGGCCAGAACTTCGCGCCGACGTTCATGCGCCACATGTACGAGTACGGCACGACCTCCGAGCAGGTCGCCCACGTGCGCGTCGCCCACAGCAAGCACGCCTCACAGAATCCGAAGGCGCTCATGAAGCAGCGCGTGACGGTGCAGGACGTGCTGAATTCGCGCTGGGTCGTCAAACCGCTTCACCTGCTCGACTGCTGCCTCGAGACCGACAACGCCACCTGCATCATCGTCACGTCGGCCGAGCGTGCCCGGAACTTGCGGCATCGGCCCGTTTACATCATGGGCGTGGCGGGACGCGTGTCCAAGCCGCGGCTCGACTTCCACTGGGCGCACGGCCCGATCTCGCGGGTGGCCGGCTACTACGCCAAGGACATCATCTTCCCGCAGGCCGGGATCGGACCCGAGGACGTCCACATCACCGGCTCCTACGACGCGTTCACGTTCACGACGATGCTCCAGCTCGAGGAGTACGGCTTCTGCAAGAAGGGCGAAGGCGGCGCGTACGTGTCGAGCGGCATTATCGAGCTGGGCGGCAAGCGGCCGAACAACACCTCGGGCAGCCACCTCTGCGAGGGCTACACGCACGGCATGTCGATGGTGATCGAGAACGTGCGCCAGCTCCGCGGCACCGTGGACGACTACTGTCCGCGCGCCGCCGAGGGCGTCCACACGCACGATTATTCGCCGGGCCACTGCCGGCAGGTGAAGAACGCCGAGATCACGATGAACCTCGGGTGGGCGATGCCGGCGACCGGCAGCGCGCTCATCATGCGGCGCTAGTCGCGCGCGACGATCACCCGGACCGAGGACAAGGAGCTCCGATGCCTCAGCCAGTCCAGTACCGCGGCATGGCGCTGATCGTTCCCGACAACGACAGCGAGTGGAAAGAATTCTACGAGCACGCGCGCGCCCATCGGCTGGTCGTCCGCAAGTGCAAGGCGTGCGGGCTGATGCGCTATCCGCCCACGCACGCCTGCCCCTGGTGCATGGAGCTCGGGTGGACGTGGCACGAGGTGTCGGGGCGGGGCACGATCTATTCCTACGAGATCGTCGCGCACGCGATCCAGCCGGGCTTCAAGGAGCTCACGCCCTACGCGGTCGTGCTGGTCGAGCTCGACGAGCAGCGCGGCCAGCCGACACCGGACGAGGCCCTGCGCGTCATCGCCAATCTCGTCAAGCCCGACTTCACGCCCGAGGCCGAGGCCAACGTACAGATCGGCCGCCGCGTGCGCGTGGCGTTCCAGGATCTCGCCGACCACATGGCCTTGCCGCAGTTCACCGTGACCGACGAGCCGTCTGTCGGTCGTGTCTGGAGACTGCCGGAGTGAGATTCGGCCTGGGGCTCTCCGTCCAGCATCGGCCGGAGGAGCCGCAGGCCGTCCGCTTCCGCGAGCACGTCGAGCAGGTTCGGCTCGCGCGCGCCGTCGGCTTCAGCTCGGTGTGGGCGAGCCAGCACTACCTGTCGGATCCGTTCACGTATTTCCAGCCGGTCCCGACCCTGGCACGCCTGGCCGCGGACGCGCGGGGCATGATCCTCGGCACCGGCGTGCTCCTGCTGCCGCTCCACCACCCGGTCGACGTCGCCGAGCAGCTCGCGACACTCGACGTCATCTCCGACGGGCGTTTGGTTTTCGGCGTTGGACTGGGCTATCGAGACGCCGAGAACCGCGCGTTCGGACACGACCCAAGGGATCGGGTCGGCCGGTTCGTCGAAGCGCTCGAAGTGGTCGAGCGTCTATGGAGCGGCGAGCCGATCGACTACGACGGCCGACACTTCAGCCTCCGCTCGGCGCGGATCTCGATGCGCCCGATGCAGAGCCCGCGGCCACCGGTCTGGCTGGCGGCCAACGGCGATGCGGGCGTGCGGCGCGCCGCGCGACTGGGCGACGCCTGGCTGATGAATCCTCACGCGACCCTGGCGACGCTCGAGCGCCAGCTCGATCTCTTTCGCGCGACGCGACGCGAGCTCGGGCGCACGCCGGCCCTCGAGACGCCGCTGATCAAGGAATGCTACGTCGCGTCCGACAGCGCGACGGCCGTCGTCGAGGCCGCGACCTTCATCGGGCCGAAGTACGCCGCGTACCGGCAATGGGAGCAGGACAAGGCGCTGCCGGCCGGCGAGAGCTTCGACGCGAGCTTCGGCGAGCTCGCGCGCGATCGTTTCATCATTGGCGATCCCGCGCGAGTGGTCGACGAGATCGCGCGCTATCGCGATCGCCTCGGCATCACCACGATGATTTTCCGCGTCCAGTGGCCCGGGATGGATCAAGAAAAGGTCCTGCGGTCGATCCGGCTGCTCGGGCAGAAGGTGCTCCTGAAGTTCCTGTCGAGCTAGCCAAGAGTTACATGCCCCGCGTGTAACTCTTACCCCGGCCCCCGCCGGTGACGCGTCCCAAAGTCGCATTCACACCTTCGCGTCGGGGACTTGCGCCGGTGGCACTGAGCTTGCCTCACTCGAAGACCGGGAGACTCGATAGGTGGCCTCGTCCTTGCGCAGAAGTCTCGTAGGAGTCGGCGTGATGGCGCTCACCCTCCTGTCTGTCCCAACGCAGCGGAGCTGGGCCCAAGCCAACGACGAGACGACGCAGGCCGCTGATCTCGGTCGGCTCGAGTGGCCGATCGCCCCGATCCTGATCGGCGCCATCGCCACGCTGCTGCTCCTCGCGCTCATCGCCAAGATGCTTGATTTACGCCTCAAGCGCGACGGCGAGGTGATCGCGGTGAAGGGGGTCATGTCCGACGCCCTCCGCGGCGATCCGGAGCTGTTCGACTTACCGCTCACCATGACCGTGCGCGTCCCGCTCTGGAGAGGATCGCCGGTCACGATCCGGGTCTACGGCGAGGTGCCGTCGAGCGACATCAGGCTAACCGCGCTCCGTCGCGTGAAACGCGCGGCCCAGCGGGAGCTGTCGGTGCGCACCCGGATCAAGTCGCGGATCGGCGTGGCGCCGGACGACTCGAGCGCCGGCGCGCGCTCGCCGATCTCAGAGAAGCGCGATCGGGTCGACCGGCGAACCGGTCGCATGCTGAAGCCGTCGCCGCGCGACGGTCGCTTCCCGGTCTAGAAAAATTCGAAGGACACCGGCTCGCGCTCCATCCGGAGCCGCAGGTCCGCCATGAACACGAGATAAGGATGCGCCCCGCGGGCGAGCAGCGCGTCGCGGTCGCCGCGCAGGATCGCGTCGGTGTCCTCGGCGTCGACCTCGAGCTCACGCATCGCCGCGCCCGCGTCCTTCAGAAATCGCGCGCGGAACGCGTCGTCGGACTTGAGGGCGAACAGGCAGCGGTTGAGCTTGTACGCCGAGGCCGGCGGAAACCGATAATGTGGCTGGTCGTTCATCGACGCCGTCCACGCCTCACCGCCGTCACAGCGGCCACTCGACGACGGCGTTCCCGTGATGCCACGAGGGCTCATAGCAGTACACGTCCGCGCGCACGTCGCCGACGGCGCCGAGCAGGGTCGCCCACGTTCTGAGCTCGATGTTGCCCATCTTGTCGAGCTCTTCACCGGTGATCGCGGCGATCTCGCGCCCTCCGCCGGCCTTCAACGTCTCCAGCACCCGGCGATCGTAGTCGAACTCCGGCGACGCATAGCGATCCGTTCCTGGAAAGTGCGACATGCCGCCCGAGCACATCAGTGCGACCCGCTCGGGGCGCGCGCGCAGGATCTCGCCGAGTGCCTGACCCCAGTCGTAGCAGCGCCGCGGCGTGGGCTGAGGCGGGAGATAGACGTTGACGTGCAGCGGCACGATCGGGACCGCCGGCTCGGGCATCGTGAAGTGGAGCGGCACGTAGAAGGCGTAGTCGAGCGGCGCATCCTGAGAATAGAAAAGATCGAACCCGCGCTCGATCCCCTGCTCCACGATCGAGCGCGCCAGCGGCTCGTAGATCGGGAACCGGTATCGATAGCGGCCGAACGTCCCCGCGCATTCGGTGCCGACGTAGACCGCGAGAGCCGGCACCGCGTTCAGGAAGAACGCCTCGACGTGATCACCGGCGACGATCGCGATCGCGTCGGGTCGCAGCGCCTCGAGCCGGCGCTTCACGCGCGCGAAGGCGGCGTGGACGCGCAGGACCAGCTCGCGGTCCTCCGTGGCGGGCCGCGCCAGGAGCTGCGGCGTATGGGCGCAGGCGAACGCGCCGACCAGCATCGCTAACCCCTCACCTTCACGCGGTGATCCTTCGCACGATCTCGTCGTACGCGCGATCGGCCAGCGCCCGGACTTCTTCGCGGGTGAGCGGCTGGATCGGGTGCGCGACCACCACGGTTCGATACTGGGCCGCACCCAGGGCTTCCGCCTGCGCGCGCGCCGCGCGCACGAACTCGGCCGAGATCACCGTCGCCACCGGGATGCCGTGGTCCTCGAAGAACACGCCGTCGTGCACACTGCACGTTGTGCACGACCCTCAGTCGGCGAGGCCTTCGACCAGCACGTCGGTGGCGCCGACGATCTCCCGGCGAAGCGCCTCCGGCGCCGGGCGCGCGAAGGTCGGCTTCTTCTTGCGCACGATGGCCTTCGGCGCCGTGCGCTCTCTCAGAAGCTCCTCGAGGCGGTCGAGCAGATGGTTGCCCTGAGCCTTGGAGATGTCGAGCAAGGTGATGACCTTGCCGTCGAGGCTCGGCGGCCGTGTCGCCGTCTTGCGCGGCACGGCGACGGAGTCGGTGGGATCGAGGTACTCGGTCATCGATCGATTCTCCTGAAGACCAGATTCGAACCCTTCGAGAACGTCCAGCCCGGCACGATGGCTGAAAAGCGTCCGGCGGTGCCGCCGGCGACCATGACTTTGATGTGCTCCGGCTTGCGAAACTTGGGGATCCGCGTGGTCTCGCCGTCCGGCTCGGGGAACTTCGCGAGCACGTGCTCGGGGAGTCCCTCGCCGCCGTCGCGACCCGGGATGAGCTCGCGCACCGGCCACTGCAGCCGCTCGTGGAGCCAGCGCTGCACGTCGGCCTTCCTCCATCCCGCGTCGCCCAGGATCTTCGCGTGCTCGGGCGAGAGCACCAGCAGGGTGTCGCCCCAGTGCGTCATCCGATGGTGCGAGACCACCGCCATGCTGGCGGCGATCGTCGGCAAGAGGTCGTCGGGCGTCCGGCTTCGCTGCGCGTAGACGCCGAGCGGCGCATCGGCGGCGAGCAGGGCGACCGTGCTCTCGTGCGGACCGAATCCGTGCTCGACGGCCAGCGACTCCCACGGGCTCGCTTCTTCGTGCTCGCCGATGCAGTACGTGTAACGCCCGGGATGCGCAAGAGTCGACATGCTCACGTCGCCGGGCTTCGCCCCGCCGAGATTCACGCACACGAGCCGGACGGCGCGCCCGATCGTCGCGTTGGCGCGCCAGCCCGGCCCGAACACCCCCGCCCCGGAATTGATCTCGAGCTCACCGCGAATCGGGCCGTTCACGATCACGAGCGGCGCCGGCGCGTTGGTCGTGGCGGAGACGCCGTGCAGATCGAACGCCTCGTCGCAGACCGCCTCGATGGCCGCGATCACCACCGGCAGATACTCGGCGCGACAACCGGCCATGACCGCGTTGACCGCGATCTTCTCGACGGTCGCGCGTCCGTAGTTGGGGGGAACTAGCGCGATCAGCTCGCCGCCGTCACGCCCCGACGCGGCCACCGCCCGCTCGACGAGCCGGCGGCTCGGTGGAACGACCGGCAGCCCGTCGGTGACGCCGCGCGCGAAGAAGCTCTCGATCGCGTCGGATTCCAGATCGGGGTCGGCCGCCGACATGCCCAGAGGCTAACACAGGGCCAACCGGGCGCGGCCGCGCGAGCACGCGCCGGGTCAGCGCGGCGTGGCGGCGTTGGCGACCGCGGGTGGAGTGGGAACGACGACGGAGGCGAGCGTCACCGGATTGCCGAATCGATGAACAGCTGCGCCGAGCAAGCTCAGCAGCGCGATCAGCAGGAGCGCGCCGGCCACGGCGTGACGATAGTGGCGTCTCACGAAAAGAACTGTAGAGGTGATCACCGCGAGGAGCATAGCGGCCAGCATCGCGGGCGCGATCGTGGCGACGTGGCCGAGCTGCCACGCGACGGTCGCCACCAGGAGCATACCCATCGCGGTGATCGTCATCGCGCCTCCGCGCACGTGGTGGTCGGCGATCTCCGGCGGCAGTCCGAGCATGAAGCGACAGAGTCGCCGCTGACGGGTTTCCTCGGGCGTCTCGCACCGTCTCGACCAGAGCCGCATGGCCCAATATCCATAAATCAAGCAAGCATCTGAGGGCCTTCGCGGGCACCACGCGGTTACCAACGGAGCGAGTTGGCTGCTCAGAAACTGAACAAGAAGACGCCGCGCGGAGCAATTCCGGATTCGGTCAGGCCTGCGTACACAG
>Ga0075423_10001742_pt1 | contig 19379 bp, 17 predicted proteins | sample SoiMethybrSBSTD2_FD_80114 | JGI IMG/M metagenome (GOLD analysis project Ga0075423, IMG submission 80114) | Bulk soil microbial communities from a Populus tree surrounding site in Tennessee, USA - Soil MetaG P. TD hybrid SBSTD2 | ecosystem: Environmental > Terrestrial > Soil > Tree plantation...
CGCACGAAGCCCGCCTCCCCGCCGACCGCCTCGCCGAAGCGCTCGAACACGGAGAGCGAGCGGAGGACCATCTCGCTCGTCTCTCGGGTCGGGTAGAGCTGCCGGATGATGCCGACCGATCGACCGGTCCCACCCGAGCCCAGGAACTTGCGCTCGAGGACCAGCACGCGCGGTACGCCCAGGCCGGCGAGGTGGAACGCGATCGACACGCCGGTGACCCCGCCGCCGACGATGACCGCGTCGGCCGTTCTCATCGGGCCTCGATCGGCGCGGCGGCGTCGGCGACGGAGAGGATCTGGGCGGGATCCCCGGTGGCCAGCTCTCCCCCGCGGAGCACCCGGGCGTAGACCCGGCTGTCGTCCGGATGGAGGCGCTGCGAGACGCGGGAGTAGTCGCGGTCGCGGAACGATCCGGTGATGTTGGTGCAGGGGGCGGTGTAGGCGGTGATCTGGATGACGACCTCCGCGCCGAGCCGGAGCGAAGTGCCGGGCGTCACTCGACTCCAGTCGAGGCCTTCCAGCGTCAGGTTCTCGCCGATGCTCCCGGGTTGGATCGGATGCCCCTCGGCCTGGAGCGCCCGGATGCGCTCGAGGGAGAAGAGACAGAGCGCGCGCTCGGGACCGCCGTGGAGATTCCGGTTGCGCTGGACGTCGCCGTCGAGCCCGAGGGCGGTGACCCGTGCCGACGCGATCGCGCGCTTGGGCACTCCGCCGCCGGAGCGGCTGATCTGCGCGATGCGCGCCCCCGGCATCAAGCGGCGCGCTTGATCATGCGCTTCACGGTCGCCTCCAGCACGACCTCGCCGCGCTGATTGGTCACCTCGTGCCGGTAGGTGACGATGCCGCGGTCGGGCTTCTTGGTCTCGCGCTTGTCGGTGATGGTGACGCTCACGTGGAGGGTGTCGCCCTCCAGAACCGGCGCGACGATGCGGATCTCGCTCCCCAGATACGACATGCCGGTACCGTGGATGAGCCCGGTCTGCATGATGAGCCCTTCGGACAGGCAGAAGGTCATGGCCCCCGGCGCGGCTCGCCCCTTGAAGACCGACTCCTTGGCCACGTACTCCATGTCCATGAAGAGGGGCTCGTTGAAGCCGCACAGGTTGACGAAGGCGCAGATGTCCGCCTCCGAGACGGTGCGCCCGAGCGTCCGGTACACCGACCCGACCGCGTGCTCCTCGTAGGTGAGTCCTCGCGTCTTCACGCGCTCCTCCGGGATCAGGCCTCGCCCAGGTAGGCGCGGCGCACTTCGGGGTTGTCGGCGAGCTCGCGGGCTCCGCCCTCGAGGGGGAGGCGCCCGGTCTCCAGCACGTACCCGCGCTCGGCGATCGAGAGGGCCATCGCCGCGTTCTGCTCCACGAGCAGGATGGTGACGCCCTCCCGGTTGATGGCGAGCACGGTCTCGAAGATCTGCTCGACCAGCACCGGCGCCAGCCCCATCGAGGGCTCGTCGAGCAGCAGCAGGCGGGGCCGGGCCATGAGGGCCCGGCCGATCGCCCGCATCTGCTGCTCGCCGCCCGAGAGGGTCCCCGCCACCTGAGTGCGCCGCTCCTTCAGGCGCGGGAAGGTCGTGAAGACATGGTCCATGTCCTGGGCGACCGCCGAGTCGCCGCGGGTATAGGCGCCCATCTCGAGGTTCTCGACCACGCTCAGGCGGTTGAAGATGCGGCGTCCCTCCGGCACGTGGGTGATCCCCTTGAGCACCACGTCGTGGGGCGCGACGCCCAGCAGCGACGCGCCCTCGAACCGCACGTCGCCCCGCCGGGGAGCGAGGAGGCCGGAGAGAGTGCGGAGGGTGGTGGTCTTCCCCGCGCCGTTGTTGCCGAGCAGGGTGACGATCTCGCCCTGGCCGACCCGGAACGAGATGCCCTTGAGGGCGTGGATCTCGCCGTAGTAGACGTGGAGGTCGGTCACCTCAAGCACGGACGCTCCCCGCCGGACCCGCGCCGGGCGTCCACTGGCGCCGTCCAAGGTAAGCCTCGATCACGCGCGGATTCCGCTGGACTTCGGTGGGCTGGCCCTCGGCGATCTTCTCGCCGTAGTCGAGCACGGTGACCCGGTCCGAGACCTCCATCACCACCCGCATGTTGTGCTCGATGAGCAGGAGGGTGAGCTTGCGCTCCTCGACCAGGCGTCGCAGCAGGGCCATCAGGCTGCGCGCCTCGCCCTGAGTCATGCCCGCGGTGGGCTCGTCCAGGAGCAGGAGGGAGGGATCCGCGGCGAGCGCGCGGGCCAGCTCGAGACGCCGCTGCTCGCCGTAGGGCAGGTTCCGGGCCAGCTCGTTCGCCTTGTCGCGCAATCCGGCCACCCCGAGCAGCTCGGCGCCCCGCTCCCACTGCCGCCGCTCGTGCTCGCGCCAGCGCGCGTTGCGGCTGATCACGTCCCAGAAGCTGAGCGGGACACGGCTGTGCATGCCGACCAGGACGTTCTCAATGGCGGTCATGCGGGAGAACAGGCGGATGTTCTGGAACGTGCGGCAGATGCCGAGCTCGGTGATCTGGTCGGGGCGCCGGCCCAGCACCGCGGTGCCCCGGAAGAGGACCGCGCCTTCCTCCGGCACGTAGATGCCGGTGAAGACGTTGAAGAAGGTCGTCTTGCCCGCCCCGTTCGGCCCGATGATCGAGGCGATGTGCCCTTCCTCGAGCGTGAAGTCCACCCCGTTGAGCGCGGTCAGGCCCCCGAAGCGCTTGCTCACCCCGCGGGCCTCGAGCAACACCATCAGCGCTCCTCCTCGAGCTCGCGGTGCCGCCGCTTCGCGGGAAGGATGCCCTGGGGCCGGAAGATCATCATCAGGACCAGGATGAGGCCGAAGATCATCCGCTCGTACTTGGCCGGCTCGAGCTGGGTGGGCAGGTTGGTGAGGTCGTACCCGAAGATCACGGTGCCCGCGTTGCGCAACTCGTTGAGCCAGAGGGAGAGGCCCTTGAGGATCTGGAGGTTGAGGATCGTCACCACCGACGCCCCGAGGATCGCCCCCGGGATGGAGCCCATGCCGCCCAGGATGATCATGGCCAGCACCCCGATCGACTCCATGAACGTGAAGGACTCGGGGTTGATGAAGATCTGCTTGGCCGAGAAGAGCACGCCGACCGTGCCCGCGAACGAAGCCCCGCAGGCGAAGGCGAGGAGCTTCATCCGCACCAGGGGCACGCCCATGGCCTGGGCCGCGGTCTGGTCCTCGCGGATCGCCTCCCAGGCCCGGCCGATGTGCGAGTCCTCCAGGCGCCGGTTGGCGAGCACGGTCGCGCCCACGATCAGGAGGACCAGCGCGTAGAGGTAGAGCGGGTAGATCACGTTGGGGTCCGGATCGATGCCGAGCGCGCGCAGGAGCGGGGCGAAGAAGATCGGGGGGCGGTTGATCGGAGTGATGCCCTTCGGGCCGTTGGTGAAGTTGATCGGCTTGTCGAGGTTGTTGGCGAGGACGCGGATCACCTCGCCGAAGCCGAGGGTGACCAGGGCCAGGTAGTCGCCGTGCAGGCGCAGCACCGGGAGGCCGAGCAGGATGCCCGCCCCCGCCGCCACCGCCACCCCCACGAAGAGGAACACGAAGAACCACCACGGGCCCAGCGGGAAGTGCTCGCCGCCGAAGATCAGGTTGGCCTGCGGGGAGCCGAAGATCGCCCACGAGTAGGCGCCCACCGCGAAGAACGCCACGTAGCCCAGGTCGAGCAGACCGGCCAGCCCCACCACGATGTTGAGCCCGAGGGCCAGGGCCACGAAGATCCCGACCTGGATCGCGATCTCCATGTAGTACGCGTTGATGGTGCCGAGGATCGGCATCAGGACGCCCAGGGTGAGGATGGTGAGGGCCGCCTTGAGCCGCGTCGGCATGCGGGCGAAGTAGAGCAGGAGGATCGAGCCCTGGAACATCATGAAGAGCACGATCGAGCGCGGGCTGTGGGTAACGCCCCAGGTGGTGAGCAGGAGGAGCACGACGACCAGCGCGGTCGCGGGCCCGGGGCGATCGAGGAGTTGCTTGATCATGCCCGCTCGCGGACGATCTCTCCCAGGAGACCCTTCGGGCGGAAGATGAGGATCAGGATCAGGATCGAGAACGCGAAGATATCCTTGTACTCGGCCCCGAACGCGCCGCCGGTCAGCAGCGAGAGGTAGGAGGCTGCGAAGGCCTCGAGCAGCCCCAGCACGAGGCCACCCAGCATCGCCCCCGGCACGTTGCCGATGCCGCCCAGGACCGCGGCGGTGAAGGCCTTGAGTCCCGGAATGAAGCCGGTGTAGGGATTGATGAGGCTGTACTGGACCCCGAACAGCACGCCGGCGCCGCCGCCCATCGCCCCGCCGATGAGGAAGGTGAGCGAGATGATCCGGTTGACGTTGATGCCCATCAGGGACGCGGCGGCCTGATCCTCCGCCACCGCCCGGATCGCCTTGCCCACCTTGGTCCGGTTGACCAGGGTGTGGAGGCCCCAGAGCATCAGGAGCGCCATCACGATGACCACCACCGACTTGACCGAGACGTCGATCGTCTCGGTCAGCTCGAAGCGGTGGTTCAGCACGTCCATGGTGGGGTAGACGAGGTTGAAGGAGTTGCGCCAGAGCGACTCGAAGAGCCGGATCACGTCCTGGAGGAAGAACGAGACGCCGATCGCGGAGATGAGGGGGATGAGCCGGGGCGCGTGGCGCAGCGGCCTATACGCGGTCCGCTCGATCACCACCGCCACCGTCCCGCTCACCAGCATCCCCGCCACCAGGATGATGAGCAGCACGAGGGCCCACGGCAGGACGTCGAGCCAGCCCGCCGCCTTGAACGAGAGCAGGAGCTCGACGCCGACGAAGGCCCCGATGATGAAGATCTCGGAGTGGGCGAAGTTGATGAACTCGAGCACACCGTAGACCATGGTGTAGCCGAGCGCGATCAGGGCGTACATGAAGCCGAGGATGATGCCGTCCAGCAGGACCTGCGGGAAGATGCCGATCAGGATTTCAAAGTCCATCGGCGGGAGATGGGGAGGCGGGTGAGAGCGGAAGGGGCGCGACGGCGCCCCTTCCGCCGATGACCGCGTGCGTGGCGGCTACTTGGCCGCGGGGGGCGCGATCGTGAGCTGCTTGACGATCTTGTTGTCCCCCCATTTCTCTGGATTGTCGCTCGCCACCGTCAGCACGAAGTACTGGGCCTTCAGCCGGTCGCCCTTGCCGTCGAAGCCGATGTCGCCGGTGATACCGGCGAGCTTGGTCTTCCGGACCGCGGTCGAGACCGCCTCCCGGCTCATCTTGCCGGTCTTGGCGACGTCCTCCATCGCCTTCATCGCGATGACGGTCGCGTCGTAGGCCTCCGCCGCGTACGGCTCGGGGTTCTTGCTGAACTTCTTCTTGAAGTCGTCCACGAACGCCTTCGCCTTGGGCAGCGCGGAGGCGGGGCCCGCCGCGGAGGTGTAGTTCATGCCCACCACCGCCTTGCCCGCGATCTTGGTCAGGTCCGAGGAGTCCATGCCGTCGGGGCCCATGAACTTGGCCTTGATGCCCTTCTCACGCGCCTGCTTGAAGAACGGCGCGCCCTGATCGTAGATCCCGCCGAAGTAGATGAGGTCGGGATTCTTGGCCTTGATCGGGGTCAGGAGCGGATCGAAGTTCGACTTCTCCTCGGTGCCCTCGAAGCCCACCACCTTGACCCCCTTCTTCTCGGCGTCGGCCTTGAAGAACTCGGCGATGCTCTGGCCGTACTGGGTCTTGTCGTGGACGATGTAGACGCTCTTGATCTTGAGCGTACCGTGCGCGAACTCGGAGCCCACCACGCCCTGCACGTCGTCACGCCCGCACACCCGGTTGATGTTCGGGTAGTTGCGGTCGGTGACCACCGGGTTCGTGTTGGCCGGCGAGATCATGGCCAGCGAAACCTCCTTGTAGACCTCCGAGGAGGGGATCGCGACCCCGGAGTTCAGGTGGCCGATGACCACCATGATGTCCTTGTCGGCGATGATGTTCTTGGCGTTGGCAACGCCGACATCGGGCTTGGCCTGGTCGTCGAACGGCACGAAGTCGACCTTGTAGCCCATCTTCTCCAGGTTGCCCTTCATCTTGTCGACGGCCAGCTGGGCGCCGAGCTTGATGCCTTCCCCGAGGACGGCCTGGCCCCCCGAGAGCGGGCTCTGGGTGGCGATCTTGATGGTGCCCTTGGACTGGGCATCGGCGACCGAGGTCACCGGGAGCACCAGCGCCAACACGGCAATCGAGGTGATGACCCGGCGTAGTCGCGGCATTCTCATCGGCTTCTCCTCCTTGAGCTGGGCGAACGGGTAGATTCGAGCGCGGCCATTATAGCGATTAATGCCGGGTCCGCAAGAGTTCTGAATCATGTCGGGCACTTGCGAGGAGGTCCCTCTGCTGGGTTCAGCGGACCGAGAGCCCAGCGGCCGCCTGGGGATCGAGGCGGCGCAGCACCTCCCGCTGCTCCCGCGCCCGATCCGCCTGGTCGGTCGCGTCGTAGGCCCGCGCCAGCCAGAAGCGGGGGCCCGGCGCGCTGGGGGCGATCGCCGAGGCCCTCTCGAGCGGCAGCACCGCCTGGGGGTCCTTGCCCTGCTGGACCAGCGCCTGGCCCAGGTATTCGAGATCCTCCCAGCGGTCTCCCATCAGCCCGACGGCTTCCACGAACGCGGGATCGACCGTGGTCGCGCCGCCGGAGATCGGCGCGGTCGTGCCGGGACTCTGCGGCAGCCCGCCCAGCTGCCGGGCCCGCCGCAGGAGCGGCAGCGCGTCCGTGGTTCGACCCTCCACGAGATAGACGAGCGCGAGCCGCGCCGGCCCCTGGCTCAAGCCCGGAGAGATCGCGATGTAGCGCTTGAGGTTCGCTTCCGCATCGGCGTACTGCCCGCGCGCCAGGCGCATGGAGCCGAGCGTGTAGTAGGGCAGCGGCATCGTCGGCCGCAGTTCGATCGCGTGGCGGACGTGCGCCTCTCCCTCGTCGAGGCGCGCGCGTCCGCCCGTCGTGCCGTAGACGATCGCCTCGCCCAGGATCGCCTCGCACATGGCGCACGTCGGGTCCTGCTCGGTCGCCCATCGCCAGAGCGTCTCCGAGTCGCGCCAGGTCCCGCTCTGGCCCCACGTGCTGAGCCCGAGGGCGGCCACCAGGAGCATCACGCCCCCGGCACCGACCGCCGAGACCCAGCCGCTCAGCCGCCCCTGTCGTCTGAGACGAGTGCCCCAGATCACCCCGTACCCGGCGACGAGCGCCCAGCCGAGCGCGGCGAGGTAGCTGTAGCGATCGGAGACGAGCTGGCTGCCGGAGTGGGCGAGCCCGCTCACCGGCGCCACCACCACCGCGGAGTGAAGCCAGGCGGCGAGCATGCCGGGGAGCCGGCGACGTAGCAGGACGAGCGCTCCCGTGACCAGGAGGAGGGCCAGCAGGGGAGCCAGGAAGCGCCCGTGCATCAGCCCGGGATTCACCGGCACCTCGTAGAGCGGGGTCAGTCCGATCGGCCACACCGTGCTCGCCGGGTAGAACCAGAAGCTGTAGGCGGCGAAGGCCAGTCGGGCGTCGACGCCGAACTGGGAGAAGGCGCTCCACTGCGCGCCCTGGTCTCGCGCGAACAGGATCACCACGGAGCCCACTCCAGCGATGACGAAGTAGGGCACCTTCTCGCGGAGGACCGCCCACCCGCGACCCTGCGCCCGGCGGAGCGGGTAGACGTCGAGGATCAGGAGGGTCACCGGAAGGCTCACCGCCAGCCCCTTGGAGAGGAGCGCCGCCGCGAAGGCGCCGACGGAGCAGATCCCCCACCAGCGCCAGCGGAGCGCGCCGGTGCCCGCCACTGCGCGGAGGTAGCCGAAGGCGGCGATGAGATAGAAGGCCCCGCTCACGAGGGTTCCCCGCTCGGTCACCCACGCAACCGACTCGACGCGCTGGGGGTGGATGGCGAAGACCAGCGCCGCCAACGCCGCGCCCGCGGTGACCTCGGGCGGAGGCCCGGCGGACTCTGCCTCCGTCGTGACCCGCCCAAGCGTCGCGGCCAGGACTCGACGCGCCACCAGGTAGAACAGGACGGCGTTGGTCGCGTGAAGCAGGATCGCCGCGAGGTGATAGCCCCACGGGTTCATTCCCCCGAGGGAGTAGTTGAGTCCGAGCGTGAGCCAGGTGAGCGGCATGTAGTGCCCGGCCAGCGTCGTGGTGAACATCCACCGCAGCTGTGGCCAGCCGACCCCCCGGAAGTCCTGGTTCTTGGTGAAGAGCGTGCTGTCGTCCCAGTTGAGGAACTGACCCTGGAGCGCGGGAACGAACGCCGCGACGGTGATCGCGAAGACCAGGAGCGTGATGGCGAGGCCGAATCGCCGCGGCCGAGTCATGGGTGGGCCGCTCGCCCGGGCCCGGGCGCCAGCGTGTCGGGCCGGACCTGGGCCGCCGCCTGGGCGCCACCGAGGGCACGGAACTCGGCCAGCAGAGGCTCGGCCTCGGGGCCGCGCCCCTCGGCCTGCAGCTGCCGGGCCCGTGCCTCGAGCGCCTGGGTCAGGTAGCCACGCAGGTCGGGAGCGTCGGGCTTCTGGATGAAGGCACTGCGCAGCAGGGGGATCGCGTCCGCGTACCGCCCCTCGAGCAGGTAGGTGAGGCCGAGGCGCTCGGGACCCGCCGTAGCATGGGGCACGCGCTCCATGTAGCTCCGCAGCGGAGCCTCCGCTTCCCGGAAACGCCCCTGGATCGCGAGGGCGGTGCCGAGGTTGAAGTAGGCGTCCGGCAGATCCGGACGGAGGGCGATGGCGCGACGGAAGAGATCCTCGGCCTCGGCGACCCGGGAGAACCCCGCGGCTCCGCCGATGAGGCTCTCTCCGAGCTTGCCCTGGCAGACGCTGCAGGTGGGGTCCACCTCGACCGCCCAGCGCCACAGGCTCTCGGACTGCGCCCAGACTTGCGCAAAGCTCCACGACGCCACGCCGAGCCCGGCGAGCGCGACGAGGCCCGTGATCCCCGCGGCCCGGGCGATCGAGCGGGACAAGGCGCCGCGCTCCACGAGACGAACGCCGGCCAGCGCTGCGCCGCCCACCACGACCGCGAAGCCCAGCCCGGCCAGGTAGCTGTAACGGTCGGGCGCGAGATCGGCGCCCTGTCGTACCGCGAGGCTCGTCGGGGCCAGCATCACGGCCGAGAACGTCCATGCGGCGAGGCCACCCGGCCAGTGCCGCCGCAGCGCGATCAGCACCGCGGTGATGATCACCGCGGCCCCGACCGCGAGCGCGAACCGCGGCTCGAGGGGATCGATTCGCGCCGGCATCTCGTAGAGCGGGGACAGGGCGGCCGGCCAGACGAATCGTACGAGGGAGACCGTGAAGCTGTAGCCGGCGGCGGTTAGCCGGGCCACTGGACCGTGCGTCGCGTTCTCGGTGAGGGCGGCGCCGTGCCGGAGGGCGTAGAGGACGACTCCCGCGCCAACGACGTCCACGAGCAGGAGCGGAATCTTCTCCTTCAACAGCGACCACCACCCGAGGCGGTCGAGCCGCCGGAGCGGGTAGACGTCGAGGAGGAGGAAGGCCGCCGGCAGCGGGAGCGCGACGCCCTTGGAGAGCAGGGCGGCGGCCAGCGCGAGAGCCGAGACGACCACGAGCCGGCGGTCGGCCGTCCCGCCGCGCTCGACGCTCCGGAGATAGGCCCAAGCCGCCACGAGCGCGAACAACCCGCAGAGCAGGTCGGCCCGGCCGGTGATCCAGACCACCGGTTCGACGCGGAGCGGATGCACCCCGAAAGCGAGGGCGGCGACCGCGGCCCCGATGAGGACGGCGGGCTGGTGCCGGCCGTCCTGCGCTCCATCTCCCACCGCGGCCGCGAGCAGGCGTCGCGCCACGAGGTAGACGATCGCCGCGTTCCCCGCGTGGAGGAGCACGTTCAGCAGGTGATAGCCCCACGGATTCATGCCGCCGAGGGCGAAGTTCAAGCTCCACGTGAGCCGGGTGAGCGGGATGTAGTGGCCGAACAGCACGCTGGTGAAGGCCCAGCGAACCTGCTCGCGCCCCAGGCCCTGGTAGGCGGGGTTGCCGAGGAAGTTCACGTTGTCGTCCCAGTTCAGGAAGGCAGCGGACAGCGCGGGCAGGAAGCACACCGCGGTCAGCACCGCGATCGCGAGCGGGACGGTCGCTCGTTGAATCATCGCGTCGCGGGGGGGTGGGCCTGGGCCCGGAAGAGCGTGAGGAGGCCGCGAGCGTTCTCGTCCTCCGGGCGGAGGGCCACCGCCCGCTCGAGGTGCGGGCCGGCGGCCTCGAGGCGTCCCTGTTGCCAGAGCGCCAGCCCCATGTTGCGATGCAGGGTCGCATCGTCGGGCGTGACCCGGACCGCCTCCTCGAAGAGGGTAACGGCCTCGTCGAGGTGGCCGCCCCGCGCGAGCACGATGCCCTCGTCCCGCAGGACAGCGCCCAGGTTGGTCCGGACCCACCCGGTATCGGGCTGCTTGGCCCACGCGGTCCGGAGCAACGGGAGCGCCTCCGCATAGCGGCCGTTCCGGGCGTAGACCGCACCCAGGTTGGCGGCAGCGCCGGGGCGCTCGGGAGCGAGCCGCATTGCTTCGAGGAAGGCGGTCTCCGCGCCCCGGTCGTCCTGGCGAGCGGCGAGGATCGTGCCGAGCGTGGTGTACGCGCTGTCGTAGGTCGGGTTCGCGGCCACCGCGCGGCGGGCCAGAGTCTCCGCCTCCGTCATCTGGGCCGGCGTGCGCGCCGGGCGGTTGAGCAGCACGACCACCAGGTTGTTGGCACACAGGGCGCAGCGTGGATCGGCTTCCAGGCCCCACCGCCACAGGGTCTCGGTATCCTTCCAGATGTGGGTCTGCTGCCAGGTGCCGACGCCGAGCGCGGCGATCAACAGCGCGGTCACGCCGCACGCCGCCACGCGGAGCGGGCGCCCGAGCGGACGGCCGCCCGGGGAGCGGAGGAGCCAGCCGACGGCCTCACCGACGAGGAGGGCGAGGCCGAGCCCCGAGAGATAGCTGTAGCGGTCGTGGGCGAGCTGGAATCCGGAATGCACCACGCCGCTGATCGGCAGGATCATGAGGGCGGAGTACACCCACGCGGCCAGGCCGCCGGGCCATCGGGTGCGGAGAAGCCAGAGGAGGAGCGTCACCGCGATCACGCCGAGCGCGGGCCCCAGGAAGCGCCACGCCAGCGGATCGACGGTGGACGGGAGCTCGTACATCGGGGACAGGCGCACCGGCCATGCCCAGGTGGCGGGATAGAACCAGATGCTGTAGGCCACCATCGCGCCGCGCGCTGCGGGGCCGTACAGGCCGTAGCTCGTGACCCGCAGGCCCGAGGCCTTGAGCGCGACCAGGGCTCCGATCGCACCGGCGGCGCCCACCACCCAGTAGCCGGCCTTCTCCACGACGAGCCGGCGCCACGCGAACGCGCCACGCCGCAGCGGATAGACGTCGAGCAGCACCAGCACCGCCGGCAGCGCCATGATCGAGGCCTTGGCGAGGAGTCCCGTCGCGAAGAGCAGCAGGGAGGCGGTCCGCCAGCGCCACGCGAGGCGCTCGCCGGCTTCCACCGCGCGCAGGTAGGTGAGCACCGCGGTCAGGAAGAAGAAGCCGCTGAGGACGTCGCGCCGCTCGGTGATCCAGGCGACCGACTCGACCCGGAGGGGATGCAAGGCGAAGACCAGCGCCGCGATCGCCGCGCTCCATTCCACCATGGCGCGGTGCCCGGCCTGCCGGCCGCCGTCGCGGGCCGCCGCGATGAGGCGTCGCGCGACGAGGTAGACGACGACCGCGTTCGCTCCGTGGACAAGCAGGTTCAGCAGATGATAGCCCCACGGATTCATTCCCCCGATCGCATAGCTCAGGGAGAAGCTGAGCCATGTGACCGGGATGTAGTGGCCCATGCGAACGTTGCTGAACGCCCACCGTATCTGCGGCGCCCCGAGCCCGCGATACCACTCGTTGGTCACCAGGTTCACGTCGTCGTCCCAGCCGAGGAACTGGCCCTCGAGTGCGGGCAGGAACGCGAGGATGCTCAGGAGCCCGATCAGGATCGGGAGCAGCCGGCGCACGCGGCGCTCCTAGCGGCCGGGTCCGGTCGCGCGGGGGCCGATCCGCGCGAGGAACTGGCGCGTCGCGTGTTCCGGGTCGGGAGCCGCGCAGAGCGCCGAGATTACCGCCACCGCGTCGGCACCGGCCTCGAGGGCGATGGAGGCGTTGTCCGCGGTGATGCCGCCGATGGCCACGAGCGGGACCGGGACCTCGGGGCGAACCCGCCGGATCAGCTCCGGCCCCACGAGCTGGAAGCCGGCCTTCGTCGTGGTCGGGAAGATGCTCCCGACCGCGACGTAGTCGGCGCCGTCCGCGACCGCGCGCCGTGCCTGCTCCGGATCGTGGGTGGAGACTCCCAGGATCATGCCCGGCCCGAGCACGGCCCGGGCCTCTCGGGCCGGCAGGTCGTCCTGGCCGACGTGCAGGCCGTCCGCGCCCGCCGCGAGGGCCAGGTCGGCGCGATCGTTCACGATGAGCAGCGCGCCGGATTCGCGGCAGCGCCCCGCGAGGCGCCGAGCCACCGGCAGCAGGTCGGCGAGGGACATGGTCTTCTCGCGGAGCTGCACGAGGCGGCCGCCGCCGGCGAGGACGGCCTCCAGCAGCCCGGGCAGATCGCGATCCCGGGCCACCGACCGGTCGAGGATCGCATAGAGCGGGGAAGGCAGCCGCACCGCGGCGCCCTAGAGGTTCTGCTCGACGCGGGCCAGCGTGGACTCGCCCGCCACGAACGCCGGGTCGGCCAACAGCTTGAGGTGGTAGGGGATCGTGGTCTTCACGCCCTCGACCACGGTCTCGGAGAGGGCCCGGTGCATGCGGGCGATCGCCCCGGCGCGGTCGTTGGCGTGCACGATGATCTTGGCGATGAGCGAATCGTAGTAGGGCGGAACCACGTAGCCCGGCATCAGGTGGCTGTCCACCCGGACCCCCGGCCCCCCCGGAGCGATCCAGGTGGTGACGCGGCCGGGCGAGGGGACGAAGTGCTCCGGATCTTCCGCGTTGATGCGGCACTCGATCGCGTGACCGGTGAAGTGCACCGCGTTCTGTCGGTAGCCGAGCGCCTCACCGGTGGCGAGGCGGATCTGCTCTCGCACGATGTCGATCCCGGTGATCATCTCGGTGACCGGGTGCTCGACCTGGACCCGGGTGTTCATCTCGATGAAGTAGAAGTGCTCGCTCCGGTCGACGAGGAACTCCACCGTGCCGGCCGACATGTAGTTGACCGCGTTGGCCACCGCGAGGGCCGACTTGTAGAGCCCGGCTTTCGTCTCGGGCGCGAGGGCCGGCGCGGGCGACTCCTCGAGGAGCTTCTGGTGCCGGCGCTGCACCGAGCAGTCGCGCTCGCCCAGGTGCAGGCGCATGCCGTTCTTGTCGCCGAGCACCTGCACCTCGACGTGGCGCGCCTCCTCCACGAACTTCTCCAGGTACAGCTCGGAGGAGCCGAACGCGGCGCCGGCCTCGGCCTGGCAGGTGGCGTAGGCGCGGGCCAGGTCCTCCCGCTCGCGGACGATCCTCATACCGCGGCCGCCACCTCCCGCGGCGGCCTTCACCATGACCGGATAGCCCATCGAGTCGGCGAGGGCCTGGGCCTCGTCCACCCCGTCGAGCGGGCCCTCGCTGCCGGGCACCACCGGGGCGCCCGCCTGCTTGGCCATCTCACGGGCCTGGGCCTTGTCGCCCATGAGGCGAATGGCTTCCGGGGAGGGGCCGATGAAGGTGATACCGCACGCGCGGCAGATCTCGGCGAAGGCCGGGTTCTCCGAGAGCAGCCCGTAACCGGGGTGGATCGCCTCGCTGTCGGTGATGGCGGCGGCGGAGATGATGCTCGGGATGTTGAGATAGCTCGCGCGCGCCTCGGGCGGCCCGATGCAGACCGACTCGTCGGCCATGCGCACCGGCAGGGAAGACGCGTCCGCCGTCGAGTGGGCGATCACGGTGCGGATTCCCATCTCGCGGCAAGCCCGGATGATGCGGAGCGCGATCTCGCCCCGGTTGGCGATGAGGATCTTGTGGAACATCAGCCCCGGATCAGCGAAGCGGCTCCATCAGGAAGAGCGATTGCCCGAACTCGACCGGCTGGCCGTTCTCCACCACCACCTTGACGATGCGGCCCGACACCTTGGCCTCGATCTCGTTCATCAGCTTCATCGCCTCGACGATGCAGAGCACCTGGCCTTCCTTCACCACGTCGCCCTCGGCGACGAATGGAGGAGCGTCGGGCTTCGGCGAGCGATAGAAGGTGCCGACCATCGGTGCCTCCACCGCGACCAGGTGCGCGGTGGACTCCACCCGCTCCTCCGCGATGGGCTGCGACTGGGGCAACGCCGCGGGGGCCGTCTCCCCCCGGGCCGCTGCCGCCGCGGGCGCGTGCTCGCGCACGACGCGGATGCGGGTGCCCGCCATCTCCACCTCGACCTCGGCCAGGTTGTGGCGTACCGCGAGCTCGACGACCTGGTCGAGCGTCACGGGTCCGGGTCCCGACGGGGCGCGAGCCGGTCGTCGCGCGGCCACTAGCCGGCCGTCGCCACGCGGCCGAGGTATTCCCCGCTGCGCGTGTCCACCTTCACCACGTCACCCTCGCTGAGGAAGAGCGGCACCTGCACCACCGCGCCGCTCTCGAGGGTCGCGGGCTTCGAGCCGCCCGACGCGGTATCGCCGCGAATGCCGGGGTCGGTCTTGACGATCTGCAGCTCGATGAAATTCGGCAGCTCGACGGTCACCGGACTGTCGTTGATGAACAGGATCTCCACCTCGATGTTCTCCTTGAGGAAGTCCCGCGCGTCGCCGACCTCCTCGGCCGACAGGGAGATCTGGTCGTAGGTGTCCAGGTCCATGAAGTGGAAGCGGTCGTCGTGGTAGAGGTACTGCATCCGCTTGTCCTCGAAGTCGACCAGCTCCACCTTCTCGCCCGCGCGGAACGTGTTGTCGATCACCCGCCCGAGACGCATGTGCTTGAGCTTGGTGCGTACGAACGCGCCGCCCTTGCCCGGCTTGACGTGCTGGAAATCGACGATGCTGTACGGCTCACCGTCGAAACGGATCTTCAGGCCCTTCTTGAATTCGGCCGTCGACACCTGCATGAGTTCACGACCCCTTCCGTCGTTGAGTCTTCAGTCGAAGCGCCTCTTCCAGGCCTCCGCGGGCCCCCGCGTGTCGCAGATCGCGGCCGAGGAGACGCAGGAAGATCTGCGCGGCCTCGTCGATCAGGCCCTGCTCGAGGCAGACCCGGCCGAAGCTCATCGTCACGAACGTGTCGTCGGCCAGCAGCTGCTTGAGCGCCGAGTTGTCGGAGACGGTGCCGCCCGCCCCGAGCACGTCGAGCAGCGCGCGCGACTCGCGGTCGCCCGGGTCGAGCCGGACCGCCTGCTCGAGATGGCCGACCGCGTCGGCCAGCGCGCCCGAGCGGCGATAGAGTTCACCCGCCAGCCGATGGGCCTGGGCCTCGTGAGGGCTCGCCTCGAGAATGGCCTGCACTTCGCTCAGGGCCATGTCCGGGTCGCCGTCGTCGAGCAGTGCCTTCGCCAGGATGAGCCGCGCTGTGACGTAGTGCGGAAAGCGATCGAGCCCTTCCCGGCAGAGCCGGATGGCGTCCCGGACTCGACCCGTCTTTCGGTACGCATCGGCCAGGGGCGCGAACGCCAACGACGTCGGATCCCGAGCCAGCCGCTCCTCGTAGCGGCGAATGGCGCTGAGGGTGGCCGGGTCATCGGGTGTCAGGGTCCCGCCGACCGGAGAGACCGGGTTAGCCATCCATCATTCGTTATACGCGGCAGGGCCCGCAGAGTCAATCATTCCGATAGCCTGCGGGCCCTTTCCGCTTGGTCCTGAGGGGTCGCCATGGGAGATTTGAAGGAGTGGCACTGATCCCGGTCGCCGTCGCCCTGTTGACCATCGCCGGCTTCATTCCCGCGCTCTCCGGGTCGTTCCTCAACTGGGACGACAACGTCAATTTCCAGGAGAATCCGACGTTCCGAGGGTCGGGTCGGATCTGGGGCGCGCTCACCAGCACCCTCTTCGGGCACTACATTCCCGTCACCCGCCTGAGCTGGAGCCTCAACTATGCCCTCGGCGGCATGAACCCGTGGGGCTATCACCTGGTGAACGTGCTCCTTCACGCGGGCAACGCCGTGCTGTTCTACTTCGTAGCCCGGCGGCTGCTCGCCGCGGCGGTCGACCGGGGAGCGCAGGCGGCTCGCACGCGGCTCGGTCTCTCCGTCGGCGGGGCGGTCGCGGCCCTCGTCTTCGGGCTCCACCCGCTACGGGCGGAGCCGGTGGCGTGGATCACGGGCCGCGCCGACGTGCTCTGCGGCACCTTCGTGCTCGCGGCGACCTGGGCGTATCTTCGCGCGGTCGACGGCGCCGAGCCGGCCCGACCCCGGTGGCTCGCGGCGACCGGGGTCGGGCTCGCCGCGGCGATTCTCTCCAAGGGAGCGGCCCTGCCGCTGCCGGTGGCGCTGCTGCTCCTCGACGTCTACCCGCTCCGTCGACTGACGGGGGTCGCCGCCTGGACGCTGCTGCGGGAGAAGATCCCCCTCCTCCTGGTGTCGTTGATGGGCTCGGTCGTGGTGATATACGCCGTCCGGCACGGGGCATTGCTGACGCGGTCGGAGGAATACGGCCTGGCCGCCCGGGTAGCGGTCGCGGCCTACAGCTTCTGTGGATACCCGCTCCGGTTCGTCTGGCCTGTGGCCCTCTCGCCTCTCTACGAGATGCCGGCTCGGATCCACCTGTCGGAACCCCGCTTCGGCCTCGCCGTCCCGGGCTTCCTGCTGGTATCGGCGATCCTGATCTTCCTTCGCCGCCGCTGGCCGGCCGGACTGGCGGTGTGGGCGTTCTCGGTGATCATGCTCGCGCCAACCAGCCTGGCGCTCCGCCTGGGGGCCGACCTGGCGCCCGACCGCTACAGCTACCTATCGGGGCTGGGGTTCGCCCTGCTGGTCGGTGCCGCGGTGCCCGTCGTGTTCGTAGGCGCGCGGGTTCCACAGCTCGACCGGCGAGTGCTGTCCGCCGGGCTGGGCGTCCTGATCGTGGCGTCAACGGTGGCGCTGGCTCTCGTCACGTGGGGTCAGGTCCAGATCTGGCGTGACGATGAGAGCCTCTGGAGCCGGGCGATCCGGCTCGATCCCGAATCACCGTCGGCGGCATCCAACCTCGGATCGGCCCTCCGCGCTCGAGGGCGGCTCGACGAGGCGGTGCAATACTCCGAGCGAGCGATCCAGCTCAAGCCCGACTTCCCCGAAGCCCGCCTGAACCTGGCGCTGGCCCGCGCTCAGCAAGGGCGGAGCGCCGATGCGGAGCGCCAGTTCCGCCGCGTGCTCGAGCTGAAGCCCCGATCGGGGCCGGCCCATGTGGGCCTGGCTTCCGCACTGGAGGGCCAGGGACGTCTCGACGAGGCCCTGGCCCATTTTCGTGAGGCCATCGACATCGAGCCCCGCTCCTCCGGCGCTCACAACGGTCTCGGCGTGGCCCTGGCTCGCAGTGGTCGGATCGAGGACGCGCTGGGCGAGTTCGCGGAGGCGGCGCGGCTGGATCCGGGCTCGGCTCAGGCCCAGAACAACCTCGGGCTCGCCCTCGTGCAGACCGGGAAGCCGGCGGAGGCGGTGGGCCACTTCGAAGCGGCAGTCAGGGCCGAGCCCGGTTTCCACCAGGCCCGGGACAACCTGGCGCGTACCCTGCGGCTACTGGGACGCTAGCGCCGAGCCCTAGACGAGCTCCTCGAGGGTCTGCCGTATGGCGTCCGAGGGTACATCGGGGACGATCCGGAACGCGCCAATCTCCGGCGCCAGGACGAACGACACCCGCCCGTCCCGCCGCTTCTTGTCGCGAGACAGCGCCTGGAGCACCGCGCCTGGATCGACGGCGAGGCCTTTCACCGGCAGGCCGACTGCGCTCAGCAGACGCCGCTGCCGCTCGGTCGTCTCGGGACCGGCGATGCCGAGCCGCTCGGCGAGCCGCGCCTCGGCGACGATGCCCAGCGAGACCGCCTCTCCGTGCGCCCAGCGCTCGAAGCCGGTCGCGGCCTCGAGGGCGTGCCCGATCGTGTGGCCGTAGTTCAGCACCCATCGCAGCTCGGCTTCCTGCTCGTCCCGCTCCACCACCTGAGCCTTGAGTCGGCACGACCCGGCCACCACGCGATCGAGGGTGGGCAGGTCGCGGGCCAGCAACGCGGGGACGTCGGCCTCCAGGTCGCGGAAATAGGCGGCGTCCAGCACGATGCCGTGCTTGACGACCTCGGCCAGGCCCGACCGGAACTCCCGCTCGGGGAGGGTCGTGAGCACCGCCGGATCGACGATCACCATGCGGGGCTGGTGGAAGGCGCCGATCAGGTTCTTGCCCTGGGGATGATCGATCGCGGTCTTGCCTCCGATCGACGCGTCGACCTGGGCCAGGAGCGTCGTCGGCACCTGGACGAAGTTCATGCCGCGCATGTAGGTCGCGGCGGCGAAGCCGGCCAGGTCTCCGACCGCCCCGCCACCCAGCGCCACGACGGTCGAGCTGCGATCGCAGCCGAGGTCGAGAAGGCGATCCCAGAGGCCGCTGGCGACGTTCAGCCGTTTGGCCTGCTCACCTTCGGGAACGGCCACCTGGGCGACGTCGAAGCCCGCCGCGGTGAGACCGCGGAGGACTGCATCGGCATGGAGCTGGGCGATGGTGGGATCGCTGACCAGGACAACGCGGCGTCCGACCCCGCGCTTGGCCAGCTGCGCTCCCACCGTCGACAGGGCGCCCGCCCCAACCAGGATGGGATACGAGCGGGGGCCGAGGTTGACGGGGATCTCGATCACGATCGGGCCTCTGCGGCCCAGACTACCAGCCTTTGAGGTAGTCTAGATATCCCTGGTGATTGCGGCGGATCTCCTCGACGCTGTCGCCCCCGAACTTCTCGAGGAAGGCCTCCACGAGAACGATCGCCATCATGGCTTCGCCGACCACCCCGGCGGCGGGGACCGCGCAGACGTCGCTCCGCTCCACCACCGCCTCGACCGCCTCGCGGGTGTCCAGGTCCACCGAGCGCAGGGGCTTTCGGAGGGTCGAGATCGGCTTCATGGCCGCGCGGACGACCACCGGCTGGCCGTTGGTGACACCCCCTTCGAGTCCGCCGGCGCTGTTCGACCCGCGGTGGAAGCCGCCTTCCTTGTCGAACAGGATCTCGTCGTGGACCTGGGACCCGGGTCGCCGCGCCGCCTCGAAGCCCATGCCGATCTCGGCACCCTTGATCGCGTGGATCGAGCAGAAGGCCTTGGCCAGCAGGCCGTCCAGCTTGCGGTCCCACTGTACGTAGGAGCCGAGGCCCACCGGGCAGCCGAGGGCGACCACCTCGAAGACCCCGCCCAGCGTGTCGCCTCCGGCCTTGGCGCGATCGATCGCCTCGATCATGGCCGTCTCGGCCCCGGGGTCCGCGCAGCGAACCTCGCTGGCCTCTGCCCTCCGC
>Ga0075423_10001743_pt1 | contig 19378 bp, 17 predicted proteins | sample SoiMethybrSBSTD2_FD_80114 | JGI IMG/M metagenome (GOLD analysis project Ga0075423, IMG submission 80114) | Bulk soil microbial communities from a Populus tree surrounding site in Tennessee, USA - Soil MetaG P. TD hybrid SBSTD2 | ecosystem: Environmental > Terrestrial > Soil > Tree plantation...
CCTGAGTATTGAATGAAAGCAACCAAACCACCCAGCGTGAGCACAACGTGTCCGGGCGTGTTCTGCATGACTCGATATCCGCCGTACCAGATTATCAACGCTATGCTGACGGCCCCGATGAAATCAACCAACGGGAAAAAGACTGCGTAATAAAAGATCGTATCGATGTTTGCGCGTCGATGATCGTGATTAATCTCGTCAAACTTGCGCAATGACTTTGCTTCAGCGTTGAAGATCTGCACTGTCTGAGCGCCGGCGAAGTGCTCCTGAAGAAACGCATTGATGCGAGCGATCCTGGTTCGAACCATGTCGTAGCCCTTACGCGCACCCTTGCGAAACCAGGTCGTGGCTGCAAATAACATCGGCACAGTCAGAAGCGTTACGAGCGTGAGCTTCACATCCATCCACAACATCATCGAGATAATTGCGATGATCATTACCAAATCGCCGAGAAGGTCAGTGACACCCTGCGTGAAGAGTTCGTTGAGCGCGTCGACATCAGTCGTGAGGCGAGTCATGATGCGCCCGACCGGATTCCGATCGTAATAAGCAATTTCCTGGTGCTGAAGTTTGTCGTAAAGCTCGCGCCTCATGTCGAACATCACATATTGTCCGACGCTATTCAGCTGAATCGATTGGAAGTAAGAAAAGATGAATCGAAACAGGAGGCTAAGGAAATACAATCCGACGATCAGGAACAATCCATCCAACTTCCGTGGCAGGATGTACCAGTCAATCGCATACTGAGTGAACTTGGGTTGCAGGGCGCCTAACAGGTTCAGCGCCAGAGTCAAGAAGAGAGCGGGAAACAAAAAACGCACGTAGGGCTTGAGGTATTTGAGCAGACGACGAGCCACCTGAAAATCGTAAGTTTTTCCGATCGACTCTTCTTCGTGAAACTGCTTTACCGCGGTTGACATCTATTGAGTTGCTTCCAATTCTTCTTCAAGCAATTGCCGTTCATAAAGATCAGCGTATTCGCCATTCAATGCGAGCAGTTCCTCATGAGTTCCCTGTTCGATGATTCGACCTTCATCGAGTACACAAATCACGTCCGCACTTTGCACAGTCGAGATCCTGTGCGACACGATCAAGCTGGTGCGATCGCGCATAACGCCACGAAGTTGGCTCAGAATCTTTTCTTCTGTGTACGTATCAACTGACGACAGAGCATCATCAAGAATCAAGATCTCAGGTTGACGTAAGACTGCTCTCGCTATGGCAGTGCGTTGCTTCTGACCACCTGACAGTGTGATTCCTCTTTCGCCTACGAGCACTTGGAATCGATCCGGAAATTCGGCAATGTCGTCCGCTAATCCCGCAACATTCGCCGCCCACTCAACTTCTGAATCACTTGCGCTGGTCACTCCGTAGGCAATGTTTTCACGGAGAGTGTCACTGAATAGAAAGGTCTCCTGTGGAACATAACCGATGCTGCCTCGCAGTTGCGCCAGCGGGTAATCTTTAACTTGTACACCATCGATGTAGACCGTATTGTCCGGCGCATCGATCAATCGCGGAATCAAATTAGCGAGAGTGGATTTTCCGCTACCTGTGCGGCCGACGAAAGCGACGGTTTGACCTTCCTGAATTGTCAGATTTATTCCCTGTAGCACGGGTTCGTCTGATCGCGTGTAACTGAATGTCAGATCTCGAAATTCGATCTTGCCTTTGATCGGAGGTTTCGCCTGGACATGTTTGGTGTCAGCGATTGCCGGTTTAATCTTGAAGATTGCATTCAAACGTTTGAGACTCGCAGTCCCTCGTTGATACAGGTTCACGACGTAACCGAGAGCAATCAACGGCCAGATTAGTTTCGTCAGGTACAGGTTGAAGACTGCGAACTCACCGACAGTAATTTCACCACGCACAGCCAAAGGGACACCTGCCCAGACAATCAATACGAACCCGATTCCAATCAAGAACTGCATTAAGGGACGCATCATGGCGTCGATGCGTACGAGACTCAGGTTGCGTTCCGCGTACTGGCGATTGAGTTCGTTGAACGCCGCAATCTCGGCGTCTTCCTGCGCATACGCACGCACTACGCGAACTCCTGTGAAGTTCTCCTGTGCTCGCGCTGTGATGTGAGCAAAGAACTCCTGAATCTTCTCGAAACGTGTGTGAACCTGCTGGCCGAAGAACTTTACAGTCAATGAGACCAGAGGCATCGTCAAAAACAAGAGCAGTGTTAACCACCAGCTAATGCGAAACATCAACGGCAGTACCGCGAGCACGACGAAGACCGTCTGCAGCGAATACATGATCATTGGTCCGGCGAGTTGGCGAACGGCGGACAGATCGTTTGTCGCTCTTGCCATTAGATCGCCGGTGCGATGTTCATGGAAAAACGACAGTGGTTGATTAACCAGGTGAGCGTAGAAGTCCTTGCGTAAGTCGTACTCAACGTTCCGTGACATTCCGATCAGAATTCGGCGTTGCAGGAACAGGAAGAGCCCGCTGATGATGCTGGCGCCGAGAACTTTCAGAGCAGAGATCGTGAGACGCGAGGCCGAGACGTATGTCCAGTTAGCATCGATCGCCTGGCCAACGATTAGGGGAACGTAGACGCTAAACAAAACACTGCCGAGAATGCAGAGGATGCCCACAATCAAAGAGAGTTTGTATGGCCGAAAATAACGTGCGAAGTCCTTCAGATCGTCCATACCCTCTTTGTCCTTTGAGCTTGGTGCTTAGTCCTTTGTGCTGTTCACTCGATAGGAGTGAACAGTCACTAAGCACAAAGTACTAAGTACGAAGCACAAAGTCCAAAGCACAAGTTATTGAAGAATGTCTACCGTCTCAACGTGCGGGCTGGAAGGAGTTCGACAGAGATTTGAAGATTCTGAGACTGCGAGACTGATTCGGTTGCGGCCGTCATGTTTTGACTCATAAAGAGCGCGGTCGGCAGCTAAGACCAACAGGTCACGTGATGAGGCATGTAGTGGGAAGCTCGCAACCCCGAAGGACGCGGTGATTAGACCATAACCTGGTATCTGCGTATTGATGAGCCGCTTCTGAAGTCTCTCGGCAACCACCAGGGCCCCTCGGATATTTGCTTGCGGAAGGATAATGGCAAACTCATCGCCACCAAATCGCGCCGCTGTGTCGACTGCTCTCAATTCTGTACGGAGAGAGTCCGCGATGAGTTGCAGCGCAACGTCTCCCGTCGAATGTCCGGTGCGGTCATTGATGTGTTTGAAATTATCGATGTCGATCATGATCAGCGAGAGCGGTTGGCGCATTCGTGTCGCCAGTTGAATGTTCTGTTCAAGCTGCATTTCAAAAGACCGACGGTTGTAACAACCAGTGAGCCCGTCCGTGAGCGCCTGCAATTGCAACTGCGCAAACATGTCGGCCTGCTTAACAGCAACTGTGAGTTGTTCAGCCACCGTATGCAGCAGTAACAGTTCGTTATCACCCCACACCCTCGAGCTGTCATCGGATTCAATCAAGATCAGTCCTACGAATCTTCCTTCATTGATCAAGGGTACCGCTGCCTTGGGACAAGCCTTCCTTTCAGGCGTGTCGTCACCATCGTTCACCCAGCTCTTTGGTGATTCTGCGAGCAATGCTCTCACCATTTCTACATTGGAGTAGAGTTCCGCCTTTTCTTCATTGCTCACAATCGGCTCCGCACGGAAATAGTGACTCGTCTTCGTGGCGCCAACGAGTTCGCCTTCAACTCGGACGGCACAACTTTTGGCATTCAGAGCTCGACCCAATTCGTAAGCAGCCGTCATGAGCAAACACTCAAGCTCGAGCGAATCCCGAATCGCAGTCGCAATTCGGTTCACTGCGATTTCGCGCTCAGCTTGTTCCTGAAGCAGACGAGCAAGTTTTGTAGTCACTCCAAGTGTCAGTTGCAGCGAAGTTGCCTTAGGCATCGACACCTGGACAGCCCTGGCAAACGACGCGGCGTGAGCTGGATGCTGCGCAGTCACCCTGGCCATCAAGTATTCAAGCGCCGAATAGACCACGTCCGGCTCGAATGTCCAAATGACAAGGTCGCTGCCGCCTGCGGATTGATCGCTTTGTCCGGACGCAAGCAAAGCTGAGAAGCGTGCATCGGCGATGACGACAAATCGCTCGCGCGGAGCATCGGCAGAATGTTCGATCACCGCAGGCTCTCGGTCAGTTTCTTTCGTTGTGAGACGCTGCGACATCATGTCGTCGCTCGCCATAAACAGAAACACCTGATCGGCAACTTCGACCAGTTCTTTTATGCGAGCTGCCTCACGAGGCGAGTGCTCCTCAGCTTTGGGGATACTTTCCACAACGAGGGCACTCAAACCGTTCTCGAGAACCACCTCTTCAAAATACCGATGTAGTTGGACAATCGTGGACGGCGCACACTTGACCGAAGTCAGTTGACGCGGATGTTGGGCTAGAAGGGAGTCGTAGAGTGAATACATGAAGGGGAGTAAGCTGGGGCGCCGCTAAAGACGCTCAGGTCGCGGTATGCTGGGCGCAAAATCCGGCGGCCAAACGGATTTTACATTGATAAACCAGACTGTGTCTATCAGTATTTCTTTCAGCGCCCTTTGACTCGAAGGTAAGTGCTAAGTGCTGTGGCAGCAAGATTTCCTTCGTGGTCCAGTACCTCTGCTGACAGAACGATCACGCGAGCTCCCTTCCGTAAGATTCGGGCGGAGACTCTTGCCGTTCCGGTGGTGAGGGGTCGCAGATAGCTGATGGTGAGGTCTACAGTGACGCTGTGTTCGTCCTTTGCCAACAGCGGAATTATGGCGAATGCGGTGCAGGTATCGACCAAAGTGGCTATTGCGCCTCCGTGCACCACACCGTGATCTCGCTTCAACTCGTCGCGAACGGCTAAGCTCATGACCGCCAGGCCTGGTTCTGCCGACTCCAGTTCAATTCCTACTAGCGAGACAAACGGAAGATTGCGAGCGGCTGTTTCCAACCACTCAATCTGTTCTTCCGACAACCCGGTGAATTTCATGAACGATAACTCTCGCCTGGATTGACCGGCTCAACTATGACTGCCGTTCCGTATGCAAGTACCTCAGTCACTCCGGTAGACAACTCAGTCGTATCGTAACGGGCCCCTATGACTGCATTGGCACCAACCTCAGTTGCGTGTTGAATCATGATGTCAAACGCATCGCGGCGCGTGTCTTCGCAGAGTTTGGTCCAAACAGTGATGTTTCCTCCGACGATGGTTTGCAGCGACGCACCGATGGTTGCGAAAACGTTTCGAGACCGAACGACGATGCCACGAACTACGCCGAGGTTCTGCACGATTCGATAATTCGGTAATTCAAAACCGGTGCTCACCATCTGATGCGACACTGAGTATCGAGGTGGACTAACGGCGTAGGGGACCCTCTGCATATTCTCGGAGCTCATTGTTTGCCTCCCTTGAGCTTGGTGGACCCGCGTTTGTACAGCGTCACTTTCTGTGGGTGCGAGCGCGATTTAGGAATCCATAAAAACGTTTGGAGATCACAACGTGACCGATTGTCAAAGACCACCCCTTCACTTTCGAGCAAGCGTTGCTGCTTATCATGAGGTAGAACCAGGTTTAGGGTGGAGCAACCTCCTTGTGCATTGACTACACGGTGCCATGGTGTCCCCTCAGGTGAGGCATGCATTACAAAGCCAACCGTTCTCGCGGTATAGCCCTCGCCCAACAATTCAGCTATCTGGCCGTAAGTCATCACACGACCTGCGGGAATTGAACGAACAATTCTGTATACGCGTTCGCGGTATTTTGGGTTATCGCGTTTCGCTGTCACGGTAGTTAATCGCGGGTACGAAGCACTGCTCGCGCAGGTGCTCCATCGCCCTTTCCGTCTCGGATTCGCATGGGTAGACAAATCAATTCATACAAACCTTCGGGCACCGCCGAAAGATCGAGACCTTCGAGAATCACAATGCCACGTGAGAGAAGGGCCAAGTGCGTCTTATGCTGCTTTTGACCAAACTGTTCTATGGACAGATAGTCGATCCCAACGAGTTGCACATCTCGCTGGGCCAGGAACTGTGCGGCCTCTAATTCCAGGTACGTGAAATCCGTACGAAACACTGTTGGCTGCTCATGCCAGAAGCTGGAGTTTCTTGTTTTAAACAATACCCGGGTAACGCGTGGCGAAATGTGGTCGGCAACAAAAGACTCGTTAATAGAATGTGCCGTTTCGGGCACTGTGATTACCTGAGCTTCACCGATTAGAGCGTCGAGTTCTAATGATTCTACTTTTGCTGCGCCTTCAATGAAGTGTGCTGGTGCGTCAACGTGAGTTCCGGTATGTGCGCCAAAGTTCAAGTGAGTTACGTTGGCTGAGTCGCCGTTCGCAAGTGTGAACCAATCTCGAATCTGAATGCCGGGATCGCCCGGATAAGTCGGCATCTCATTCGTTAGAGGTACAGTGATATCGTAAAAACGCATACTTCTGTTCTGGTGTGCCGCCGATAGTAGTGGCCTCTGAAGAAACCTGTCAATTTGAGTTTGCGAATGATGGGGTGGCGTAGAGATTGGGTTCAACCTCCAGTTTGTTTGGACTTATTGGTGTTAATTCGTGTTATTCGTGGATCGCTTTTCTCGAGGTCGTAACAAACGATCCACGAATTCACACGAATTAACACGAATAAAGAACGGGCGGGTCTTTAAGTGCACCGGTTCGCGCGCTTGCCCAGCGATATATCGATCCTTTAGCATTCAACATAACCGAATCACGTGAACAATCACATCTCCAACAATCTACCAATAAAACTTGCGGCATCGAGTTACTTAAACAGCGCTCCATTGATCTGGAGTTTTCTACACGGCTCAATGAAACGGAGTGTCGATTTCGTTGAAGCGGTACCTGCAAGATGCGCACAAATGCTGGTGCAGTCCGAAGTCGAAGTCGCTCTGGTGCCGGTTATCGAGTATCAACGAGCAATTGATGTTTCCCTCGTGCCGGATGTCTGTGTGGGCTCGAAAGATGAGGTTCGGAGCGTTCTCCTGGTTTCGAGAAGATCTGAGCTCGCAAGTATTCGCAGTGTTGCGTTGGACGAATCGTCTCGAACGTCAGCAACTCTGATAAAGATTATTTTTCGAGAGTTTTTAGGGCGCGACGCTGCCTGGACAACACGGTCTCCCGAGCTGCACGAAATGCTCGAACGCAACGACGCGGCCCTGATCATCGGCGATCCTGCGATGGTCTTTCCTCGTGGTGACCTAACGATTTGGGATATGGCTAGTCTGTGGCGAAACTACACGGGCCTCGGATTCGTTTTTGCTATGTGGATGCTTAACGACTCTGCCACTGACCGGGTTCGAACAGTTGATTTCGCCGCAGCGCGCGACGAAGGTGTGGCCAACAAAAGCGGGATCGTCTGCGAATATCAAGAGTTGCTTGGATTATCAGGGGAGTCGTTGCAGCAGTATCTCGATAAAAACATCTGCTTCCGATTGGACAATCAAATGCAACAAGGGTTGGATCTTTACTTCCAACTGGCTCATAAACATGGCCTGATCGATAGAGTAAAGCCATTAAAGATGCTGGAATCGCTTGCCGAGGCTTCAGTGGAATCATGAGTGCAACGAGAAGTATTCAATCAATTCTCGACCGAGTAGTTGCTGGCGAGCGAATGAGTGCGACCGAGTGTACGACGCTGCTCGAGTCTAACGACATTGCCAGGATCGGTGTTGCAGCAGACGAGATCCGTGCGCAACGTCATCCTGATAACATTGTCACCTACATCATCGATCGCAACGTCAACTACACGAATGTTTGCAACGTCGTTTGCACGTTCTGCGCGTTCTATCGACGACCCGGCGCGGCTGACACCTATGTAAGAACCCTGGAGGAGATCTATCAGAAGATTGACGAGACGCTCGCGCTCGGCGGCACCGGGGTACTGATGCAAGGTGGTCTGCATCCGGATTTTGGGATCGACTGGTACGAGGACCTACTTCGAACACTGAGCGCAAAGTATCCCGGCTTTCAACTTCATTGCTTCTCACCCCCGGAGATACACAATATCCACCTGATCTCTAAACTTGATTACGAGACGATCATGACTCGGTTGAAAGCGGCTGGTTTGTACAGTCTGCCGGGCGGAGGCGCTGAGATTCTCGATGATGAAGTTCGCAAGCGAGTTTCTACAAAATGCACCACGGATGAGTGGCTGAACGTGATGCGTGCTGTTCATCGCGTTGGACTGAGATCAACGGCAACCATGATGTTTGGAATTGGTGACAACATCGAGCATCGCGTTAGACACCTTCGAAGGATTCGCGATCTGCAAGACGAGACGGGTGGGTTCACTGCATTTATTCCCTGGACGTTCCAACGCGAAAACACTGCTTTAGGTAGACGAATCAAGGACGAACCAACCGGCATGGATTATTTGAAGATGCTTGCAGTATCGCGTTTGTTCCTCGACAACATTGAGAACTTTCAGTCGTCGTGGTTGACACAAGGCCTGAGATTGGGCCAGGTGGCGTTGCGCTTCGGTGCAAACGACATGGGCTCAATAATGATTGAAGAGAACGTTGTATCTGCGGCAGGCGCGCACAATTGTGCCGATGAAAAGATGCTGCGGTTTCTAATTTCCGAGGCAGGTTTTATCCCACAGCAAAGGGATATTTTGTACAAGCACGTGAATCGTGAAATGGAAGTTGAGCTTTGTACTTAGTGCTTTGTTCTTTGACTTTTGGTGAGGTAAGAAAGAACAAAGTACAAAGCTCAAAGCTCAAGCAGTAGCCCTGGCCCGGCCGTGAAATGCATCTAGAACCAACTCATTGAACCTTTCCGGATGTTCCTGTTCCGGCATCATTCGACAAAAATCAAAAACTTCCAACTCCGCTGTCGAATTCAGAGTCAACAACGCGTCTGCCTTCGAAATAGGGGTCGTTGGATCCTGTTTCCCCCAAACGAGAATCACGCGTTGGCTCAGTCTCGAAAAGGCCGACCGCATATCAGCGTTCAAGTAACCTGAGAGAAATGCTGCGATCGCATGCTGTGCACCCGCCTGATGACTCGTGGCGTAGAGATTAGAAACCAAACGATCGGTGACTCGTCGATAATCGTAGAAGAGCGTTCGCCTCGCATAATCACGGATACTTCGTTCACTCGCCATAACGTTGTAGAACGAAGTACCCAACACCGGCGATTGGAGGAGACCGTAAAACGCAGCGCCTGCCATCCCCGGTCGCGAGGTATAAGAGTCGTAACCAGCAGGAGCGTTCAGAACCAACGCATTTACCAGTTCGGGATGTTCATCGGCTACCCTGACAACATAGGACGCGCTTAGTGAACTAGCGATAACGTTCGCTCTTCCTCCCACAACTTCTCGAATGAAATCGGAAATCAGTTCGACGTACAAATCCGCCGAATACGGTGCTGCAGCAGGCTTATCTGAAAAACCAAACCCGAGAAGGTCCAACGCGTAGACGCGGAAGTTTTGGCTAAGCGGATCGAAATTCTTTCGCCACATGAAGCTGGAAGCACCGGCGCCAATCCCGTGCACAAATAAGATCGGCACGCCGGAGTTTCTTAAACCTGACTCTTTGTAAAAGATTCGCCCGTGTTTCCAGGGAAAGTATTTAGGGGAACCGCCCAACGCACTGTCGTCCGGATCGTGCACGTTTCGGCGAATCGCAGCGTTGACCGCAGCCAACGCCGCCATTCCTGCGCCCCCGGCGATAAGAGTTTTCCAGAGGTTTCCCAGCTTGCTCATCAAATGGGGCTCTTGAGGTTGAATAGGACCTATAGGACTTCCAGGACCTATTTTCAGACCACCGCGAAATCAAATTGCTCTTGATGAATACTCGGATCACTACTGATGTCCACAGGTCCGAGATAGTCCTCGATCTCAATCAGCACATCTCGCTCTGACGTCCGCAGTGCCTTTGCCACTTCAGGGTTAATTCTCAACGTCACTTGACTGTGATCCGAATTGCCATTCAATCCCTTGGATAGTCGTCGAGCTTCCTCGAGTAGCTCATAGCAAATGGTCTGCGGCGACTTTATCAAGCCTGCGCCCTGACAGTAGTAGCAAGGAGCACACAAAGTCCTCTCGAGCGACTGCTTCACTCGTTTCCGCGTCATGATCACCAGACCGAAATCGTTGAATGAAAGAACTTTTGTTGGTGACTTGTCATTGCGCAGCGCTTCCTGCAATGCCTGCATCACTTTTTGACGGTTGCGTCGTTCTTCCATATCGATCAAATCCAGCACGATGATGCCGCCGAGATCGCGCAGTCGGATTTGACGGACTATCTCGTCCACTGCTTCCAGGTTTGTTCTCGTGATGGTGTCTTCAAGCCGCCCACTTCCTCGACCTACAAACTTACCAGTGTTGACGTCGATGGCCACAAGCGCCTCAGTCTGATTGATGACAAGATAGCCACCAGACTTCAACCAAACGCGCGGCTTGATTGCTTTATCGATCTCTGACTGTACGGCGAAAGCTTCGAGAATAGGTTGCTCGCGCGTGTAGAGTTTGACTCGCTTTACCAGTCGCGGCTGAATTCGGTTTATGAATTCAACGATTCGTTGATACTCGTCCTCGGAATCCACACGAATGGCTTCGAAGTCATCCGCCAACTGGTCTCGCAGAAGTCTCTGCACAAGGTCTAAATCGCGGTGAACTAAAGCCGGTGCTTTTGATTTCTCAGCGCCGCTACGAATGTCGAGCCACGTTCTGACAAGATATTTAACGTCATCGCGAATTTCCTTTTCACTGACGCCTGTGCCCGCCGTGCGCACAATGAAGCCGCCGGAGGGAATGTCTTCTTCAGCTCGGATCGTTTGAATAAGTTTACGCAAACGATGTCGCTCGTTGTCAGATTCGATCTTGCGCGAAACACCGATGTGCTCAACGGTTGGCATGTAAACCAAAAAGCGGCCAGGCAAGGCAATGTGGGAAGTGATTCTCGCGCCTTTTTTCGCGATCGGCTCTTTGGCGATCTGCACCAGTATCTCCTGACCCTCGCTCAACAAGTCGGTTATTGCAGGCTGATGCCGATCGCGTCTTGATTGTCCACGAAAGCGTTGCCGCTGATCGCGGTCTCGTTGCTGAGGACGTTGTTGACGCTTAGCTTCCGCGGCAGCGGGCGGAGTAACAATCTCTTCCTGCAGTTCGATCACTTGCGGAGTTTCAGGTTCGTCGTCCGCGCCGTTTGCTCCTGACTTTTCCTCTTCCACCCCTGCGGTCTGATTGGATGGCTTGCCTTTGCTGGAGCGCCGGCGACGTCGTCCGCCTCTTCGTGTGGCGAACTCAGCGCGCGACTGGCTCTCACCGAGACTCGCGTCCGCATCGGTATAAGTTTCAGGGTTCTCCTCCGACCCGGAGGCTGCTTTTTTCGATCGCTTACTGGATGCCTTCTTCTTCGATGTCGATTTGGTAGCACCGCTTGATCGAGTGCGTTTCTTTGTGGCTCCTTCCGCACTCGCCGTCGACTTGCGTCCTTTACGTGCAGGCGGCGCAGCCAATTCAACATCCTCATCGTCGCTCACGCGTTCAAAACTGCGAATCGCCAGGGGATCAGTATTGAGGTCGTCAACAAATGCTGCGAGGTGCGCTTCCGGTTGGTGTCGGCCCTCGCGAACCACCACATCCGATCCTGTTTCGTCATCGTCGACGCGTTCAAACGAATCACTTCCGAGACCCGAAGACAACAAAGATCCGACTTCCGCTGTTCGAAACTCATCTTCAAAGTTGAACTCGACGGCGTGAATCTGATCGAAGATTCGCTCTTGAAGGCGCGCATCCTTGAACATCTCCCCATTGACTGCCGCCACTTCCTCCTCGTCAACAATCCGCTCAATGGAGGGATCCCCGGCAACAAACGGTGTATCGGGAACGTCAAATGGCTGCGGAGAAGGAGGCGCGGTTGCAGTCTCTTCCGATTTCTCCCAACGGGAACGGCGTCTGCCTCTGCGTCCCCGCCGACGCCCACCTTCGGACAATTCCGAAGTCTCAACCGGAACCGTTGCCGTCGTCTCTTGAAGAGGTTCAACTCGTTCCTGCGTTGCTTCAATTCGCTGCTCGCGCTCGACGCGATTAAGGGCCACTTCTTCAGCAGCGGCGTGCTCGGCGTCAGGGGTTCCCTTCTTCGACTTATCGATAACAATCCTTTCAAATTCCTCTTCCTCGTCGAAGAAATCAGAAACGTAAAGGAACGCGTCTCGTTCAAGCCCAATGTCTACGAACGCCGACTGCATTCCGGGGAGAACTCGCATTACGCGTCCCTTGTAGATGTTGCCGACGATCCCTTGATGCTGTTCACCTCGTTCTATGTAGAACTCGGATACTTTGTCATCTTCGATTATTGCTATTTTCTTTTCGCGTCCGTTGACGCTGACAATTAGTTGTTTTGTCATTTCTAACCTAAGTCTCCTGAAGCACTGAGGGCGTCCCAACGATCGTTGCGACTGGGAACGAGCCGAACTGAGTGCTTTGTGAAAATGTGAGTGGACGAGAGCGATGCAGCCTTCAAGCGTAGCGCGAGGCGAGCCCTGCAGTCCGGTTCAGCGACACGAATAACCGTCTCGCTATGAATTGAGTGATGTGTTTCAGCGACAGGATCGAATTGGCGTGAAAACCAATTCGGAACTGGCCGATGGCAGGTAGTTTGGGAATCACACTGTGTGATCAGTGCAATTCTCGCTGTGTTTGGGTGGATTACACCCAGCCCACAGCGGAGAGTTCTTTCTTTCAACCGAAAACCTGACTAGTCGTGGGCGCGTGTGAAGTTGAAAGGCTCGCAACAGGGAGCGGCTTCAAAGTGGGCAATTAAACGGTGCCAACTATGCCTGCTCTGGACCCATTGATAACGAGCGTCAGTCAAACCTCTCAGCAGCACCTCGGCTTGATCGATGATCAGGCCGGCGACTGCTCCCAAGGGTTAAATTCTCGTCGTCCAATCAAAGGACGAATGTAAATATCGGACTCGCTCCACACAGAGATGTTTAAGAGCTCTTGCGCGATCTTAGTCTGTTTATGACTGAGTGCCAGACGAACCAGCCGGGCGAGCTAGCCGGAGTATAACCCAGATAACGTGAATTAATGAAGTGTGAGTTTTCAAGACCTGATTCTTGACACTGGTTGGCGAATCCTCCAAACGGGAGTTTCGCCTTCACCGTCGAATGAATACTGGGACTTGAAACATCCCCAAACGGCCGTTTGGGGTTTTCGGAGAGGCCGAGAGCGTTCTCGACAAGAAAGGACTTGAACCATCCCCGCACTGCCCGTGCGGGCTATTCGCAAATCCATTGACATTCGATTTGCGGCGGGTGTAGCCTCCGACCGTTCGCAACAACATGTCCTCGCAAGCCGGCGGATGTCTCACAAGAGTCCGTCATTCTCTTGGCTGGTTAGAAAGCAAACCCTCAGGCCCCGACTCAGTCCAACACCTGTTTTTGCTTCTTGCTTTAGCCTCATAACCGAAGTGACTCGTTCGTTCGACCCTTTCGAGGGATCATTTCTTCCTGATTTGAACGATCGAGCAGCTCGCGCAGCAAGGAGATAAGAGATGAATGTTGAGTTGCAGATTAACAACAGCACCAGTACGCGCGCGCGATTTGTATCCTGGGTTCCGTCTCCATGCCGAATCCGAATTACTAATCCTTCCGGCGCGGCCTCCTCGCACAACATGAACATAAAACTATCCAGCGTGTCAGCTGCGAGTGGAGGCGAGGTTGTTTTCCGAAAAGGAACTACAGGTGCTTTCGCAAGTACAATAACACTCAGTGTTCCAATCAACGGTACCTCTGTGCCCTTCTTCGTAGCCGGACGTTTTGGCCGTCCCAGCGCTAATAACGGCGACGTAAAAATTGAAGCGAGACTCGGAAATGCATTGGTAGGCTCAATCAAGCTCATGGTTCGAGTTCGCAAAAACGCGAACAACCTAACAACGGGGGAACGCGATAGGCTAGTTGCGGCGTTTGCTCAATTGAATAACCAGGGCGCGGGACGGTTCGCAGATTTCCGCGACATGCACACAAACGTCAGTTCACCACAAGCTCATGGCGCGCCGGGCTTCCTGCCGTGGCATCGCGCTTACTTGATCGACCTTGAACGTGAGCTCCAGAATATCGATCCAAGTGTGGCCTTACCATACTGGCGATTCGACCAGGCATCACCAAATATCTTCACGTTGGATTTCTTCGGCGTATCGAATACGTTAGGCACCGTTCAATTCAGTCCGACGAATCCGCTTCAGTTTTGGAGAACGGATGGTGTGCCTGGCATAAACCGGCGTCCGTTCTTCGCGACCAATACTGCCCCTCCAGGTCTTCGCACCGAAGCACAAACCTTGGCCTTGGGTAATGCTTATCCGGCCTTTCGAACTATGGAGGGAAATCCCCATGGTTCGGCGCATGTGAGTTTTGGTGGTTACATCTCGAGCATCCCAACTGCGGCCCGCGATCCCTTGTTCTTCTTGCTGCACTGCAACGTCGATCGCTTGTGGGCAAAGTGGCAAAGACAATTCAGCCGCTTCGATCCAGCTGTCGCGGCTTCATTCGACGGCGCAGCGAATCCAATCGGACACAACTTGCCGGACACGATGTGGCCATGGAACGGAATCACCACTCCGCCGCGACCACCAACAGCGCCGGGCGGAGCGCTCGCCTCTTCACCATGTGTCAGTGCCCCGGGCCCCCAACCGCGCGTGCGTGATTCTTTAGACTATCAGGGCGTCATCAATTCGGTCTCTAGTATGGGATTCGACTACGACGACGTACCATTTGCCTAACCGAATTGCACGAGGAGGACGGAACGATGACAACGAAACGTAAAGCTACTAAGAAATCCGCTAAGCCACGGTCCACGCGAGCTGCAATGTCGGTTGCAATTAGTAAATCGAAACCGGTCAAAGAACGCGTGGCAGCCTTGGCCGAAGTACCGCTGGCAGTTTGTGAGAGCGACAAGGATCTACAGGCAACGCTAAATGTCCTTCGTGATCAGGACGAACCTATTGAAGTGCGGCTTGCCTCGTTGCAATCACTACAAGCGGCAAGTTTCAGCGTGATAGCCTTCGAATCATGTCGCGCTGACTACATTGCGACACTGCGCAAAGTGGCGACTGATCCCAATCCAGAGTTAAGGCAACGAGTACTTGGAATCCTGGCACGCGAGAAGGATGGATTTGCCCAAAAGAAACTACTGGAAGGTTTACAAAACCCAACGAAGGCTCTGGTGCCACCTGAGAAGGCGCTCCAACTCTTAAGCTATGACATCCATAGCGAAGCGTATTCAGTTGCTCGAAAGGTTGTCGAGAATCCACCAAACGAGGACGCCAAACGAGAAGCGTTGCGGTTGCTGGCAGCAGATGCGAAATCGGCTCCTCTCTTCGAAAAACTTCTTCGCGACAAAAACGAGAACGCTGAGATTCGCCAGATCTCGGCCGCGGCCCTGCAGGCACTAAAACCGGAGAAGTTACAGTCAAACGCGAGAGACATTCTTCTCGATGACTCCGACTACGATGACATCAGAGCAACGAGCCTAACAGCCTTAACCCAATTCGGCGATGCAGAGGCCGTTGCTAAAGATGAAACGCTAAAGAAGCACGTTGGCAAAATGAGCGAAAAGGGCGGCGCTAAAGTAAAACGAAGCGCTCGTCAGTTTATGAGCAAATACGGCCGCTGAGCAGTGAATGAAAGATGACAGAGCTCGAAAGCAACAATTCACTATCTGAGGACGAATTTGCGTCCCTAATCACTGACTTAGCTGAACGACCAGCCGAACGTCATCAACTAATTGAGCTGCTCCACGAAGATCATCCGATTTACGATCAACGTGGAGCAGCAACGATAGTCAGAATGCGTGGCTGGATTCTTCACACGCTATCCAAGGATCAGATCAAAGATGACGAACTTATCTTTGTTCTCGAAGAGCTGGACACGGGGATTGATCCTTATCTCGTCGCAGCCGCAGCAAAAGCGTTGCGTTCGTACCCCAATCCAAAACGTACGTTTGCACCATTCGTCGTCCATGCACTCGCAAACATTCGCTATCGTGACGAGCCGGTATCGTTTTCGGAATACGGCGGGTATGGCGACGAAACAACAATTCTTCAGGAACTTCTCGCTACACTTGAGTGGCTGGGTGAATCTGCACGTAGTGTGTTGCCGGAGCTTCAGGCCTTGGTGTCTCAACCAGCGGGACTTTCAAAGAAGCTTCTGAACCGAATAGAAAAGATCGTTCGATCCCTCGAACCTGTGAACGACTCAACAGAGAGCTGTTGCCTCCGCTTACGTGATCGATTCACGTGGGAGCCGCGTAGTCGTAAGAGTTGTACAGAAATTGAGTCAGTACTGTTTGAGGATCAGAACCACGAGCTGACTACCTTCGCAGAGTTCTTTAAAGGACAACCTTCAATCGTCGTCTTCTTTTATACACGTTGCGATAATCCGCTGAAGTGTTCGCTCACGATTACGAAGCTTGGTCGAATTCAGCGAATACTGGTCCAGAATGGCTTCGCCTCGCGCGTAAATACCGCCGCCATTACATACGATCCTGAGTTTGATTCACCTGAAAGAATTCGTGGTTACGGAGAAAACCGTGGCTTGCTTCCAGGACCACGGCACCGCCTGCTTCGAGCGCGAGATGGCATCGACTCAGTTCGGAAGCACTTCAAACTCGGAGTGAACTTCATAGAGTCGCTTGTGAATCGCCATCGCATCGAAGTTTACATTTTGGATGCACAGGGCCAGGTTGCATCCTCCTTTCAACGTATTCACTGGGATGAACAAGAAGTAGTAAATGCGGCGATTGAATTGCTCGATGAAAGCAAACAGGTACAAGATCCCAACTCACAGATCGGCCATCGGAAATCGGCATTCGGAAATACATTCGGGCTACTCGCGTCAATTGGCTTCGCATTCTTCCCGAAATGTCCGATCTGTTGGGCCGCCTATCTGAGTATGTTTGGCATTGCGGGCCTGGGCCAAATTCCTTACTCGCCATGGCTTCAACCGCTCTTAGCAACTGTAATGCTAATCAACCTCGGGAGCGTCTGGTTGCGCGCCAGGGCAACGGAGCGGATGATCTCGTTTTATCTCGCGAGTGCCGGCGCCATTGCGATCATTTCTTCGAAGTTCTCCGAATCATTGAAAGCAACTGCCCTCCTTGGCATCGTTCTTACGCTTGCCGGCTCGATGTTGAGTACGTTTAGCGGCAGGCGTCAACAAAAAGAGTTGACCTCACACTGAGATAAAATTCCTTCGATTTGACGAACTATTTTAGCTCCATATAATACGCCGCGTGCTTGACCCGGATCTCTACGAAGTACAGCGTTTATATCCGATGATCTACATCGCATGTCACATAGACCACGTGCGTTCCTCATCGACAAAATGGAATCTCTCCTCGCATGACTCATCGATTCTGGCGCATCTGGATCTGACCGAAGGCATGAGTCCCAGATCGCTTGCGAAGCATCTTGGAGTTGTCCCTTCCACTCTTTCGGCTGCACTGTCGCGGCTGACAAAACTTGGTTATATAGAGAGTAAAGCGGTAGAGGGTGATCGACGACGCAAAGAGCTGCGCCTCACGAAACTCGGGGCAGAGGCTATGGCATCGACCTCCGTACTGGACCACGAACGTGTACGGAAACTGCTGTCATTGTTGACGCCCAATGAGCGAAAAGCGGCCTTGAAGGGTCTCACATTGTTAGCAAGCGCCGCTCGCAAGTTGGAGAAGTCGAGATGAAAACAATCATAATCGTTTTGACGGTTATCATCGGAGTTCTCGTCCTTTTCATAGGTATTGCTGCGCTGATCGGATCACGCCTCCCAGTCGCCCATGTCGCCACCCGATCAATCCTCTTACATCGTCCCAGGCCGGAGTTGTATCAGCTGATTCGCGATTTTGGTTCGTCTCCGACGTGGCGTTCCGATGTCAAAGGCGTCGATCTGCTGGGTGAGACAAACGGAAAGCTCCGCTATCGAGAGCACGGGAAACAAGGTGAAGTCACCTACGAAATGAGTGAAGACATCCCAAAGCAACGCATAGTTACAACCATTGTGGATCAGGATCTTGGTTACTCCGGATACTGGACGACCGTTTTCACTACTGAGAATGGAGGTACCCGCGTGACGATAACCGAGAACGGTGAGGTATCCAACGTTCTGTTTCGTTTTCTATCTCGCTACGTCTTTGGTCACACTTCAACCATTGATGGTTATTTGACGTCGTTGGCGAAGCACTTCGGCGAGCAGGCTGTACCGGGAGACTAGGCGTCGACTTTGAAGTTTGGACGTTGGACTTTGAACTTTGGAATTCACGACTACCACTCATCTCTTCTTGCTCTGTATTTGGGCAACCCTTCAACTAAATTGTCGAAAGCCAACCACAAGCTCCAGCTGTGATGATAGAACGCAATCGGAAACGCGATAGCAATGGGAAACAGAAACCACAGCACGTTTTCGTAACTCACATCCAAAATCAGCAACGCGAAGAAAGTCACGACCAGCAACGCTAACTCGGTTGTAACAATATTCGCCAGAATTGCTCCTACGAAAAAACCTTCTTCACGTTTGAACACCGAGGTGCACGAGGGACAGTGATGCCGAATCTGAAAAGGTCGCTCAACAATTGACGCCAGCCCGCATGCGGGACATTTGAGATTGATGCTCCACAAGGCAAACGTCTTCACTGATGGAAGGTCGATCTTCACCGGTTTCTCTCTGAGTGATCTGGGTCCAACTGTTTGTACGGACTGCGCGTTCAAAGCGTGGCTGGCGGGGGAATGTGGTCCACGTTGCGTAACAATAATAACATCGTGAAGTAACAATCAAGCGCGCAATTTCATTGATGTCGTCTATCGCGACACTATTTGGTATGAATTAGTGCAGAAACTCCCGGTAAACGCTGCATAAGTCTCCCAATCATGAGCGGCATATTGCTTGCGACTGATTCTGTGGATGAAGGAGGTTCAAAGATGAAAGTGATCGACTTCAAGAACACACTTGCAGGTACCTTGTTCGCGATTGCATTGTTGTTTGGGATCGGTCTAGCTACAAATCTAACTGCGCAAGCGCAGTATCCATACCCAAACGATCGTTATTATCGACGCGATCAAAACCGTGATTACCGTGACGAGCGACGCCGTGACAACGATTGGAGGAACCGTCGTAGTGACAATCGATTCAATGACGGCTACTCCGATTTAGGCGGTACATTTGATCTGCGACAGACAGCACTGAATGCCGGCTTTAACGAGGGAATCAAGGCTGGCCGTGATGATCGAAGGAAGGGTCGATCGTTTGATTATCAGGACGAGCGTAACTTTCAGAAAGCCACGTCGGATTACAGTTCACGTTTAGGTGATCTTGGTCTGTACAGGACTTACTACCGACAAGCGTTCTCTCATGGTTACGCGGATGGCTATGCAGGATACTAGTAGTTAATTCTTCGC
>Ga0075423_10001745_pt1 | contig 19371 bp, 13 predicted proteins | sample SoiMethybrSBSTD2_FD_80114 | JGI IMG/M metagenome (GOLD analysis project Ga0075423, IMG submission 80114) | Bulk soil microbial communities from a Populus tree surrounding site in Tennessee, USA - Soil MetaG P. TD hybrid SBSTD2 | ecosystem: Environmental > Terrestrial > Soil > Tree plantation...
CGATGCAAACACTACGGCCGCCGTCGCGCTCACGAGCGCGGTACGAAGACTCGATTTCAAGGAACGCTCCTTACTGGGTGTTGCCCTGGCTCGACGCCGCGAACAGACGCTGTCCGGTCGAGGCCATCGTGACCGAACGCGCATTGCCAGTCGGGCTGCCGTCCTTCGCGAGGCTGCCCTCGACGGTGACCGAGTCGCCGACCTTCATCGTGTTGCGGGTCCAGCCAGCGCGCATCAGGCCGTTCGGGCTGCCCATTTCCATTGCCCAGTTGGTGACCTTGTTGGTCTTCTCGTCCTTCACATCGATGTAGAAGAACGTGTGCGGATTCATCCACTCGACCTTGGTCACCGTGCCGGTCATCTTGAACGGCTTGTTGGCATCGAACTCGGCCGAAAACGAGTGATGCGCCATGATGGTTCGCGTGCCCGTCAGCAGCGCGATCCCGGCAACGAGAAGAGCAAGCTTGGTTCGCATCGAAACATTCCTCCAGGCGACGTACCCGGCATGCGGGCGTCCGGTGTTCAACGGTTACTGCTAAATACTGCGGGATCTTTGCAGCCGATTACAGACCCAATTATTTCCCACGGCAGACCACTGCCTGATGCAGTCGGGCGATCATTGTCGCCGGGGATTGCGCACGGTGTCAATGGCCCGGCGTCGAGGCAAACGCCCGCCAAATAAGAAGATGGTTCAGTTCAGTTGAGTTGCGACAGGTCGAGCGGCCCCTGACGAAGACGGCGGTCGCTCCGATAGAAGGTACGACCGGTTGCTTTCCGCAGCTTGAAATAGGGCTGAAGCACTTCCATGGCGTGCTCCATTCCGAACTCGAGATGACGGCGGACCTCGTCGGCGGCTCGCATCGGATCGCCGCCGCACAGCGCGTCAGCCAGTTCCTGATGCCGCGTCGGCGAGTCACCGGCTTTTGGAGTGCGCATGACACAGAACCAGATCGACGCGAGCGCGTGTGTCTTCTCGATCGCATCGAGCAGCGCCGGGCACCGCGCACACTGCGCGATGCGCGCGTGCAGTTTCTGATGGACCGATTGGTACAACGGACGATCGCTGCCGGTCGACAGCGCGTCGACGCGAACGGCGAGCTTCTTCAACTCCGATCGCTCGCCGGGCGTCGCGAATGTCGCGAAGCGCATGGCGGCCTGGACTTCGAGCGCTTCGCGCACGACGTAGTGGCCCTTGACGTCCTCAGGTGAAGGAATGCGCACGCGCGTCCCCGCACGCGGCCGGCTCTCGAGCAGCCCTTCGATCTCGAGCCGCAGCAACGCCTCCGACACGGGCAGAAAACTCATGCTGAGTTCTGCGGCAAGCTTGCGCCGCGAGATCACTTGTCCAAGCATGATCTCGCCTCGCAGAATCCTCTGGCGTACGACGTTGTACGCCTCCGAAGCGAGACTGGATTGTTCGGCATCCTTCATCGGTCGCCCCGCTTTTCGTTACGCATGCACGCGCCGGTTCCGGGCCACACCCGCTGCTGGGAGATCTTACGAGAGAAACGCGTCCGTTGTGCGCATAGATTGGACGAAAGAACCAGAGCCGCGGTTTGCGGCGCGGCCGAGCCGATCATCGCTGCAGCTGTTATTGCTCACAGTTCTGTTGATCATCGGTGCAATCGCGTGCGCGAGCGCGCCTGCCGCTGGTCCACTCGACCGCCTGCATCCATGTTCGAGCAGCGAAGGACCAATCGATGCCTACTGCGGGACACTGTCCGTTTTCGAGAATCGGGACACCAAGCAGGGGCGGCAAATCGGGTTGTTCATCACGCTGCTCCCTGCCGTGCGGCATGAATCACCAGACCCGCTGGTCTTCCTCGCCGGCGGCCCGGGCCAAGGAGCAGCCCAGCTCGCCAGACAAATTCGCGACGTGTTTCGCCGAGTAGAACGCACGCGCGACATCGTCCTCGTCGATCAACGCGGGACCGGCAAATCGCATCCACTGAACTGCAGCACGGTCTCGAACACGCTGGCTGACGCCACCGAATCGGACGACGTCGCGCTGGCCCGGCTCGAGTCGTGTCTCAAGGGCTACGACGCCGACGTGCGCTTCTACACCACGAACATCGCCATGGACGATCTCGACGATGTCCGTGAGTACCTCGGTTACAAGACGTTCAATCTCTACGGCGGCTCGTACGGCACGCGCGCAGCACTTGTCTACCTGCGCCGCCACAAAGAGCACGTGCGATCGATGGTGCTCGACGGCGTCGCCCCCACCGACATGCGGCTGCCGCTCTTTACCTCGCGCGATGCACAGCGCGCGCTCGACAAGATGTTGAGCGATTGCGAAGCCTCGCCGTCGTGCGAACACGCGTTTCCCGGACTCCGTCTGCGCGTGCGCTCGCTGCTCGCGCGCCTGGAGAAGAATCCGCCGCGCGTGCGCGTCGTGCATCCGCGCACCGGTGTCGCCGAGGAAGTCACGATCGAAGCGCGGATCGTCGCCAGCATTCTCTTCACCTCGCTCTACTCGCCGCTGACCGCCTCGATCGTGCCGTCCTTGATCGACGACGCCGAGCACAACGACTTTCAGGCGCTGTTCGCGCTCGGCCTCAGTGGCGGCGGCGACGACGACAACATGAGCCTCGGCATGCGGTTCTCCGTGCTGTGCACTGAAGACGCGGGACGTGTCACTCCCGGCGATGTCGAACGCGAGACGATCAATACCGTGTTCGGATCGCATCTGCTCGGTCCGCAGATCGCGGCCTGCGAGCGATGGCCGAAGGGCACGGTCGAACCCACGTTCTACGATCCGGTCGTCTCCGACGTGCCGGCGTTGGTGCTCTCCGGTGATATCGATCCGGTGACGCCGCCGACATGGGGAGAAGCGGTCGTCAAGCACCTCAGTCGCGGTCGTCACATCGTCATGCCCGCCACCGGCCACGGTGTGATCGGCACTGCATGCGGGCTGAAGCTGATCGAGACCTTCATCGAGCGCGCCTCGTCCGCCGATCTCGACACCAGTTGCGTCGCCGAGGTGCATCGCCCACCGTTCTTCGTGACGCCGGCCGGACCCGAACCGTCGCGCGTGTGGGGCAAGAAATGATTCACGTTGATGGCATCCGTAAGCGCTTCGGGACCGTCACCGCTGTCGACGGGGTGAGCTTCGAAGCACACGACGGCACCATCACCGGGCTGCTCGGTCCCAACGGTGCGGGCAAGACGACGACGCTGCGCATGCTCTATGCGGTGATGAGACCGGATCAGGGACACATCACGATCGATTCGGTCGATGCCATCGCATCGCCGCAGGACGCGCAGACGCGGTTGGGCGTGCTTCCCGACGGGTTCGGGCTGTATCCGCGCCTCACCGCGCGCGAGCACATCGAGTACTTCGGCGAGCTGCACGGCATCAGCGGCGCCCAACTGCAGCAGCGCGCCCACGAATTGATCGAGATGCTCGACATGACCGAGATTGCCGATCGCCGCACCGGCGGGTTCTCGCATGGCGAGCGGACGAAGGTGGCGCTGGCGCGCGCGCTCGTCCACGACCCGCAGAACGTGCTGCTCGATGAGCCGACCAACGGTCTCGACGTGATGAGCACACGCGCCGTCAGACACATCGTCCGCAAGCTGCGCGATCAGGGACGCTGCGTGCTGTTCTCGAGCCACGTCATGCAGGAAGTGTCGGCGCTGTGCGATTCGATCGTCGTCATCGCCTCGGGCCGGGTCGTCGCCCACGGCACGCCGAACGAGCTGCGCAATCAGACCGGTGAGGACAACCTCGAAGACGCGTTCGTGGCGCTTGCCGGCCTCGAGCGGGGAGAAGCACCATGACCGCTGGCCGCAGCCTGCGTCAGATCGCGATCGTCCTGCGGAAAGAGGTGAAGGACTCGCTGCGCGATCGCCGCGCGCTGTGGTCGATCGTGTTCAGCATGACCATCGGGCCGGTGCTCATTGGGTTCATGATGAACCGCCTCGCCGCCCGCGAGCACGAGGCCGAGCGCGTACGCATTCCGGTCGTCGGCACGGAGAACGCACCGGCGCTCGTCGAGTGGCTGAATCAGCAGGCCGGCGTGGTGGTCGAGGCCGGCCCCGTCGATGCCGAGCAGGCGGTACGCGATCGCACCGAAGATGTCGTCGTGATCGTTCCAAAGGATTTCGGCGAGCGGTTCCGGCAATCGCGTCCGGCGCGACTGAAGATCGTGGTCGACAACTCGCGCAACGATTCGCGGCCGACGATCGAGCGCGTGCGGCGGCTGCTCGCTCAGTACAGCGCCGAGATCGGCAGCCTGCGGCTCATCACGCGCGGCATCGCGCCGATTGGCGTGCGTCCGCTCGATGTCGAAGAGGTGGAGGTCTCCACCGCGCAGCAGCGCGCGACGCAGATCCTGAACTTCATTCCGATGTTCATCATCATGGCCGGTTTCATCGGCGGCATGCAGATCGCCACCGACTCGACCGCCGGCGAACGCGAGCGTGGATCGCTCGAGCCGCTGCTGGTCAACCCGGCGGCGCGCTTCGTCTTCGTCAGCGGCAAGTGGCTCGCCGCCGCGCTGGCGGCGTTCCTCAGCGTGCTCGTGACGACGATGCTGTGCGCGAACCTGCCGCGCTTTCTGCCGCTCGAGGACATGGATATTCGATTCCGCATCGGTCCCGAGCATCTCGGCGGCATCATCGGCGCGATCGGACCGATGTGCTTGTTCACCGCCGCATTGCAGGCGGCCGTGGCCACGCTGGCGCGCTCGTTCAAGGAAGCCCAGACCTACATGGGCGTGCTGATTCTGTTTCCGATGATCCCGGGCATCATGGGCGCGCTCTATCCGATCGGTGCCGCCGCGTGGATGTACTTCGTGCCGATGCTCGGTCCGTATGTGCTCTTGACCAACGTCCTCGGTGGGCGCGACCCCGGCATGGCGGCCTACATCAATTCGGGTATCGTGTCCTTCATCGCGGCGATCCTGCTGGTCAGGATCACGGCGATGCTGTTCAGCAGCGAGCGCATAATCTTCGCGAGATGACACCACCCACGCCCGGTCCAAAGGACCCGGCCTACACCGCCACTCACAAGGCACCTGCTCCCAGTACTGAACGAGACGCCACGACCTGTCCGCAGTGCGGCGAATCGCACGACCTTGCGAAAGTCAAAGGCTGCATCAAGTGCCTCAAATGCGGTTTCAAGTTCGATTGCAATGGATGGTGATTCCGTGATGCGCAAACCTGTGCATCCCTGAACGCGCACATCGCAAAGTCCTGGCTCACTTGGGTCGATAGATGGGGCACCCGTGAGCCAGCAATTCCCCAAGGCGCCTTTCGACGGCGGCCGTATTCTGCGGCACCTCGCCACTGATCCCCAGTCGGCGGCGCCGCCGGCGACGCCCTTCTCGCCGTCGCTCACCTACGAGCTCTATTACGGCCTGAAGGAAAAGCCTTTCAGCCTGTCGGCCGATCCCAGATTCCTCCTCCGCACTCCAACTCACGGACCGGCATTCGACGACATGCTCAACGGCATCCGCCGCCGCGAAGGCCTCATCGTCCTGTCCGGCGACAGCGGCACCGGCAAGACGACGCTGGTGCGATCGGTGCTGCAGCATCTCGATCGCCGCACGTTCAGCGCGTTCGTGCCCGATCCGTTCGTCACGCGCGAAGACCTGCTGAAAATGCTGCTGGTCGACTTCGGCGTGGTCTCGATCGCCGATCTCAAGCGCGGCAGCCTCAACGGCGCCTCGCGGCCCGACTTGAGCTATCCGCTCTACGAGTTCCTCGATTCGCTGGTGCCGCTGCAGGCGTTTGCGGTGGCGATCGTCGATGAAGCGCAGAACCTGCCGCTGCCGCTGCTCGAGGAGATTCGCATCCTCTCGGATCTCGAAGGGCGCGAGAAGCTGTTGCAGGTCGTCCTCGTGGGACAACCCGAGCTGCGCGCGAACCTGAAACTGCCGCAGATGCGCCAGGTCGATCAACGCGTGTCGGTACGATGCGAGCTCTCGCCGCTCGGTCTCGACGATGTGGCCGGCTACGTGCGGCATCGGCTCAACATCGCCGGCGACGGCGACAGCCGCGCCGAGTTCACCGACGAGGCGATCGCCGTCGTGCACCGCGGGTCACGCGGCACGCCGCGCCTGATCAACAAGATTTGCGATCGCGCGCTCACGCGTGGATACGCGCTTCGCGTCAATCGCATCGATGCCGACATTGCGACCGCGGCCGTTCACGATGCGGCGCTCGATCGCGAAGAGCCCTCGTCACACGCGGCCTTCACGGTGTCGCGCGAGACGATCGCCGTGAGTCAATTCACGGCGGATCAGTCCGAATGGACCTCGGACTTCGCCCCGGCCCCGCCTCCGGCAATCGTCCCGCCGATGCAGTCCGAATCGGTGGCGCCGGAGCCGTACGTCATGTCAGAGTTCGCCGCCGAGCACGATCCGCCGGGAGCGGTTCGCATCGAGCCGTCACCGCCGCGATCGTGGGGACTGGGGACGGTCGCTGTGATCGCGTTCGCTGTGGCGCTAGGGGCAATGCTCCTCTTCCTCTACGTGCAGTCGAGGGCCGAGGACATCCCGATGGTCACGCTGCCGCCCCCACCAACACGACCGGCGGTGCCGATGCTCGCCAGTCGCACTGTTCCCGCAGGATGGATGATCCCCACACGCAGCACCGCGAGGAACGGCGCAGACGTACCCAGTGCGCTCGACACATTCGCGATTCAAGTGGCGTCTTTCACCACGCAGGCCGGAGCACAGGCGTTCATCAGAGAACTCGCGGACGCCGGCGACAAGGGACGCGCGGTCACGGTCGATTACGGTCCGCCCCGCGGACAACTGGTGCGGGTGGTTGTCGGTGAATACCGGTCCGCGAACGAGGCCCAGGCCGATCTGATGCGGCTCCGAGACCGGTTCGCAGACGCGCGCATCGAGCGCGTCGCGGCGCGCTGAACCGGCCTTTCGTTTTGAGTTTTTGAGTTTTGAGTTTTGAGCTTTGAGCTGATAATCGCAGCGTGGCGCCGCACGATCAGCCTCGACGCGCGTCGTTTCCCACGACACGCATCACGTTGATTCACGCCGCGCGCAGCGGCTCGGGCCCGCAGGCCGAGGAGGCGCTCTCAACGCTCTGCCGCGCGTACTGGTATCCAATCTACGCCTACGTCCGCCGCCTCGGACACTCGCCTGAGGAAGCCGAAGATCTGACGCAAGGGTTTTTCACGCGCGTCCTCGAGAAACATTACCTTCGCGACTTTCAGCGCGAGCGCGGCCGCTTTCGATCGTTCCTGCTGACCGCGCTCAAGCACTTCATCGCCAACGAGCGCGATTGGGCGCGAGCGCAGAAGCGCGGCGGCACACGCCCGCCGGTGGCGCTGGACGACGTGCTGTCGACCGCGGAGAGTCGCTACAGCATCGAGCCGCGAGACACGGACACGCCCGAACGGATCTTCGAGCGTCACTGGGCGATGGCCGTGTTGAGCCGCGTGCAGGATCAGCTGCACGCCGAAGCCGAAACGTCCGGTAAACGACAACAGTTCGATCGTGTCAAAGGGCTGCTCCTCGGCGAAGACACTGATATCGGCTACCGCGCGCTCGCCGGGGAGCTCGGCACCACGGAAGGCGCGCTCAAGGTCACGATCCACCGGCTGCGCCAACGCTTCAAAGAGCTGCTTCGCAACGAGATCGCCCACACCGTCGCCCATCACGATGAAGTCGGCGACGAGCTTCGCTACCTGTTGGCGGCGCTCAGACGTCTGTAACCTTCGCGAGGCCTTGCTTCAGTAGTGAGTAGCCGAGGCTCCGATGGACGATACATCCGGTTCGACACGCTGCTCGCGTTGCGGCACCGAATACGCGGGACAGTCCTCGCCGCTCGGACTTTGTCCGTCCTGTCTCATGGCACTGGGCATGAGTGGCCAAATCGAGGAATCAGGAATCAGGAATCAGGAATCAGCGGGAATCAGCCCGGAGGAATCCGCAAACGTCACGCAGCAGGAGTCAGCCCGCGTGGTAGAGCGAACGCATGCGAAGCGGCATCGATGGCTGGCCATTCCGGCGGCTGCGCTTCTGCTCGTGCTCCTCGTGCTCTTCGGGTTCACGCTTCGGCGAATCCAAAACGCCGGTGCCCCTGCTCCTCCATCGAGCGCCGTGCGCTTCATGCTGCCCTATCCGGATGGAACCGAAGCGATCGACGGCGCGCAGTTCGCCGTCTCGCCCGACGGAAAGAACGTGGTCGTTGCGGCGCGAGCGGCCGATGGCTCGACCAGATTGTGGCTGCGCCGTCTCCAAGCGCTCGACTGGCAGGAGCTGTCAAGCACGGTCGGCGCGGTCTATCCGTTCTGGTCGCCCGATAGTCGTCACGTCGGCTTCTTCGCCGACCGTCGTCTGAAGCGCATCGATCTCGGGAATGCGCTGACACAGGTGGTGTGCGAAGCACCCGATGGACACGGTGGCGCGTGGGGCGCGCACAATGAGATCGTCTTCGCTCCTGGCGCGACAGGGCCGCTCTTTCGCGTCGCCGCGTCCGGCGGTGCACCGCAGCAGATCACCGAGCTCAAGGCTGGTCAGATGGAGACCGCCCACCTCTGGCCGCATTTCATCGGCGACGACCATCACCTCGTGTTCTTCGCCAACGCCGCCGATCCGCGCGGCAAAGGGAATCTCTTCCTCGATCTCGAGACAGGAACGCGAGCGATCGTCGCGCAGCATGACGTCGCCGTCGTGCCCGCTGATGGCACGCTGCTCTTCGCTCACACCGGAACCCTTGCCGTGCAACGACTCGACCTGGCGCGACCGGCACCGCAGCCGGAGCTGCGAACGATTGCCGGCGCGGACAGCATCGGCGGACCGATGTCGGTCGGGCCGAACTACGCTGCCACGTCGACCGTGCTCCTCTATCGCCGGGTGCAACCGCGGCTGAGCGAGCTGGTCTGGTTCGATCGCTCCGGGCGTGCGATCGGTAACGAAGGCGAGCCTGCCGATTATCGCGGCATCGCGGTCTCGCCCGACGGCCGCGCCATCGTTGCTGCCCGATCGGACGAACGGAAGAACGTCTCGAACCTGTGGCGCATCGCGCGATCGACGACGAGCCGTCTCACGTTTGGCAGCGATCGCGACATCGATCCGGTGTGGTCGCCCGATGGCAGTCGTGTGGCGTTTGCCTCGAGACGGGAGGGACAACCCAATCTCTCGCTGACGGCGATGAGCGTCGCGGGCGATGGCAAGCGGGATCGACTGGTCGACGGGCTCGACATGCATCCCACGGACTGGTCGCGGGACAACAACGTGCTGATCTACACGAGCAACGATCCACGCACGCACCTCGACGTGTGGGCGCTTCCGCTCTCGGGCGAGCGGCGCCCGTCGGCAATCGTGCAGACGCCGTTCAACGAATCCGACGCGCATCTCTCGCCTGACGGGCGATGGATCGCGTATGTCTCCGACGAATCGGGCAGAGACGAAGTGTTCGTGCGATCGTTCCCGTCAACCGAGGGCAAGTGGATGGTGTCCGGGAACGGAGGCACGCGTCCTCGATGGCGCGCTGACGGCCGCGAGCTCTTCTTCCTGTCGTCGAACCGCATGATGATGGCCGTGCCCGTTCAAACCAGACCACTGTTCGAAACCGGGCCCGCGCAGCCGCTCTTTGAGATCCCACGCGCGTCCGACTACGCGGCCGCACCCGACGGTCGATTCCTCGTTCAGCTGCCGCACGACACACCCGCGGGCAACCAGCTGCACGTCGTCCTCAACTGGATGTCAGAATTGCACCCATGATGGGTATGTCGTCGTAGAGCGCACGCTTCAGCGTGGGTCGTAGAGCGCACGCTTCAGCGTGCGCGTTGTCCGCGGAGCCTGAAGCCTCCGCTCTACGATGCGCGCCCGAGTTCCATCGCCAGCTGACTCGTTTGCACGTAGTCGATCTTGCCGGTGCCGAGAATCGGAACCTTCGGCACCGCCACGATCGATCGCGGTACGAAGATCTCGGGCAGTCCGGCCTCGCGCGCGGCGGCGGCGAGCGCAGCGCGAGTGGCGTCGGCGCGTTCGGTCACCAGCACGAGCTGCTCACCGCGTTTCGGATCGGGCATAGCGACCACTGCATGCTGATGCTGCGGCCACACCTTCGCGACGAGATCCTCGACGGCACCAAGCGGCACCATCTCGCCGGCGACCTTCGCGAATCGCTTCGCGCGGCCCTTGATCGTAACGAAGCCCTGCTCGTCGAACTCGACGATGTCGCCGGTGTCGTACCAGCCATCAGCAGGCGGCTGCAGCACGCCGGGGTTCTCCGCGCGCAGATAGCCAAGCATCACGTTGGGTCCGCGCACGAATAGACGTCCTCCACCGTCGATGCCTTCGATGCGCTCGAGACGATGATCGATGCCTGGCAGCAGGCGGCCAACGGTTCCGGCTTTGAAATGCATCGGCGTGTTCACCGCCAATGCCGGCGACGTTTCGGTGGCGCCATACCCTTCGAGAATGCGGATGCCGAATTTCTCGAACCACACGCGCCGCGTCTCCGGCTTCACGCGCTCGGCGCCGGCAAACACGTAGCGCACGGAGTAGAAGTCGTAGTTGTCGGCTACCCGCGCGTAGCCGGAGAGGAACGTGTCGGTGCCGAAGAGGATCGTCGCATTCACGCCGTAGACGAACTCGGGCACCGTGCGGTAGTGCAGCGGCGACGGGTAGAGAAACGTGCGAACGCCTGCCAGCAGCGGCATCAGCAGCCCACCCGTGAGTCCGAAGCTGTGAAACACGGGCAGCGCGTTGAACACGATGTCCTTCGGGCTGATGTCGACGACGGTCGCGAGCTGATGGCGATTGGCGAGCAGGTTGCGGTGACTCAACACCACGCCCTTCGGCGTCCCCTCGGATCCCGACGTGAAGAGCACCACCGCCGGTTCGTTCGCTCGCGCGCCCGAGCGATCCGGCTTCACCAGCATTGCGCGAACGAGCGCACCGAGGCGTGACGCGACACCGATCTCTCGCTTCACGTCTTCGAGATAGAGAATCGTCGCGTGCGGCTCGAGTGCGGCGACCAGCGGCTGCAGCTTGGCCTTCTCGATGAACGTACGCGCCGTGACGATGAGCGCGATCTGAGCGCCGGTGCACGCCGCCATCGCGGCCGTGGCACCGGTTGAAAAATTCAGCATCGCCGGCACACGCCGGTGGGCGTGCAGCCCGAAGAAGGTGACGAGCGAAGCGCGCGAGGTGGGCAGCAGAACACCGACGCGCTCGCGCTCGCGGGTGCGCCGCGCCAGTGCGCCGCCGAGCGCGTAGCTGGCGGCGATCAACCCGCGGTAGCTCAGTGGCCGCATCTCGAGATCGTCGGCGATGACGTGGCCGCCGCCATGTTGAACGCGCGCGTCCACGAGCGCATCGAACAGCGTCGTGTCGATGCGCGCGGCCGCGAACATCGATCGCACCATCTCGTCGCCAAGCGCGCGGCGCAGGGCCACGCGTCGCGCGCGGCCGGTCACGCCCTGAGGTGCGGTCAATATCCGCGGCGGCAGGATGCGAATGTGAATCCGCGGAAAGAGACAGCGGCGCACCTTGCCGGCCAAACGCGAGAACGGCGTGAATTCGACACCGTCGATGCGCACCGGTAGCAGCGCGGCCTTGGTGCGCTCGGCGATCACGGCCGGGCCCTCGTACACCTTCATCAACGATCCGGTCGTGGTGATGCGGCCTTCAGGAAAGATGATGCACGCCGACCCGGCATCGACCGCGCGGATCATCGCGCGAATCGACAGCGGATTGGTTGGATCGATCGGCAGCGCGTTGACGAACATCAAGAACGGCTTCGCCCACCACTTCTTCGCGATCAGCGTGTCGACTGCGAAGATCGGATCGCCTGGCAGGAACGCGCCGAGGAGCAGGCCGTCGAGGAACGACGCGTGATTCGCCGCGATCACCGCGTGCGGCAACGCCGCGCGTGCATGCTCGACGCCGTCGACCTGCACCCGATAGAGCACGCGCAGAATGAGCCGGACGAGGCTTTTCGCCAGCGTTCGTCGAAGAATCCATGCGGCCGCCAGCGCCACTGGAATCGTGACCAGACCGCACAATCCGAACAACTCACCCATCGTCAAGCCACGCTTCAAGAGCGCCGCTGACGCGACCGCAGCGATCGACATCTCCAGAGCATTGATGATGTTGTTCGCGGCGATGACTCGCGCGCGATGCTCGGGCTCGCTCTCGTGCTGAAGGATCGCGTAGAGCGGTACTGTGAACAGGCCGCCCGCCATCGCCACGCCGACGAGGTCGACGAGAATGCGTGGCGTTCCTGGCGTACGCAGAAACACCATCAGTGACGCGAGCGCCGCCGATGAGGAACGGCCCGCGCTCGCCAGGTGCAGATCCCAGGCGAAGAACGCCATCGCGAGCGCCGCGAACGGCACATAGCGCGCGCTTACTTCGCCGTGCAGCAGCCGCTCGGCGACGATCGATCCAAGACCGACGCCCACCGCAAATAGCGCCAGCATCATCGTCACGACCTGGGCATCGGCAAAGAGCACGTCCTTCGCAAACGACGGCAGACCCGAGACGACGGTTGCGCCGAACAGCCAGAACCACGACACCGCGAGAATCGGAAGCAGGAGTTGTGGACGCGCCGTGACGTGACCGACGACGGAAAACGTGTCGTGCAGAAGACGAGGACGCGGCGCATCGGCACCGGCCGATGATGGAGCCGGAGGAATCTGCCGTGCCGCAATCCAGCCGATGAGTGCCGCCGTCACGCCGCAGGCGCCAACGATGAGGGCGCCGTTGGCCAACAGCACGACGCTGCCGCCGAGAATGGTGCCGATCAGGATCGCCAGGAACGTCCCGGCTTCGATCAACGCATTCCCAGCCACGAGCTCCTCGTCGCCGAGATGCTGCGGCAGCAGCGCGTACTTGATCGGACCGAAGACGGTGGAATGCGTGCCGAGGCAGAAGAGCGCGGAAAACAGCATCGGCACACTGGCCTGCCGCAGCCCGATCGCGCCGAGCGTCATGATGCCGATCTCCACCACCTTCACGATCCGCGCGATCCGCGCCTTATCGAGACGGTCGGCAAGCGTGCCCGACATGCCCGAGAACAGGAAAAACGGGGCAATGAACACGGCGCCCGCCAGCATCACGAGCGACGCGGTGTCGGTCTGCTGTGCGAGCCGGAACGTCACCACAATGCCCATGGCGCTCTTGAGCAGGTTGTCGTTGAAGGCGCCGAAGAACTGCGTGACGAACAGCGGCGCAAATCGGCGCGCGGTCAAGAGCTGAACGAGAGGCGATCGCATCACAGATCTCCTGGGCGTCTTATTACGCAGCGCTGACGGCAGCCCACGCGGCGGTGATGAGGCGCTCGCTCATCGGGCTCATCTTCGATGGCAGTCGACCGTAGGCGGCGAACGTGACCGGCTGCAGGACGATGCCGAAGACGAGCGCGGTGGCAAGGTCCGGAGGCTGCGCGGGGATCTGCTTCGATGCCACACCCGTTTCGATCACCGCGCGGACGGCGTCGACCGGCGTCGGCGTACCGGGCGCGAGCTTGTTCAATTGCCCGTGCTGCACGAACAGCAGAAACCGGAACAGCGTCGGGTTCTCATCGTGCGCGTGACAGAAGCCGCGGATCATCGCACCCAGCTTTCCGCGGACGTCAGTCTCGTTCGTGGCGAGCGACTGAAGACGGCCGGCAAACTCCACGTAGTGGCGTTCGAACGCCGCCCACACGAGCTCGTCCTTGCTGACGAAATGTCGATAGAGCGCACCTTCGGAAATATCGACCGCTCGGGCGATATCCCGCACGCTGGTTTCGGTGACGCCCTTCTCGACGAACAGACGGATGGCGGCCTTTTCGATGCGGTCGCGCGTGTCGGTGAATCGATGTCTGGGCATAGGTTTTAGTGAGTAAACGATTATTCACAATTATCGATCAGCTCGAGCCCAGCCGTCAAGAGGCCCCAGATTTCCTAGGGATTGGTCAGGTTCTGCAGGGCGGCCACGACCGCCGGATCGAACTGCCGCCCGCTGTGCGCCGTGATGAACGCCATCGCCGCCTCGTGCGATTCCGCCGCGGCATAAGGACGTTCGCTGGTAATGGCGTCGTACACATCGGCCACCGCGAAGATGCGGGCGAGCAGCGGGATCTCTTCGCCCTTGAGGCCGCGCGGATAGCCCTTCCCGTCCCACCGCTCATGGTGCGCCAGCGGCACGTCGAGCGCCGGCCGCAGGAATTCGATCGGGCCCAGCAACTCCCCTGCGTACTCGGCGTGCTTCTGCATGATCGCCCGCTCATCGGGCGTCAACGGTCCGGCTTTCTGAAGGATGGCGTCGGGGATCGCCATCTTGCCGATATCGTGCAGCATGCCGCCGCGCCGCAGATGCGGCAGTTGCTCCGTCGGCACACTCAACGCGCGGGCGAGACGCAGCGCCATCTCGGTCACTCGCTGCGTGTGCCCCTTGGTAATGCGATCGCGCATGTCGAGGGCACGCGCCCATCCGGCTATCGTGCTCTCGTACGCCTCTTCCAGATCGACCGCCTTGCGCTGCACCTGTTCGTGCAGCAGCTGCCGCTGCAGCGCGATCGCCGCCAGCTCGCCGACCGCCTCGAGCACCGTCAGCTCGCGCTTGATGAACGGCATCGCCTTGGTGACGACCAGCGCGCCGACAGTCGACTGCGCCGTCCGGACGGGCACGCTCGCGTAGGCGTGCACCGCATCCGGCAGCATGTGCTGCGAGAGCCGCGGATTGGTGCGCGCCGAGTTGGCGACGAAGGCCGAACCGCTGGCGATCACGCGCCCGCTCACCGCGTCCGCAGTGGGCAGCGTGCGGCCGGTCCACATTTCCAGCGTACCGCGCGCGTATTCGAACGTGACCGTGTCGTCCGAGGCGCTGCGACTGACGAACGCCACGCCGTTGGCCTCGAACAACGGCGGCAGCGCATCGAGCAGCGCGACGATGATCTCCTGACGTCCGCGACGATCGCGCAGCGCGCCGCCAAGCGTCACGATCGTTCTCAGCTGATGATGCAGCCACCATCGCTCGGTGATGTCGCGCGCGGTGCCCTGATAGGCCACGAGCGCTCCGCCGTCGTCATATTGCGGGACCACGCGGTCTTCCACCCACGTGTAACGGCCGTCTTCGCGGTGACCAATGCGATACTCGCGCGTGCCCGGGGCACGACTATCGAGAATCGCCTGCGTCGCCATGGCCACGATGGCCACATCGCCCGGGTGGATCAGTCGCATCCAGAGCCCCTGATCGAGGAGGAACTCCTCCGCCGGGTAACCGGTCAAGGTCTGAGCCTGCGGGCTCACATACGTCACCGTGCCTCGAAGCGGATCGTCGCCGACGTCGATGCGATAGAAGACGTCGGAGGCATGCTCGACCAACTGTCGGTACTGCTCTTCCGACGTCGAGAGCCGCGCCTCGAGTTCTTTCTGCAGGGTCAGGTCGCGAATGACGCAGAGGGTGTGAACCGAATCACCGATCGCGAGTGGAGAAAGTTGAATGTCGACGTGGACCATGTGACCGTCGCGGTGTCTCGCGCGAAACCCGCTTTGCGTCCCGAGGCGCCTGGTCCACGGTCCGGCGTGATAGCGCGCCACGTGCTCGGCATGACTGGCCAGGTGTCGCTCGGGAATCAGGAGCGTGAGCGGCTGCTGCACCAGATCGCGCGGCGTGTAGCCAAGTACCTCGACGCGCTCGTTCGCAAACACCACCCTCCCCGACGAATCCACGACAAGCACAAGGTCCGGCAGGATCTCGAGTACGTCGTAGATCGATTCGTCCACTCCTTCTCCTCGCGCGCGGTGGGGGGAACCACGTTACGCATTTGTATGATAGCGGACGATTCAAGCCAACTTTGCACCAGTCGATTGTCTCGACCTGAGTTCTTTCGTCGACGACCCGCCGTGACTAGCCACACCGGCTATTCACCCTCCCCAATCGTCAATCGATTTCAGGAGATACTCTCGCCGTGACCAACAACACGCCGAGAAAGCCCGCACACATTCGTGAGTTCACGCCGCGTTCGGTCGCCGTCGGTCTGCTGGTGGCGCTCGTCATCGGTGCGTCTTACCCGTACGTGGTACTCAAATTCGGATTCGGTCCGAACATCTCGGTGGTCTCGGCGTTCTTCGGCTTCATCGCGCTCGGCCTGTTTTCCAAGAGCTACAACCGGTGGGAGAACAACATCGTCCAGACTGCCGGCACCACCGGCGGACAGATCGCGTTTCTGTGCTGGCTGCTCGCCGCCTTCGACATCATGGCTGCGGATCCGGGCAGCGGCTTCAGCGTTCACCTGACGACGACGCAGACCTGGATCTGGCTGTCGGCATCGGGCGTCCTTGGCGTGTTCCTCGCGGTGCCGATGCGCAAGCATCTAATCGAGGACGAGAATCTGCCGTATCCCGACGGCATGGCCGCCGGCGAAACGCTGATCATGCTGGACTCGCACGGACCGCAGGCGAAGAAGACATCGTTTGCGATGATGACGTCGCTGGCGATCTCGGGGCTCACGTTTCTCGCCACCACCCTGCAGTGGGTTCGCGATGCGATTCCACTGATCATCAACACGTTCTCAGCTCGTGTGGGTCTGGGCTTCGGCGTGTCGCTGCTCAGCATCGGGTCGGGCATCATCATCGGCTTGCGCATCAGCGCGAGCATGCTGATCGGCGGCATCATCGGCTGGGTGTTGATGCCGCCATGGCTGCTGTCGCGCGGGCTGATCGCACCCGATGCCCGTCGCATCGACATCCTGCTCGTCGTCATGTGGCCGGCGGTGGGAATGATTCTCGCCGGCGGGTTGGCCGGGCTCCTGATCCGATGGCGCGTGCTGCTGAAGACGTTTCACGACATGGCCGCATCGACGAGCACGTCCGAAGATCTTCCGCTGCGGTGGGTGTGGATCGGCGGCGGTGCCTCAGCGGTGCTGATGATCGCCGTGCAGTGGGTATTCTTCCGCACGCCGATCTGGCACTCGATGATCGCGATCGCGCTGTCAGTGCCGCTCGCGCTGGTCGCGCTGCGCGTGCTGGGCGAAACCAACTGGGGACCGATCAGCCAGATGACGAATCTCACGCAGGCGGTTTTCGCCGGCATCGCTCCCGGCGATCTGCGCGCGAGCATGGTGTCGAGCGGAATTACCGGTGCCGTGGCCGCCGAGTCGGAAGGCCTGATGCAGGATTTTCGCGCCGGCGCGATGATCCACTCGACGCCCCGCATCCTCACCTACATGCAGTTGATCGCCGTACCTGTTGGCGCGCTGGCGCTCGCTGTCATGTATCCGATGCTGCGAGATACCTACGGCATCATCGGCGACCACGCGCAGCTACTCAGTCCGACCTCGCAGCGATGGGTCGGCTTCGCGAAGCTGATTACGCAGGACGTCTCCGGTGACGCCGCCGCGAATGCCGCAGCCGCCGCGCGTCTGTCGTGGATGCTGACGTCGGCCAGCGTCGGCGCGGCGATCGGCACCGTGCTGACAATTCTCGAGCAGCGGAAGGAATGGCGAAATTTCATCCCGTCACCGACGGGCATGGGCATCGCGATGCTCATCCCGGTGAATGCGGTCACGGTGATTTTCATCGGCGCAGCGCTCGACACGATTTGGGCCAAGATCTCCCCCGCCAGCCACGACCGCTATTCCATTCCCATCGCCTCGGGCCTCATCGCGGGTGAGGCACTCGTCGCCGTCGCGATCCCGCTTTTGGTTACTGTCGGTGTGATGAAGCTGCCGTAGGGCACGGCCGGTTCAGCAGGACCGGTCCCACGAGAGCGTCTTAGCGGCTGTCGTGGGGCACGTCCTTTGGACGTGCCGACTGCCGTCCCCGTACGGGTATCGTCCGAGTCCCGTACGAGCGCTGTCTGTGGCCCCTCAATCGCGCGCCTTCCACACTGGACACCTCCCTGGTGATCAAATCTGGAGGTGTGAGATGAAGAAACTTGCAGCGGTGATTCCGTTGACGCTCGCCTTGGTCGCTCCGCTTGGCGCCCACGGCACCGACACGTTGGTCGAGTTCAAGGGCGGCATCGGCGTTCAGCCGGTCTTGAATGTCGTTGGACCCGTCAACACTGACGGGACATTCCCGAACGTGTCACGCAACATCGTCCGCGGCGTCAATCCCGCGGGGCCGTGGCGAATCGGCGCGCTGAGGGCCGAGATCGATACCAATGGCCGCATTCAGGTGAAAGGTCGCGGTCTGCTGCTCGCGGCCGGCAATCGGATCGGCACGAACGGCGATCAACGGGTGTTCGCGACGTTGATCTGCGAACCGGCGGCACCGTTCGTCGAGCGCAGCAGCGCGTTCACGGGCGTGGCACTCGAACCCAACGGCGACTTCGAGATCGACGATGTGCTGGATTCGATCCCGACGTCGTGCCCCAGCCCGGTGCTGCTCATTCGCACCGCGTCGAACGGGACGTGGTTTGCGGCGGGCATTCAACAGGTCGACAAAGAAGACTGAGCGGAGAGACGTTGACGACTTCCGCGGGGGAAGTCGATCCCGTTCAAGTCCGGCTCCCGCCTTCGCTACAGCTCCGGCGGGCGGACACTACGAGTGGCGAATCGCTTCGAGAAAGATCTCTCCCAGGTCCTCGGCCTTCCGTGCGCCGACACCTTTCACCGTCAGCAATGACGCAATCGAGGTCGGTCTGAGGCGCGCCATCTCGCGCAGCGTCGCATCATGGAAGATCACATAGGGCGGGACGCCGCGCGAGCGGGCGATGTCGAGACGCACTGCACGCAGACGATCGAACAGCCCGCGATCCACACCTTCCCACGACTCGGCTTCCGCATGCGACCGCACCCGCGCCTCGCCCTTCTTGGGCACACGCTGACGCGCGAGGACGAGATCAGGATGGGCATGCTCGTTCTTCAACAGCTCGAGCCCCGGCCGCGTCACACGCAGCACCGGATAGCCATCGTCGGTCTGCTCGAGCAGACCGAGGCCGATGAGCTGCTCGATGTATCCGCGCAGCTCGGGCACCGTCGCGTCCTGCAGCAGACCGAATGTCGACAGCGTGTCGTGGCCGCGTGCCGTGACCTGTTCGCTCGCGTAACCGCGCAGAACGTTGGCCACGTGCATCGCGCCGAAACGTTGGCCGACGCGCATCACGCACGACAGGATCTTGCGCGCGATGACGATTGGCTCCTGCGCCGACTCGAGCTCGCGCAGGCACACATCGCACGCCGCGCAGTCGTCGTTGCCGTAGCGATCGCCGAAGTAGGCGCTCAGGTGACGATGGCGGCAGCCGACGCTGGTCGCGTAGCGCTCCATCTGGCGCAGCAGGCTTTGTGCGCCTTCGGTGAGCTCGCCGTTCTGCTGCAGCATCGCCCGCCACTTCAGAAAGTCGGCGCTCGAGTAGATCAGCAGGCATTCGGCCTCGAGACCGTCGCGGCCCGCGCGGCCCGACTCCTGTTGGTAGTGCTCGAGCGATCGCGGCGAGCCGGCGTGAACGACGAAAC
>Ga0075423_10001746_pt1 | contig 19370 bp, 17 predicted proteins | sample SoiMethybrSBSTD2_FD_80114 | JGI IMG/M metagenome (GOLD analysis project Ga0075423, IMG submission 80114) | Bulk soil microbial communities from a Populus tree surrounding site in Tennessee, USA - Soil MetaG P. TD hybrid SBSTD2 | ecosystem: Environmental > Terrestrial > Soil > Tree plantation...
CGCAACGAGGCGGGGCGGTTCGAGATCGTCTCCAAGGTCGGCGACGTCTATACGCGCCGCGTGCATCCCACACATCCGTTCGACGTCGTCGGCTGGCGCGGCGACTACCTGCCGTACCGATTCGCCGTCGAAGACGTGCGCCCGCTCGTGGCCGATCGCTCGCACGTGCCGCCGTCCGGCCACACAGTGTTCACGCTGCCCGGCTGCTATCTCTGCGTGTTCACCGTGCGCTCCGTCGAGAAGGAAGGAATGTGGCTGCCGTTCTTCCACCGCAATCTCGATTACCTCGAGACGCTCGGGTATCACTTCGGCGACTTCTTCAGCGGCGCCGGCGCCGTCGGTCCAGGCATGGTGACGCTGCACCCGGTCGGGCTGCCGCACGGACCCAAGCCGCGCGCGATCCAGAAGTGGCTCGACGGCACCGTCGGGACCATCCACAACGAAGTGGCCGTCATGGCAGATTTTGCGAACCCGACCCGGGTCTCCCAGTGGGCGCTCGGGCTGCGCCAGCCCGAATACATGAACATGTGGAGCGGCTACACGACCGAGCCGCGTTTCACCTGGCGTGCCGACCGGCTGGACGAAGTGCGACGCAGTGCGGAGGGCTTCGCCGACGCGCGCGATACGCTGACGCCGCCTGCCGCGGACTGAGAGGTATCGCGACCGGCGGCCAGAGTCTCGCTGGCCGCGAGGCTCGCGGCGATGGCCTCCGTCTCTGCGTCCGCCGGATGAAAGCATTCGATGCGCAGCTGGGCGAGTGTGACGTCTTGCGGACTCGCCAGCGTCGTCATCGTGGTGAAGAACGCGAGCGTGACGTCGTTCCTCCGTAGTCGCATCGTCAGCAGCGGCGGCGCGCCCAGCCGCAGCTCGGGCATCCGCCAGCGCGACGGCACGCCGGGGTAGGCGAGCAGCTCGTCGCGCAGCCGGGCCGCCGCGCCGTTCGTGGCCGCGTCGCGATGGATCGACTGGATCAGCCCGCCGGCGAACTCCTCCCAGTTCACGATGAAGCGACGCAATCCGTCGGGATGAAACGTCGAATGCAGCGCGTTGGCGGCGTGCTCGCGGCTGAGCTTCGTGGCTCCGCGCAGCGGGCCGAAGATCCGCTCCGCCGCCGCGTTGCGCATGACCACGTTCCACAGCGCGTCGATCACGAGCGCCGGATACGGCTCCTGCTGGCGCAGGATGAACTGCAGCGCGCGCCGGACGGGCTCGAGCTCGGGCGCGTCGAGCTCGCGGGCGCCGTACAGCGGTGCGTAGCCGGCGGCGAGCAACAGCAGATTCCGATCACCGAGCGGAACGTCGAGCACGGCGCCGAGCCGCTCGACCATCGCCCGGCTCGGTCGGGCGCGTCCCGTTTCGAGAAAGCTCAGGTGACGGATGGACATCTCCGCGTCGGCGGCCAGCGCGAGCTGATTCATCCCGCGTGTCTGACGCCACTGCCGCAGCAGGTGCCCGAAGCCGTTCGTCTGCGATTTACCTGTCAGGTAAACCTCCGATGATGCCCGGAAGAATTGTGGGATAGAGTCCGACAGCGCATGCTCAGGCGCAAGGAGGAACCGTATGAACGATCACGACGCGCTCGTCGAGCTCAACCGCGACTACATCCGCTCCGTCCAGACGTCGGACGTGCGCCGGTTCGATGAAATCCTCGCGGAGGATTTTCTCTGCAGCAATCCCGACGGCTCGCTCGTCGACCGCAAGGCGTTTCTCGCACAGACCGCGGTGCCTGTGAAGATCTCGAACATCGAGGCGCAGGACGTCAACGTCCGAGTCCTGGGCGACTTCGCGATCATTCACGCGCGGACGACGTATCGACTGCCGGATGGCCAGCCCGGCGCCGGACGCTACACCGACGTCTGGGCACGGCGCGGGGGACGCTGGCTCTGCGTCTCCGCCCACGTGACGCGGCTGAACAGCTAGGATGGGGAGCCCCGGGGAACCCGTGGCGCTCCTCGATTAGCGCGATAGATCCGACGCCGCCGGCAGGCCAGGCAGCGACGTCGCCGCGCGCACGCCGCGTCCGATCGCGCGCGCGACGGCGTCGGCGGCGGCCAGACCGAGCCGCGTGAGATCGGCGGGGACGTCGCCGACGGACAGCGCGAACAGCGTGTCGCCGTCGAATGCCGTGTGCGGCGGCGACAGTGCGCGCGCGAATCCGACCAGTCCGAGCGCGGCAAGCTTTGCGGCCTCCGGCTTGGTGAGCCTCGCGTTGGTCGCGACGACGCCGATCGTGGTGTGGCCGGGGCCGCCGAAGCGTCCGAGCGCGCCCCCGCCCTCACGGAGCACGCGCCCGGTGTCGATCAAACGGCGGCCCTCGGGCGCGTCGCGCGTGCCGGCGATCAGCCGACCGGTTTCCGGGTCGCGGACGTCGCCGACGGCATTGACGGCGACGAGCGCCCCGACGATCGCGTCGTCCACGCGGGCGCTGGCCGTGCCGACGCCGCCTCGCACCGCACGGGTCACACCGAATAGCTTGCCGACCGTGGCGCCCGTGCCGGCGCCGACGCTGCCTTCCGCCACGACGCCCGCCGAGGCGGCGGCCGCGGCGGCGTAGCCCATCTCGCGCGTCGGCCGCGCCTTCGGGTCGCCGACGTTGAGATCGAAGAGAAACGCGGCCGGGACATGAGGCACGACCGTCGGTCCGACGGCGAAGCCGACGCCGCGCTCCTCGAGCCAGCGCATCGCGCCCCAGACGGCCTCGCCGCCGAACCGGCTGCCGCCGCCGAGGACGACGCCCTGCACCGTCGGTACGAGGTGGCGCGGATCGAGGTAGTCGAGGCCGAGCACGTCGTTGGCGCCGCCGCGCAGCTCGACGCCGGCGACGGCGGGGCGCTCGCACAACACTGCGGTCACACCGGTCAGCCCGGCCGCGTCGGTCAAGTGCCCGACGCGGACACCGGGCACGTCGGTGATCAGGGCTTGCGGCTCACGTCGGCCGCGCGCAAGCGCCCGGCAGCGACCTCGCTGGCGATGTCGAGCGCGCGATGCGCCAGCCCGGTGGCGAATGGCTGGCGCGCGACCTCGCGCGTCTCGTCGGCGAGCGCGCCGGCGGACGCGCGTGCGATCGCCGCGGGCTCGGGCCGCCGCGTGGCGTCGAACACGAACGCCATCTCGTCGAGTCGTCGCGCCCAGCGCCGACGCGCCTCGGGGCCGAGCTCGCGCTCGACGATGCGGGTGACGATGGCCGCTTCACGCTCGGATTTGATCTGATCGGACACGACGAGCCGACTCTGCCGCGCCTCGAGCAGCGCCAGCGCGTCGGATTGGACGGCCTCGGGATCGATGAACCAGGAGGCGAGCTCCGGCAGCGCGAGCAGCTCGGCGCCGCGCTCGGCGAGCACCGGATCGACGGCCGCGGCGTTGCGCGCGGCGTCCATCGCTGCAGCACCGTTCGTCACCGACTCGAAGATCGGTCGCCAGCGGGCGAACGCGGGGGGCGGCGCTGTGCCGAGCCGCGCGTGAAGCGCCAGCGCCTCGGCGACGGCCGCCGTCGCACGCTCCGGTGGCACCTCGACCCACGGTAGCTTCTGCGACGCTCGAAGAGACTTCAGCTCCTCTTCGAGGCGCTTCTTCGTGATCTCGCCACCGGCGACGTCGCGGATGCCGGCCACGTCGTTGACGATCAGCGAGCAGAGGGCTGCGCCGCCGAAGCCGCCCTCGAACAGCACCCACACAGCGCGCGAGCCGGTTCCGTCGACGCCCGAAAACCAGGCGCGTACCGGCCGCTCGGGCCGGCGCTCGACCACGGGACGACGCGCGGGCGGCGCCGGTGCGCTGACGCCTTGCTGCGCCAGCCGGTAGAGCGCGCGCTTGGCTGCCCGGCGCACGCCGCGCGCCGCCTCGTCGCCCGCCAGCGTGGTGAGGACGGGCAGCGCGGCCGCGCCGTGCGCCGCGGCGAACTCGCGTAGCACGGCTTCCAGCATGGGTTCGCCCGCGGCGGCCAGCGTCTGCCGGGCCGCGAGGTCCAGGCGCCTCGGCTCGGCCAGCGCCGCTTCGAGGACGGCGCGGCACGCCGCGGAATCGGTCATACGAGGAAGGGCAGTGAGGGGCCGGCGGCGAAGTGCACGCGGCGCGTGTAATCGAGCGCGCGCGCGTAGCCTTCGAAACGATCGGCGAGTCGGCCGAACAACGGGCCGCCGGCAGGGCGCACGGGCCGCGAGCTCGCGCGATCGTGCTCGGACACGAACCGATACGCGCGTGTGCCCTGCATCACGTAAAAACCGGAGGACGCCATGCGCTCGACACGCTCACGGAAGACGCCGAGCATGAACAGCGTGTAGTCGCCGATGTGACGGCGAACGCTGACCTCGCGCTCGGGTGTGAACGAACCGTCCTGCCAGAGCGCTTGCGTCTCGAGGAGAAGATCGACGACGGTCTCGAGACGTTGGCCGGTGATGCCGCGGGGGAAGAGCTGTTCGGTGCGCGCAAAACGCGTGAGAAGGTCGGCGAGATATCCGGCGGCGGCTTCGTCGTGGAGCGCCAGATCCCGGAAGCTCGCCCGCACGGCGCGGTCGAAGAAGCTCCGAAGCTCCACGACTGCATTTTAGCAGACTTCGGCTAGAATCCGGCCCGTGCCCGACGGTCCGCGCGCCACGTTGCCGTGGTTTCTCGTTGCTTCCAGCGTCCTGCTCGCCGCGATTCTCGCCTACACGCTCTTCGGCGCGTACCTGCCCGCCAAGCAGCGCATCTCGCGACTGGAGCGCGAGCTGAAAGATCTGTACGCGCGCGAGGCCGAGCTGCAGACGAAGGTCGTACAGAACGACCAGCGCGGCGCCGTCCGCGATCGACAGCTCGCGGCGACGACGGCGGAGCGCGACGCGATCGCGCGCCGCCTCGAAGACCTCGAGCGTGAGCTGGCCGCCGCCCGCACGAAGCATCGCTGAGCGTCGATTCCCTCTACGCCTCGTTCGACAGCACGAGCGTGCCCGCCGCGGACAGCATGCCGCCCATGCCGTTCACGAGCGAGGTGCGCACGCCAGGGACCTGACGCGGGCCACACTCGCCACGCAGCTGACGCGTCGCCTCGATGATCGGAAAGATTCCGTACATCCCCGTGTGCGTGTAGGACAGGCCGCCGCCGTTCGTGTTGATCGGCAGCGAGCCGCCAGGCGTCGAGCGGCCCTCGGTGAAGAAGTGCACACCCTCGCCGCGCTTGGCGACGCCGAGCGACTCCAGCATGATCGGCGGGCCCGACGTGAAGGCGTCGTAGAGCATGATGTGCTGAAAGTCGCTCGGCCCCACACCCGCCATGCGAAACGCCTTGTCGCCCGAGATGCGCGTCGCTTCGCTGAAGGTCAGGTCCTTCATCTGCGTGAGGCTCACGTGCTCGGTGCCCTCGCCGAAACCGCGCACGTAGACCGGTCGCTTCGCCGTGTCTTTCGCGCGGTCGGGACGTGTGAGGACGACGGCGCCGCCGGCGTCGGTGACGAGGCAGATGTTCAGCACGGTGAACGGATAGACGACGGGACGCGCCTTCAGTACGTCCTGCACGGTGATCGGCTCACGGCGCAGCGCCTTGGGATTGAGCGCCGCCCATTTGCGCGTGGAGACGGCGACCTGCGCCCACTGCTCGAGCGTGGTGCCGTAGCGGTGCATGTGGCGCGTGGTGATGAGACCGAACATCGTCGGCGCCGGTCCGAATCCGTATGGCGCCTCGTACTGCCCGGGAATCGCGGTGTCGCGCCGCGGGCTCACGCCCACCTGCGAGCGGCCCGATTCGCCGTGCGAGATCACCGCGACGTCGCACAGGCCATGATGCAGCGCGGCCACCGCGTGGCCGACCATGATGATGAACGAGCAGCCGCCGACGGTCGTGCCGTCGACGTAGCGCGGTGTGATGCCGAGCGCCTCGCCGATGGTGGCCGGCGAGTGCTGACCGGCGGTGAAGACGCCGTCGACGTCCGAGATCTTCAGTCCCGCATCGCGGACCGCGTTGGTCACGGCCTCCACGTGCAGGCTCAGCTGACTCTTGTGAGGCAGGGTGCCCATCTCGTCTGATTCGTCCACGCCGACGATGCAGGCCACGTTGGAGAGATCGCGCAGATTGGCCACGGCGCTCACCGCACCGGCTGAAAGAGCGGCAGGGTGACGTTGTCGGTCAGCTTGGAGAACACGACCTCGACCGGCATGTCGCATCGGAGCTTCTTGGGATCCGGCTCGACGTTCACGAGGTTGGATAGCATGCGCGGACCCTCGGCGAGTTCGACCATCGCCAGCACGTACGGCGTCGGCACCTTGAACGCCTTGTTGAACGACTGGTAGCCGATCTCGAAGGCGTGCAGCGTGCCTCGGCCGCTCGACTGGATCCAGCCGATGTCGCGCGTGTGGCACTTGGGGCACGCGACGCGCGGATACCAGAAGACGTGGCCGCACGCGCCGCACTTGGGCAGCATCAGTTTCTGCTCGCGCAGGCCGTCCCAGTACGGCTTGGCCTCTGGCGTCATCGGGGTGGGTAACGGACGATCGATCTCCATGGGGCTCCCCCGGCTGCTAGGATCACGGCGGCCGAGTATAGCCCCGTATCAGCGTAGTGCGAGCCGCAGGACGTCGCGGGGCCGTCGTGCGAGCCGCAGCCGGAAGGCGAGGCGAGTCTGCGTGGAACCCCGCCGTCCGAGGCGAGCTTAATAGGAGGGTGCGCTCATGCGCATAGTCAGGTTGGGGCTCGTCGCGTCGCTCGTCGCGCTCTTCGTCGGCGAGGCGACGGCGCAGGGGCCGATCAAGATCGGGTTCATCTCGCCGCTCTCCGGCGCCATCGCCGCCGCGGGCAAGGACATGTACAGCGGCTGCGAGCTCTACTGGCAGGAGACGGGGTGGCAGGCGGCCGGACGCAAGATCGAGGTGACGCTCGAGGACAACGAGGACCAGCCGGCGGCCGCGCTCACCAAGGCGCGCAAGCTCGTCGAAAACGACAAGGTTCACATGCTGGCCGGCGTCATTCTTTCCAACGTCGCCTACGCGCTCGTGCCGTACATCGAAGCCCAGGGCATTCCGACGATTTATCCGATCAACTCCGCCGACGACCTCACGCAGCGCAAGCGTCCCAGGTGGCTCATCCGCACCGGGTTCTCCGCCGGCGGCAACATGCACCCGTTCGGCGAGTACGCGGCGAAGACGCTCGGTTACCGGAAAATCGCGATGATCGGTCTGGACTACGCGTTCGGCTGGGAGACGGTCGGCGGGTTCCACAAATCGTTCGAGGACAACGGCGGGCAGATCATCCAGAAGATCTGGGTGCCGCTGAACGTACAGGACTACGCGCCGTACATCGCGCAGCTGCGCAAGGATGCCGACGCGGTGTTCGTCAACGGGCTCGGCCGCTGGACGCTGTTGTTCGCCAAGCAGTGGGGGGAGAGCGGCCTGCGCGGGAAGATTCCGCTCATCGCCAACGGCACGTGGAGCGACGAGCACGTGTTGCCACAGCTGGGCGACGAATCGGTTGGCGTCATCAGCGCGCATCACTATTCCGCCGCGCTCGACACGCCGGCGAACCATAAGTTTCGTGCGGCGTACGAGAAGGCGTATCAACGCACGCCGGGCTTCTACGGGGAGAACTGTTACACGGGCGCGAGGATCGTCGGCGAGGCGATCAAGGCGGTCGGCGGCCGCGTCGAGGATCGCGCGGCGTTCATGGCCGCGCTCCGGCAGGTGAAGATCACCGATGCGCCGCGCGGGCCGGTCGAGATGGACTCCTACGGCAACCCGACGCAGAACATCTATATCCGCAAGGTCGAGCGCGTGGGCGGCAAGCTGCAGAACACCGTCATCTATACATATCCGCACGTCAGCCAGTTCTGGAAATACAACCCGGAGGAGTTTCTCAAGCAGCCCGTCTACTCGCGCGATTTCCCGCCGTGCCGACACTGCTGATGCGCTGAGGCGCCGTGCGGCCGTTTCGGTTCGGCGTCAACGTACGCACGGCGGGCTCGGCCACCGACTGGGCCGACAAAGCGCGCAAGGTCGAACGGGTCGGCTATGCGGTCCTGCTCGTGCCCGATCACCTGGCCGAGCTGCTCGCGCCGTTTCCCGCGCTGGCGGCCGCCGCCGCGGCGACGACGCGATTGCGGATCGGCACCGCGGTGCTCAATAACGATTTCCGTCATCCCGTGCTGACCGCGCGTGAAGCGGCGACGCTGGACGTGCTGAGCGGTGGCCGGTTCGAGCTCGGCCTCGGCGCCGGGCACATGCGCTCGGAGTACGCGCAGGCGGGGCTCGCCTTCGAGGCGGGCGCGACGCGGGTCGAGCGGCTCGCCGAAGCCGCCGTCGTCGTCAAACGCCTGCTCGAAGGCGAAACCGTCACATTCACCGGCCGGCATTACCGCGTCACCGGGCACACGATTCATCCGCGGCCGGTGCAGCGGCCGCGTCCGCCGCTCTTCATCGGCGGCAACGCGCCCCGCCTTCTGGAGGTCGCCGCGCGAGAAGCCGACATCGTCGGCCTCACGGGCGTCGCGTTCCGCCGTGGGGGCGCGGAACCCGACGTCGCGGATTTTCGCGCCGCGATCGTGGATGAGCGCGTCGCGTTCGTACGCGAAGTCGCCGGCGCTCGCGTTGAGCAATTGGAGCTGAGCGCCCTCGTGCAGCGCGTGATCGTCACCGACGACCGCCGCAAGGCGGCGGAGGAGCTGGCGAGCGGGCGATGGTCCTCGCTGGCGGCGGACGACGTGCTCGCGAGTCCGTACGTGTTGATCGGGACGACCGACGAGATGGTCGATCAGCTGCGCGCGCGGCGCGAGCGCTGGGGCATCTCGTACGTGATGACGCACGAGGCGTTCATGGACGCGCTGGCACCCGTCGTCGACCGGCTCGCCGGCTGCTGACGCTCAGCCCTTCGGCAGCCTGTCGAGATGGGGGCCACGAAAGGGCCCCCAAAGCCTCGATCACGCGTCAGCCTTTCGGTAACCCGAGCACCCGCTCCCCAATGATGTTGCGCTGAATCTCGCTGGTGCCCGCCGAGATCGTGTACTGTCGCGCGGCCACCAGGCGATTGAACCAGCGCGGCGCGTCGGGCACGAGCTCGGTCCCCTGGTTGACGAGCGCGTGCATGCCGAGCAGCTCGCCCGCCGCGTCGGCGATGCGAACGCCGATCTCGGTGCCGGTCAGCTTGAGAATCGAGCCTTCGGGCCCGGGCGGCTCGCCGCGGATCTGACGGGTCAGCGCGCGGTAGCGCGTAAACCGCATCCCCTCGCAGTCGATCAGCAACTGCGACAGTCGCTGGCGGATGCGGGCGTCGTCCCATGCCGTCCCGCCGTCCAGCGGCAGGCGCCGCGCCACCGCGATGAGATCGCGCACCTGACCGACGGGGTTGCGCGCGCCCGAGGAATGACGCTCGTACATCAGCGTCGTCGTCGACACCTTCCAGCCGGCGTGCAGCGGCCCGAGTAGCTGCGTCTTCGGGACCTTGACGTCGGTGAAGAACACCTCGTTGAAGTGGTGGTGGCCGGTGGCCAGGACCAGTGGGCGCACGCTCACGCCCGGCGCCTTCATGTCGGCCAGCAGGCACGAGATGCCGTTGTGCTTCGGCACGTTCGGATCGGTGCGCACGAGCAGGATGATCGAGTCCGCATACTGCGCGCCGGACGTCCACACCTTCTGGCCGTTCACGAGGAAATGATCGCCACGGTCCTCGGCGCGCGTGCTCAGGCTGGCGAGGTCTGAGCCGGCGCCGGGCTCCGAGAATCCCTGGGCCCAGATCTCGTCGGCATTCAAGATGCGCGGCAGGTATTGCGCCTTCTGCGTGTCGGTGCCCCAGTGGATGATCGTCGGCCCGACGAGATTGAGACCCATGCCCGGCAGCACGGGCGCGCGGGCGGCGGCGTATTCCTCGTCCCAGATGACGCGCTCGATGATCGAGGCGCCACGTCCGCCGTACTCCTTCGGCCACGCGATGCCGACCAAGCCCGCCTTGTGCATCGCCTTCTGCCACGCGACGCGGCGCACGAACATCTCGCGCGTCGAGGCGACACGGTCGTCGACGGGATCGTCCACGCGCAGATCGCGCGGCAGATTGGCTGCGAGCCAGCCCCGGAAGTCCTTACGAAACGCCTCCTGCTCGGGCGAATACTGGAAATCCATAGACGGCTCCTAGTGGTTCGGAGAGGGCGGCAGGCCGCTGAGGCTCGCAAGCACGTCGAAGAGCGCGCCGAAATCGCGCGCGTCCAATCCCAGGCCGCGCGCCATCGTGAGCCACTGCTGCACGAGCGCGGTGGTCGGCAGCGTCACGCCGGTCGTGTGACCCTGGTCGAGCGCCAGCTGCATGTCCTTCTGCATCATTCCGACATTGAACCAGGCGTCGCGCGGCATCTTGCCGACGACGTACGGGCCACGGTATTTCACCATCGGCGAGGCGATCACCGATTTCAGCAGCGCCTCCACGGCCGTCTCGCGCGCGATGCCGGCCTTCTCCGCCAGCAGAACCGCCTCGCTGAACGCCAACATCTGGACCGCGAGCCCGAGGTTGGTGGCGATCTTCATCGTCTTGGCCAGGCCGAGCGGGCCGACGTGCGTGATGCCGCCGGGCGCCATCACGGCAAGATACGGACGCGCGCGCTCGAGCGCGTCGCGGTCGCCGCCGACGGCGATGGATGCCGCGCCCTGCTCGACGGTGATCGTGCTGCCGGACACGGGCGTGTCGAGCATGGCCGCCCCACGCGCCGCCACCGCGTCACCGACCTCGCGGGTGACAGCCGGGCTCACCGTGCTCATCTCCGCCCAGACCGCGCCGCGCCCGAGCCCTGCGACGATCCCGTCAGGGCCGAGTGCAATCGCGCGCAGCGCAGCGTCGTCGGTCACCATGCTGAACACCACGGCGGCGCCCTCGGCGGCGAGACGCGGCGTGGCGGCGAGCTTGAGGCCGGCGGCTTCGAGCGCGCGCGCCTTGGCCGCCGTGCGGTTGTAACCGGCGACCGAATGGTGCGCGTCGAGCAGTCGCCGCGCGAGACGGCTGCCCATCGCGCCGAGCCCGACGAACGCGAGAGACGCCACTACGCGTCCGTGACCGCGATCGCGGAAATCTCGATCTTGCAGCGCGGATGCGTGGCCAGCCGCGAGACTTCGACGGTGGTCGTCGTCGGCAGGTGGCCTTGCAGATAGTCCGCCCACACGCGATTGAGGTCGTCCTGCTCGCGTACATCCGTCAGAAAGCGCGTGGCCGAGACGAGATCGCGCAACCCACATCCGGCGGCGGCGAGCGTCTTCTTCAGATTTTCCATGGTCAGCACGGCTTGCTCGCGCATCGTCGGCGGCAGGTCGAACTCCTCGTCCCGATGCGGATGGCTGTGATAGACGGCGGCCGCCGTCACGCCCGACAGGAAGACCAGCCGCCCGCGCGTGACGACGATGCCGGGCGCGTACGGCATGTGGACGTCGGTCCGGCGGTCCGCATGGTGCACGATCGCGACGTCCTTGGCCATTACTCCTCCAAGAGCTTCAGCAGCCGATCGTTGACCTCGCGGGTGCCGATGGAGATGCGCAGATGTCCGGGAAAGCCGACCGCCGTGCCGTCGCGCACCAGGATGCCGCCGCGCAGCAGATTCTCGCGCGCGCTGGCCGCATTCTTGACGCGCACGAGCATGAAGTTCGCCTGCGACGGCGCAAACCCGATTCCGAGCCGCTCGAGTCCCGCGGCCAGGTGTGCGCGCTCGCGCAAGACCAACGCGCGCGTCCGGGTCGTATGCTCGATGTCCTCGAGCGCGGCGAGCGCGGCGACCTGTCCCAGGCGGTTGACGTTGTAGGGCGCGCGCACGCGGTTGAGCCGATCGATCGTCTCCGCCGCGGCGATCGCGTAGCCGACCCGCAGCCCCGCCAGCCCAGCGATCTTCGAGAACGTGCGCAGCACCAGCAGGCGCGGGTGCCGCACCAGCAGCGACACGCCGTCGGGATACTCGGGGTCGTCGGCGAAATCTCGATAGGCCTCGTCGAGCACGATGAGAGGCGGATCGTCGCCCAACCCCTCGAGGAAAGACACGAGCGGCTGCCGGCGAATGATCGTGGTCGCCGGATTGTGCGGCGAGCACAAGAAGATGGCCTTCGTCTTCGGCGTCACACGCCGGCGAATGTCCTCGAGATCCGTCTCGTAGCCGGCCAGAGGACTCGGGACGATCCGTGCGCCCGCGATGTTTGCACCGGTGGCATACGGCTCAAACGACGGGTGCGGCATCACGATCTCGTCCCCCGGCTCGAACGCCGCGAGCGCGATGAGCGTGATCAGCTCGTCGGCGCCGTTGCCGACAACGATCTGCTCGGGCGAGATGCCCAGACCGTGGGCAAGCGCATCGCGGAGCGCGGCGCTACCCCCGTCGGGATAGAGATAAATGTTGGGGGCCTCACGACGCACCGCTTCGACCGCGCGCGGCGAGGCGCCTAGCGGATTCTCGTTCGCCGAGAGCCGGATGAGCTCGGCCAGCCCGAGCTCTGCGACGAGCATCTCGAGGGGCTTGCCCGCCTCGTACGGCGTGACGGATTCGAGGGCGGCGCGCCAGATCCTTCGCACGGCGCGTATTGTACGCCGAGCGTCCAACGGCACTCTGTCCTATCCTGTCGATCTAACTCCGCGTCCTCTTTGACATTAATCGCCCCGGACTGATACGCTCGGCGTCGTCATGCCGTCCGAGATCTCTCTTCGCGCCCGGCGGGCCGAGGCCGGGGCTGCGGGCGCCGAGGACCGGCGGCGTCGACGCCTGGACTTTTTCCGCGGCGCACTCACCGAAGGTCTCGATTCGCTCAAGCAGCGTCACGCCGACGGCGCGTCGGGAGAGCAGCTCGTCAGGACGCATGCCGGCTTCATGGATCAGGTCGTCGTGGCGCTCTCAGAGCTCATTAGCAGCGACGCCGAGGCCGCGGGACTGGCGCCGACGCCGTTCGTCGTCATCGCGCTCGGCGGCTACGGGCGCGGCGAGCTGCACCCGTCGAGCGACGTCGACCTCATGGTGGTCTACGACGGAGAGCTGTCGCCGTACGTGCAGCGCGTGATGCAGGAGCTGCTGTACACGCTGTGGGATCTCGGCCTGCAGATCGGGCACAGCCTGCGCTCGCTCGAGGATTGCGTGGCCATGGCGCGGACCGACTTCCCGAGCCGCACGTCGATGCAGCAAGCCCGGCTGGTGGCCGGCGACAAGAAGCTGTTCGCGCGCTTCGCTCGCGTGCTGCACGACAACGTCTACCGGCACGACTTCGAGCAATTCCTCGCGACCACGCTGGCCGAGCGTGAGCAGCGCTATCGCAAGCACGGCGCCTCCCCCTATATCGGCGAGCCGAACATCAAGGAGTCGGCGGGCGGCCTGCGCGACATGCACACGGCCATGTGGCTTGGCGCCGCCAAGTTCGGCGCGCGCACGCTGCGCGAACTGGCCGGGCGCGGGCTCATCACGCCGCACGAGCAGCAGGCGGCTGACCACGCGCTGACGTTTCTCTGGCGCGTGCGCAACGAGCTGCACTTCTTTTCCGGCCACAAGAACGACGTGCTCTCGCGCGAGGTGCAGCCGCGCATCGCGAAGAACCTCGGGTACGAAAACGAGGCCGACGCGCTCGGCGTCGAGCGGTTCATGCGCGACTATTACCTCAACGCCCGGGCGATCCATCGCGTGTCCAAGCGGCTGATCGCGCGCTGCCACGAGACGCTCGCCGTTCGCGGCTCCGCCGAGCGGCGTCAGCGCCAGCAGGCGCTCGCCGACGGCCTCGTCTTCTTCGACGGCAGCCTGCACCGCGCCGACCGCGATCCCGAGGTCCTGCGGCGCGATCCGGTCCGGCTGATGAAGGTCTTCCGGCACCTGCATCGTCTGGGCTGCGAGCTGTCGCTGGGGCTGGAGCGCGCGGTGGAGGAATCGCTCGACGTCGTCGACGACGCGTTCCGGCGCTCGCCCGCGGTCCGCGACCTCTTCCTGGACATCTGCCGAACGTGGGGGCGCGTCGCGCTGACGTTCTCGGTGATGCACGAGCTGGGGCTGCTCGGCCGCTACCTTCCTGAGTTCGGCGGCCTCACGTGCCTCGTGCAGTACGACGTCTACCACAAGTTTTCCGCCGACCAGCACTCGCTGCTCGCGGTGGAGCATCTGGAAGCGCTGGCTCCGGGGCAGTCCGCGGAATCCGAAGGCGCCGCCGCCGTCTTCAACGAGGTCGAGAAGCCCGAGCTGTTGATGCTCGGGATGTTGCTGCACGACATCGGCAAGGCGAAGGGTGGCCACGGCCACGTCGCCAAGGGCATCCCGCTGATCCGCGAGCTGACGGCGCGCATCGGGCTTTCGCCCGACGACGCCGGGATGGTGGAGTTTCTCGTCGCACACCACCTGACCATGTCGCACATCGCCCAGCGCCGCGACATCGACGATCCGAAAACCGTCGAGAGCTTCGCGGAAACAGTGGCCGATCCGCAGCGGCTGCGCATGCTGTATCTGTTGACGTGGGCCGACATGCGGGCCGTCGGCCCGGGCGTCCTCACGGGCTGGCAGGCGCACATCCTGCACGAGCTCTACGCGCGCACGCTCGCACGGCTCACCGGTGGGCGCGTCGAGAAGCCCAATCGCACGCAGCTCGCGGCGCGCCTCTGGGACACCCTCGGCGGCGACGTGCCCATGACCGACGTGCGCGCGCATCTCGCGATGGTGCAGGACCGCTATCTCGCCACCACGAGCGTGCAGCGCATGGCCGCGCACCTGCGCCTGACCGCGCGCCTGCCGACGGTGCCTGTCGCGACCGAGCTGTTCCATCATCCCGACCTCGGCTCGTCCGACCTCGTGGTCGTCACGCACGACGTCCCCGGTCTCTTTTCGCTGATCGCGGGCACGCTGGCCGCCCACGGCGTCAACATCATCTCCGCGCAGATCGCGACGCGCGCCGACGGCGTGGCCATCGACACCTTCCAGGTCAACGACCCGACCGGCGAGGCGGTGACGTCGGCGGCGCAATGGAGCCGGACGCTGGCCGCGCTCACGGCCGTGCTCACCGAGGAGCAGTCGGTGGATGTGCTGCTCGAGCGGCGCCGTGCCGGAGGCCGCGCGACGCCGGCCGGCGAAGCGAAGCCGAAGATCTCGGTAGACAACCGGTTGTCCGACGAGTACACGGTGATCGAGGTCAAGTGTCCCGATCGCCTCGGGCTGCTCTACCTGATCACGCGCACGCTGTCCGCGCTGGACCTCGACATCGCGAGTGCGAGGATCGCGACGGAAATCGACCAGGCCCTCGACACCTTCTACGTCCTCGACCGGAAGGGCCGGCGGCTCGAGGAGCCCAGCGCCATCGAGCACGCGCGCGCCGCGCTCGAGCAGGCGCTGCTGCAGCCGCTCTGATGCTGAGCCGATATCGCGATAATGTGCGCGCCTGGAGTGACCCGCTCGGTCGCGCCTTGTTCCGCCTGCACCTGCGCCCGAACCATCTGACGGTCGCCGGCCTTGCCGCGAGCTGCGTCGCGGCCGCCTGCTTCATCGCGGGTCAGACGAAGACGGCAGGGCTCGTGCTGATCCTGGCCGGCCTGCTCGATCTGCTCGACGGCTCGCTGGCGCGCGCTTCGGGCCAGGTGACCGCGTTCGGCGCGTTCCTGGACTCGGTGATCGATCGCTATTCCGATATCGCGGTCATGCTCGGCATCGTCGTGCTGTATGCGCGGACGCCGAACCCGCGTGGCGCCCTGGTCGCGATGGCGGGTCTCGCCGGCTCGGTCATGGTCTCGTACACGAAGGCGCGGGCCGAGTCGATCGGCGTGGAATGCACGGTTGGTATGATGGAGAGGCCGGAGCGGCTCATCTGCCTCATCGCTGGCGCTGTTCTCGATCGCATGGAGCCGGCGCTCTGGGTGCTCGCGATCATGGCCAACGTCACCGCCGTGCAACGGATCATCTTCACGCGGCGCATGATGCGCGAAGAGCCGCGCCGCGCGCGCATCCTCACGCCGCTCGTCATCGCCGCCGTGTTGCTGCTGCCGGCTCAGACGCGCGCGCAGACGGATCTCGAGCGCGCGTGGGCAGCGGCGGTGGCCGCCTTCCAGCAGGGCGATCCCGCGCCGCTGGCGAACGCGTTCTCAACGGAAGCCGCGCAGGCGAGTCCTATCGGGGATCACGTGCGCTGGCTTCTCGCCGACGCCCTGGAGCGCTCGGGCGATCTGGCTGGCGCCCGAGCGGCGGCACTCGCCGTCGTTGACCGGTATCCGGACAGTCGCCTCGCGCCGCGTGCGCTGATGATGGCGGCCGTGCTCGCGTCGCGCGCCGGCGACGATGAGGGCGCCCAGGCCGCGCTGCGGCGGCTGCTCGAGCGCTATCCCGACGTCATCGAGGTGCCCGAGGTGCTCTATCTGCTCGGGCAGACTGCGGAGGCCCGCGGCAACCGTGACGTCGCCGCGCTCGCGTATCGCCAGCTTCGCGTCCTCGCGCCGACGACCGGCTATGCGGAGGCGGCCAGCGATCGGCTCGACGTGCTGGTCAGCGCCGGGACGCCGCTGCCCCCGCTGTCACTGGCCGAGCGGATCGACCGCGCCGAACGTCTGCTGCGCGGCGGCGTGCCGAAAACGGCCGGCGACGAGGCCGAGCGCATTGCCGGCGAAGCACGCGATGCCGGCATCGCCGTTCGCGCGCTGCGCGTCGTCGGCGACGCGGCGGCCCGCCTCGGACGCTACGACGCTGCGGCAAAAGCGTTGGATGCGGCCGCCAAGCGCGCACCGTCGGATCAGCAGCCCCGCCTCCGGATCGAACAGGCGCGCTTCCTGATCCGCTCAGGACAGGACAAGCGCGCCATCACGCTGCTCGAGGCCGTCGGCGCGAGTGCGCCGGAACGCGAGGCGTCGGAAGCGCTGGCGATGCAGGCCCGCGCCCTGGACGAGGGCAGCCGCGATGCCGAGGCCGTGGCCGTCTATCGGCAGATCGTGAAGCGATTCCCCAATCGCGACGTCGCGGCTCTTGCGCTGTGGCGATTGGGCTGGCTCGCGTGGCTGCGCGGCGATCCGCGAGGCGCCGCCGCAGAATGGCGCCGCGTCGCGGAGGTCTCGGGCGGCCGTGGCCTGCGTCTGCCCGCGCTCTACTGGCGTGGTCGCGCGCTCGAGTCCTTGAAAGACGAGGCAGGAGCCGAGGCCTTGTACAGCAAAGTGCTGGCCGAGGCGCCCCGCGGATATTACGGCATGCTCGCCGCTCAGCGCGTCGTGGGCCCGGCGCCCGCGGCGATGCCGCGTGAGATCACTTCGCCGACGCTGCCGGCCAACCCGACCGAGGCGCTCAAGGCCGATCCGCGCTTCGCGCGCGTCGATCTCTTGCGTCGGCTCGGGCTGATCGAGAACGCGTGGGAAGAGCTCGAGGACGTCGTGGAGTCCTCCGTCGGCGATCCGGTGCGGCTCTACGGCGCCTCGACCGCGTACGCGCGCGAAGAGCGTTATCACCTGGCACTGCGGATCGTGCGCCGCCACTTCGGAACGCTGAGCACCTCCGGCGATCCGGCGCTGCCGCGCGCGTTCTGGGAAGTGATCTATCCGCTCGGCTGGCGTGACGAAGTCGCCGACACCGCCAAGCGCGCCGGCATCGACCCGTACCTCGTGGCGGCAATCGTCCGCGAGGAGTCGAGCTATTACCCGCGCGCCGTCTCGCGCGCCGGCGCTCGCGGGCTCATGCAGCTCATGCCCGCAACGGCGAAGCCGATGGCCGACGTGCGCGGGTTGCCATTCGACGGTGGCGGTCTGCTCGACGATCCCCGCGCCAACCTCGAGATGGGTACGGTGTTTCTCGCGGGCCTCATGAAAGAATTCGGCGAGCCGCGGCTCGCCATCGCGGCCTACAACGCGGGTCCCCGGCGTGTGCGCGAATGGTGGAAGGCGCGGCGAACGAGCGACATGGAGGTGTTCGTCGAGCAGATCCCGTATGACGAGACGCGCAATTACGTCAAGCGCGTCATGCTCGCCTGGTCGGAATACCGCCGCGTGTACGCCGAACCCCCGAAACCCGCCGACCCCCCCAAGTAGCCGAACTCCGAGGCTAGCTGCGTCACGTCACGTGGTGGCTGGCTGTGGGCTTCGTGCACACGCCGTTATGGCGAGCCGTGTCGTCGCACGAAGCGCAGGGGACGCCGAGCGCGCGGCCGAGGATTGACTGATCTCTGTGCGACCCCCTGTGGGGGATGGGGGGCCGCGCGAGGCGTGCCCGAGCGAGTTGCGACGTACAGGCGAGCCATCCGGTGTGAGCGCGAAGACCGCGGCCGGCCACCGCGTGATGTGCGCGCTGCTACTTCGCCGCCTGCTTCTTCTCCACCTCCAACGGCTCCAGCGGACCCAGCCGCTCTTCCAGCGCGGGCTCCGTCGCGAGCAAACCACCGCGAGGCTGGCCATTGACCTTCGCCGCCGCGCGGAGCGCGTCCGCCATCGCCCGCCGCGGCGCCGTGTAGCCCATGTCGCGCAGCATCTCGACAGCCTTGAGGTCGGCGGCGATCTCCTGATCGCGCGTGAACACCCGGATGATGAGCGGATTGGCGAGGAGATCGATCAGGCTCGCGTCGAGCGACAGCGTGAGCGCGCGCCGCTGGCCGATGTGCCCGAGGAGCTCGTGTGCCACCTCGTGCGCGACCAGCGCGTCGACCACCGGTCCGGGTTGGCGCGCGAGTCCCTCTGTGAAGTAGAACGTCGCGTCTTCGACCGTGTAGGCGCCGATGTGGTGGCTGCGGATCATCGCGAATGAATACTCGTTGGGATCGTCGTTGGCCGCCTTCGCGGCTCGCCAGAGCGCCTCAGCCAACACGCGCGTGTCAGGACTGGAGGGATCGGGATAGTACGTTCGCTCGGGCAGCGTGGTGCACGCGCCCGTCACGACGAAGAGCAGGCCGAGCCACAGCGAGCGTGTCACACATCCATGCTACGGGGGGCACCGCGCGGCCCCCCCGAAAATAAGCAGGGCCGCGTGTGGACCCGCCTACTTGCCCAGCAGTGGCTTGAGGTAGGGCCAGAGCACCTCCGCGACGCGGCGCTGACCCTCGGCGGTCGGGTGGATGCCGTCGGCCTGATTCAGTCGTGGGTTACCGGCCACGCCGTCCAGGAGGAACGGCGCCAGCGGCACGCCCGTCGCCTTGGCCACGGCCGGATAAACCCCCGCGAAGGCGCGGGCGTAGTCGTCGCCGTAGTTGGGTGGCACACGCATGCCGGCGAGCAGCACGCGGGCCCCGGCGGCCTGGGCGCGCTCGATGATGCGCGTGAGATTGTCCCGAAGGGCGTCTGGCGGCTGGCCTCGCAGGCCGTCATTCGCGCCGAGCGCGACGATGACGACCGCGGGCGAGAGGCGCAGCGCCCAGTCGACCCGCCGCAAACCTCCCGCGCTCGTGTCGCCGCTGACGCCAGCGTTGACGACACGATAGCTGAAGCCCTCGCGGCGTAGACGCGCCTCGAGCAGCGCCGGATACGCCTCGTCGGCGCCGACGCC
>Ga0075423_10001750_pt1 | contig 19366 bp, 16 predicted proteins | sample SoiMethybrSBSTD2_FD_80114 | JGI IMG/M metagenome (GOLD analysis project Ga0075423, IMG submission 80114) | Bulk soil microbial communities from a Populus tree surrounding site in Tennessee, USA - Soil MetaG P. TD hybrid SBSTD2 | ecosystem: Environmental > Terrestrial > Soil > Tree plantation...
GGAGGGCCCCAGGAGGGTGAGGAACTCGCCGGCGGCGACGTCGAGGGAGAGATCGCGCACCACGAGCACGCGCCCGTCGTAGCTCTTCTGCACCTTCTCGAAGCGGACGAGCGGGGTCACGCGCCCGGCCAGGGCCGGATGGCCGGCGGGAACTCCTCGTCCACCGAGCGCCCAGCCCAGTGATAGCCCGCGAAGCCTGACCACACGCGCTCGGCGGAGCGGCGCGCGCCCGCCAGGACCTCCGCCTCCTCGCACACGAGGAGCCGCTTCCCTTCCATCAGGGTCTGCCCGTCGCAGATCACGGTGTGCACCATGTCCGGCGAGGCCTGATAGATGAGGGCGCGGATGGGATCGGTGAAGGGGCCGATGGTGAGGTTGTCCCAGTCGAGCAGCACGATGTCGGCCTTGGCCCCGGGGGCGAGGCGACCGAGATCGTCGCGGCCCAGCGCGCGGGCGCCACCGAGGTTGGAGGCGTTGAAGATGGCCATGGCGGGCGCGGCCTCGTGGTTCTGCTCGAAGAGCTTGCATGCGAGCGCGGCGGTGCGCATCTCCGCTAGCATGTCGAGCGGGTACACGTCGGTGCCCATGACCATGTTGACGCCGGCGGCGCGGTATCGATCGAACGTCTCCATCGAGATGCCGCGCCGGGCGAATCCCGCGGGTGCGTGCACCACCGAGGCGCCGCCGGCGGCGAGGATCTCCAGGTCGCCGCCATGCGGATAGGCGGAGGCGCGGTGGCCCGCCACGTACACCGCGTGGGCGAGGAGCACGTCGCGGCCCAGCACGCCCTCGTCGCGCAGCACCGCGGCCGGCGTCTTGCCGGTGGCGCGCACGGTGTCGAGGAACTCGAGCACCTGCTCGCAGAAGTGCATGGTGAGGCCCACGCCGAGGCGCGTGGCGAGGGCACGCGCCTCGCGCAGGAGCCGCGGGGTGGCGTTGTAGAACTCGTCCACCGTGACGATGCCCCGCACGCGGCCGTCCGCCTTGCCGCCGTGCTTCTCGATGAAGGCCTGGGTGGCCTCGAGCCCGCGCAGCCCCTGGGCCTCGTCGATTGTCCGGTGGAGGATGCCGTTGCTTTCGAAGTAGTAGCGGCCGCTCAGGATCACAGGCGCGTGGTAGATGCGCACGCCGAAGGCGCTCGCCTCCTCTACCATGGTGGCGCCCGCGTCCGCGCCAGCCGGCGCGAAGGGCACCACTGTGGTGATGCCGTGGCGGATCAGCGACGCTAGGCCGAAGCGCAGGGAGGCGCGCGCGTCCGCGTCACGCATGAACGTCACGCCGCCGTCGCCCTTGGTGGGGAGGTAGTTGGGAAAGCCGGAGCGGAAGAAGTCGCGGCGCCCGCCGTCCACGAGCAGGCGGCCCCCCTCCTGGCCCGACACATGGGCGTGGCCGCTGATTTGGCCGGGGATCACGAGCTTGCCACGTGCGTCGATGGTGCGCGCGGCGGGCGGGCTCGCGCGGCGGGCGCCCACGTGAACGACCCGGTCGCCCTCGTAGACGAGGACGCCGTCACGGATGAGGCGATGCTCGATGCCGTCGAAGGCGACGAGGAGCCCGCCCTCGATCGCGGTGCGGGGGGCCGGAGTGGTCATGGACGCGTCACTCCGCGGAGGCGCTCGCCGCGCCGACGCAGCAGCTCGACCACCGCCATGAGGAGGAGGGAGACCCCGATCAGCACCACCGCGGCGGCGACCACGGCGGGGCTCATGGTCTCGCTGACGCCGCTCCAGATCTGCCGCGGCAGGGTGCGCTGCTCGGGGCTGCCCACGAAGAGGATCACGAGCAGCTCGTCGAACGACGTCACGAACGCGAACACCGCGCCGGAGAGCACGCCGGGCAGGATCAGCGGCAGCGTCACCAGCCGGAAGGCCTGCAGCGGGGACGCGCCCAGGCTCGCGGCGGCGCGTGGGAGATTCGCGTCGAAGCCCTGCAGGGTGGCCGCGATGGTGATGACGACGAAGGGCAGCGCGAGCACGGTGTGCGCCATCACGAGGCCGCTGAAGCTGCCGACCAGCCCGAGCCGCGCGTAGTAGTAGAACAGCGCCACCGCCACCATCACGTGCGGGATGATGAGGGGCAGGGCGAGCACGCCGTAGAGCACGGGCTTGAGCCGGCTCCGCAGGCTCTGCAGCCCGAGCGCGGCCAGCATCCCCACCGTGGTCGCCACCGCGGTGGTCACCACCGCGAGCACGACGCTGTTCCAGAGCGACCGCGTCCAGATCGGCGCGGTCGTGAACTCGCGGTACCAGCGCAGCGACCAGGCGGGCAGCGGATAGACGAGCAGCTCCCCCGAGGTGAACGACAGGGGCAGCACGACCAGGATGGGCAGGACGAGGTAGCCGAGCACGAGCACGCTCAGCGCGCGCACGCCCACGTGGGCGGTGCGCTCGAGCACGGTGGCGTGCGGCGGCAGCGCCATTTCAGCGCACCGCGAGGCGGTTCAGCCCGACGACCCGGCCCAGCGCCAGGTAGATCAGCGCGACGACGAGGAGGAGCAAGGTGCCGAGCGCGGAGGCCATGCCCCAGTTCACCGCGGTGTTGGTGAAGTAGGCGATGAAGTAGCCGATCATCTGGTCGCCGGGGCCGCCGACGAGCGCCGGCGTCACGTAGTAGCCCAGCGCGAGCACGAACACCAGGCTGGCGCCCGCGACGAGGCCGGGCAGCGCCTGCGGCACGTAGACGCGGAGGAAGGCAGTGGCGGGCGGCGCGCCGAGCGAGGCGGCGGCGCGCATCAGCTCGGGCGGGATGTTCTTGAGCACGCTGTAGAGCGGCAGCACCATGAACGGCAGCAGCACGTGGACCATGGCGATGTAGAGCCCCACGCGGTTGAAGATGAGCGGGATGGGCTTCTGGACGAGCCCGAATCCGACGAGCAGCTGATTCACCACGCCGGAGTTCTGGAGCAGGATCACCCACGCGGTGCTGCGCACGAGCAGCGAGGTCCAGAACGGGATGAGCACGAGGATGAGGAGCGCGTTCGCGCGGGCGGGTGAGGCGCCGGCCATGGTGATCGCCAAAGGGAAGCCCAGCAATACGCACAGGCCGGTGACGATCAGGCTGATGGCGAGGGTGCGGCCGAGCAGGCCGAGGAAGATAGCGCTCTCCGCGGGTGCGCGCTCGATGGCGCCGCTCGCCCCGTACCGGAGGTCGAGGGCGCTGAGCAGGTAGAAGGGCGTGACCACGTGCCGCTCGCGGCGGATGGTCTGCCAGTAGAGCGGCTCGCCCCAGCGCGCGTCGAGCGCGATGAGCTGCTCGCGCATGCGGCCCGGGCGCGACAGGTCGACCCGGCTCCCCGTGCCGGTGATGAGGCCGCGGAAGCCGGGGATGTTGTGGTTCAGCCGGCGGCCGAGGAGCGGGAGCGCGGTGGAGCCGGACAGCGCGGCGAGGTCCTCGGCCACCGCGCGGAAGGCCGGCTCGTCGGGCAGGCCCTCGCCGCTCCATCCGGCGAGGGCGGCCGTTGTTCGGGGCAGCCAGCCGGGAACCTCCGAGTTGTCGATGCTCCGGAAGAGAAAGAGCCCGAGCGGGGCCACGAAGAACAGGGCGATGAAGAGCACCGACGGCGCGACCAGGGCGAGCATGGTCACCTGGTGGCGCCGCCGGGCGCGGCGGACCTGAGCGGCTAGGTCGTCTGTCCTCACTGAGCCGCGAACTTGACGAACCGCTGCAGCAGCGAGTCGCCGTTCGCCAGCCAGAACCCGAGATAGAGCTTGCCGAGCTGCAGCGACGCCTTGTCCAGGTGCTGGCCGGGCAGCGTGGCCTTCTCCTGGTCGGTGAGCAGCGCGTAGGCGTCACGGTTGGCCGGCCCGTAGCTGATGACGCGCACGAAGTCCGCCTGGTTCTGCGCCGTCACCGCGTACTGGATGAACTTGATGGCGAGCTCCTTGTTCTTGGAGCCCTTCATGATCGCCCAGTACTGACAGCCGGAGACGTGGCCGGCGCCTAGCTCCATCTTGAGGTTGAGGTTGTTGGTCTTGTTCGCGGAAGCGACCCGCCCGTTCCAAGCGTACGCCATCGCCACCTCGCCGGAGGCGAGCAGGTTGATCGACTCCGCACCGTTCTTCCACCAGTGGATGAGGGGCTTGAGCTCGTCGAGCTTCTTCAGCGCGCGGTCGGGGCCGCCCGGCGCCGCCAGCACCTCCATCGCCTTCGCGGGCGGTACGCCGTCCGCCATGAGCGCGACCTCGAAGGTCTGCTCCGCGCGGTAGAGGAGGCCCCGCTTGCCTGGCCACTTCGTCACGTTCCAGAAGTCGGCCCAGCTCTTCGGGCCTTCCTTGATCCGGTTGCCGTCGTAGGCGAGCCCGCCCGAGACGAAGAGATAGGGCACGCCACACTCGCTCACCCCCCCGACGTCGCGGAACACCTTCGGGTCGAAGTACTTCGACCAGTCCACCTTCTCGAGCAGGCCTTCCTCGCAGCCCGTGGCGACGTTGATCGCGGTGGTGCTCACCATGTCCCAGATGAGGTTGCCCGTCTCGACCTGCGAGCGGATCTTGGCCAGCTCCTGGTTGAACGACTCCTCCTGGATGGTGATCTTGTTCGCGTTCGCGAACGGCCCGTAGAAGACCTTGCGCTCGGCGTCCGCGCTCGAGCCGCCGGCATTGCCGACCACGAGCTTGGTCTGGGCGCCCGCGTCCGGCGGGGCGAGCGCGCCGAGGGCGAGAGCGGCGGCGAGAACGATCCAGAATCGCGACGTGTTCGGCATTGAGGACCTCCGGCGAACGGGTGGGTTCGGGAGCGCGCTCGGCCCGGCCAACGTCGTTGTGGGCGCCGACGCAGGAACCAATGGCAGCCAATCTCGGTGAACTCTCCCCGGATGTCAAGACGCCCGGGTTCGCGGGCCATGCGCTAGAATTCTCCGCCATGAGCCCCTCCCCGCCGCCGCCCGCCCGCCGTCCCGTGGAGACGATCGTGCTCGGCCGTGTCCTCACGCAAAACGCGCGGCGCGAGCTCCTTGCCGACGGCGCGGTGGCGGTGGCCGGCGGTGAGATCGTGGCGGTGGGGCCACGCGACGCCGTGCTTGCCGCGCACGAGGGGCGCCGCACCATCGGCGGGCCGCACGCGATCGTGATGCCCGGCATGGTCGACACGCACACGCACTGCACGCAGTGCTTCGTGCGCGCGCTCACCGCCAACGAGCTGCCGATGATCCCGCGGATCTACGTGCCCGCGCAGCGGTCGCTCTCGCCCGCGCAGGCGCACGCCACCGTGCGGCTCATCGCCGCGCAGCTGCTCCGCGCAGGCGTCACCACGCTGTGCGACGGCACGGTGATCGGCGCGCACGAGGCCCCGACGCTGGAGGCGCTCGAGGAGGTGGGCATTCGCGCCTGCGTCGCGCGCGGGGCGCCGGACCAGGACTTCACGCACACCGCGCTCTACAACCAGCTCGCCGAGCGCTCGTCGGTGCGGCCGCGCGTCGGCGAGGCCGAGGCGGAGCTCGCGCGCACCGCCGCCTTCCTCGACCGCTACCCCGCGACGGGCGGCGGGCTCATCCGCGGCGCGGTGAACGTCTCCGCGCTGCCGAGCTTCTCGGAGACGTACTTCCGCCTCGCCGCCGCCCTGGCGCGGGAGCGCGGCGCCACGCTCCAGGTGCACGTGGCGCGCGACCGTGAGGAGGTGGAGCTGGCGCTCTCGGTGTGGGGCCGTCGGCCCATCGAGCGCCTCGCCGACATGGGCGTGGTGGACGCGCACCTCGTCGCGGTTCACGCGGTGCTCGCGACGGGGCGCGAGATCGACCTGCTCGCCCGGGGCGGCGCCTCCCTGACCCACTCGCCGATGGAGTGCGTGTACAACCTCAACGCGATCCCCGACGTCCAGCGCTTCCGCGCCGCCGGCGTGCCCGTCGGCCTCGGCTGCGACAATCAGGGCAACGACATGCTCGCGACGATGCGCGCCACCCTGCTGATCCAGGGCGCGGTGTTCGGGATCCCTCGCTACGAGCCTGACTTCCTCACCGCGGATGATGTGCTGGACATGGCCACCATCGAGGCGGCGCGCGTGCTTCGCTGGGAAGAGCGCATCGGCTCGCTCGAGCCCGGCAAGGCGGCCGACATCACCGTGCTCGACGGCGGGGCGCCGCATCTCTTCCCCACCCAGGACCTCGTGACCGAGGTGGTGCGCTTTGCCTCGCGCGCAGAAGTGACCGACGTGCTCGTGAACGGGCGCGTGGTGCTGGAGGCGGGCCGTCTCACCACGGTAGACCTCGAGCGGCTGCGCGGCGAGGCCGAGGCGGGCGCGGCGCAAGTGCTCAACGTGGTGGGAGGCCGACGCTACCGCCCGCTGCGCTAGCGCCTGGCTTATCATGGGCCCACATGAGGCTCCGGCCCGGATCGCTCGCGCTCGTCCTCCTGCTCCAGGGGCTTTGGTCCGCCGGCCCCGCTGCCGCCGCCGATCCGCCGCCCGCCGGCCAGATGACCTGGGCCGTGCACTTCACCCTCGCGCCGCGCTGGCTCGATCCCGGCGAGAACGAGGGCACGATCACGCCCTTCATGATCTTCTACGCCGTGCACGACGCGCTGGTGAAGCCGATGCCCGCGGGGCCGTCCACCGGCAGCCTGGCCGAGTCGTGGACGGTGTCGCCCGACGGGCTCGTCTACGACTTCCGGTTGCGGAGCGGCGCGCGCTTCCACAACGGCGAGCCGGTCACGGCGGACGACGTGAAGTTCTCCTTCGAGCGCTACAAGGGCGCGTTCGGCGACCTCCTCAAGGACAAGGTGAAGGAGGTGCGCGCGGTCGACGCCTCGCGTGTCCAGTTCCGGCTGAAGGAGCCGTGGCCCGACTTCCTCACCTTTTACGGCACCACCGCGAGCAGCGCAGGCTGGGTGGTGCCGCGGAAGTACGTGGAGAAGGTGGGCGAGGAGGGCTTCAAGAAGGCGCCCATCGGCGCGGGGCCTTACAAGGTCGTGAGCGTCGCCCCGGGCGTGGAGATGGTGTTCGAAGCCTTCGAAGGGTACTGGCGAAAGGTCCCCCGCGTGAAGCGCCTCGTGCTGAGAAGCCTGCCCGACGAGACGACGCGGGGCGCTGCGCTCAAGAAGGGCGATGTGGACATCGCCTATTTCCTCAACGGCCCGGTGGCGGAGGAAGTGCGGCGCACGCCCGGCCTCAAGCTCATGGCGGTGCGCAGCAACGCGATCTTCTTCCTCGACTTCCGCGAGCAGTGGGATCAGGCCTCGCCCTGGCGCGATCTGCGCGTGCGGCGCGCGGCGAGCCTCGCGGTGGATCGTCCCATGCTGAATCAGGCGGAACAGCTCGGCTACGCCGGGCTCACCGGCAACGTGGTCCCGCGGTCGATGGAATTCGCGCTGGCCATCGAGCCCGATCCCTACGATCCCGCGCGGGCCAAGCGCCTGCTCGCCGAGGCCGGCTTCCCGCGCGGCTTCGACGGCGGCGAGCTCACGATCGCTCCGCCCTACGAGAGCGCGGGCGAGGCCATTGCGTCGAACCTCGCCGCCGTCGGCATTCGAATGAGGATCCGCACGATGGAGCGCGCCGCCTTCTTCTCGGCCTGGCGCGAGGGCCGGCTCAAGGGCGTGGTGTTCGGCGGGCTCGGCCCCGCGGGCAACGCGGCCTCGCGCATCCAGATCCTCGCCGTGAAGGGCGCCCCCTACGCCGCGGGCGTGCTGCCGGAAGTGCAGGACCTCTACGAGCGGCAGGCGCGCGAGACCGATCGGAAGAAGCGTGAGGAGCTGCTCCACGGGATTCAGCGGCTGCTCTACGAGCGCGCCGTGTACGCCCCGATCTGGGAGAACGGCTTCATCCGCGGCGTGGGGCCGCGGGTGGAGGAGCCGGGCCTGGCGCTGATCCCCTACTTTCCGTACTCCGCGCCGTACGAGGAGCTGAGGCTCAAGCCATGAACTACACGCGCATCTCCGCCGACTGCCACATCGACATGCCGTGGATGCCCGCCGACCTCTTCACGAGCAATGCGCCGGCGGCGTTGAAGGACCGCATGCCCTACGTCACCGACGGCCCCGACGGGCCGCGCTGGACGGCGAAGAACGGCGCCGCCTTCGGCCTGGTGGGCGGCGTCGGGCCCTCGGGGCAGAAGTACGTGGCCGGCATGCACTACCGCGCGGACGTCATGGCCTCCACCGGCCTCTACGAGGACGGCAAGCGCGGCATCCGTCGCCCCACCGATCCGCACCTGCGCCTCCAGGACATGGAACGCGACGGGGTGCAGGCCGAGATCATCTTCGGCATCCTCGGCGCGGCCACGCGCCTGGGCGATCACGAGGCGGCGGCGGAGATGTTCCGCATCTACAACGACTGGCTGCGGGACTTCTGCCGCCACTACCCGGATCGGCAGATCGGCCTGGCGTGCCTGCCCTACGGCGACATCGACGCGGCGGTGCGGGAGATCCACCGCGTGGCCAAGCTCGGCCTGCGGGGGCTCGAGCTCTCCTGCTCGTGGGACATGGAGCCCATGTGGCATCCCTCCTGGGAGCCGCTCTGGCAGGCGGTGAACGAGGTGGACCTGCCGCTGCACTTCCACACCTTTCCCACCATGCCGCCCAGCGTGCGTGAGAAGACCACGGGCCTCACGCGGCGCGCCGCCATGTTCACCAGCGTGTCCGGCTTCCAGATGAACCTGATCAACATCCTCGCCGCGGTGATCGGGAGCGCGGTGCTCGAGCGCTACCCGCGTCTCCGCATCTCGTTCGGCGAGAGCGGGATCGGGTGGCTCCCCTATGCCCTCGACCGCATGGACTTCGAATGGGAGGACCGGTTCCACGACCTCGGTCTGACGATGCGGCCCAGCGACTACTGGAAGCGGCAGTGCAAGGCGACCTTCCAGTTCGATCGCATCGGCACGCGCCTCGTCGAGGAGATCGGCGAGGACACGCTCATGTGGGGCTCGGATTACCCGCACGGCGACGGCGTGTGGCCCGAGTCCTCCAAGTACATCGAGGAGCAGTTCGGGCACCTGCCGCCCGCGACCGTGCGCAAGATCGTCTGCGAGAACGCCGGGAAGTTCTACGGGCTGATCAGGTAGGGCGAACCGAGTAGCGCGACTCCGTGAACAGGAGATCGCGCTCGCGCTGCGGCACCGGATAGGCGGAGTAGCCGACCGCGACGCGCGCCCGCGCCAGCGCGCGCGCCTCCTCCTCGAAGAACAGCGCGACGGCGGCCAGGTCCTCCTGGATCTCGGTCCGCCGCGCCACCGCGCCCGGGTGCTCCAGCAGCTCAAGCGCCAGCGCCTCGAGGGCGTCGCGCGAGCCGCCGCGGAGCAGCTCGGCCCAGCGCGCGGGGGCGTCCTCCGGCAGGCGCCGGAACCCCACGACCACCGCGCGGGCGCCCGCCGCGGCCTCGCGGCAGCGGGGGCGGGGGATCGGGTGGCCCACGAAGCGGAGCAGCCGCGTAAGCGCGTCGAAGGCCTCGCGCGTGATGGCGCGCGAGCGATAGGCGCCGTGGAGCTCGAAGGATGGCGCCGACTCGGGACGTGAAGTCAGGCAGAAGAACGTCTCGTGCCTCTCCACGCGCACCCCGATGAATGGGTACATGAACGAGAAGGCGCCCGTCACGTTGCGGCGCGGGCGGAGGCTCTGGATGAGCCGCAGCTCCTGCAGCGAGGCGGCGAGCTCCGACTCACACACCTCCCACGTGATCGTGGCCGCGGCCTTCACCAGCGCCCGGCGCTTGCGCTCGCGCTTCTTGCGCCCCGCCGTCCGGTACTGGGCGAGGCGGCGCCGGAGGCTCTGCGCCTTGCCGATATAGAGGAGGGCGCCCGCGGCATCGAGGAAGCGGTACACCCCGGGCTCGGAAGGCACGGCGGCCAGGAAGCCCGGGCCGAACTTCCGGTCGAAGAGGCGCACGGGCCGATTCTCCCGCGCCCTCCCCCCGAGTTCAGTATGATTTTGCGCATGAAAACCCTGGCCACCACCCGCTTCCCCACGATCACCCCCGAGGCCCTCGCCGAATTGCAAGGACGGCTCGGCAAGCCGGTGCGCCGGCCCGAGCCGTACATCGAGGTCGCGACGCGCGATGCCATCCGCCACTGGGCCCATGGGATCGGCGATCGCAATCCCCACTGGCTGAGCGAGGGCGTGGCGCCCCCGACCATCCTCTTCGCCCTGGATCGCGTCGTGTCCGGCTACGTGGGCGGGCTGCCCGGCATCCATGCGATGTACGCGGGCACCGACTTCCGCTGGGAGCGAGCGATACGGGTGGATGACAAGATCGTGGGCGAGAGCGTGCTTCACGCCCTGGTCGAGAAGCCGTCCAAGTTCGCCAAGCGCGCCATCCAGCAGATCTACCGCACCACGTTCACCAACCAGCGGGGCGAGCGGGTGTGCGAGGCGGACTCCTGGTGCTTCCGCACGGAGCGCGAGACCGCGCGCGAGCGGGGCAAGTACAAGTCGGCGGGCCCCCATCGCTACTCCGACGAGGACATCGCGGCGATCAAGCGCAGCTACGCCACCGAGACCCCACGCGGCGCGGTCCCTCGGTACTGGGACAACGTGAGCGTGGACGAGGCGCTGCCCGAGGTGGTGAAGGGGCCGCTCACCGTGACCTCCGTGGTGGCGTTCGTGCAGGGCTGGGGGAGTCTCTACGTGCGCGCGCACGGCCTGGCCTTCGATCTCTTCGAGCGGCACCCCGCGCTCGGCATCCCCAACGACTTCGGCGTGCCCGAGCCGCCGGAGCGCGTGCACTGGGACGAGGCGCTGGCGAAGGCGGTGGGCGTGCCCGGCCCCTACGACTATGGCCCGGAACGCGTCGCGTGGCCCGGCCACGTCGTCACCAACTGGATGGGCAACGCGGGCTTCCTGCGCCGGCTCAACGTGATGGTGCTCCGCCACAACCTGATCGGCGACACCACGTGGTGCCGCGGCCGCGTCACCGGCAAGTCCGCCGGGGGACTGGTGACCCTTGCCCTCGACGGGACGAATCAGCGTGGGGAAGTGATCACTTCCGGCGTGGCCGAGGTCGTCCTCCCCACCAAGTGATGGGCAGGCAATGACCTCGATCCTCGACGCGCGCCGCTACCCCGACGTCCGCGAGGGCTTCCGCTGGGACGCTTTGTGGGAGCTGTTCGACGGCGACCGGACGCGACTCAACCTCGCCCACGAGTGCGTGGACCGGCACGTGGGGAAGGGGACGGCCCTCCGCATCCAGCTCGCCGACGGGCGACGCGAGGAGCACGACTTCGGGGCGCTGGCCGAGTGGTCATCGCGCTTCGCGCACCTCCTCGAGGAGGCGAGGGTCGCGCGTGGCGACCGCGTGGCCATCATGCTCGAGCCCTCGCTGGCCTTCTACGGGGCGCTGTTCGGCACCATGAAGCGCGGCGCCGTCGCCGTGCCGCTCTTCACCCTGTTCGGGCCCGAGGGCCTGGCCCTTCGCATCGACGATTGCCACCCGAAGCTGCTGCTCGTCGAGCGCGACGCCGCGCGCTGGAGGGATCGCTTCCCCGCCGTCACCGTGCTCGCCATCGACGAGCTCGCCGATCGCCTCCGTGCCGCGTCGCCGCGCTACACGCCCGCGACGGCGCCCGACGATCTCGCGCTGTTCCAGTACACCTCCGGCACCACGCGCGCGCTGCCGGAGGCGGTGCGCCACACGCATCGCGCGGTGGTGACGCTGATGGTCGCCGCCCTCTACGGCATCGGCCTCGCGCCGGGCGACCGCTACTTCTGTCCGTCCTCGCCCGCGTGGGGGCACGGCCTCTGGCACGGGACCATTGCGCCGCTGGCGCTGGGCATCGCCGTCGGGTCCTACTCCGGCAAGTTCGACGGCCACAAGATCGTGGACGCCCTCCACGCCTTCGGCTTCACCAACCTCGCCGCCGCGCCCACGGTGTACCGCATGCTCCGCGAGTCGGGCGCCGCGGAGGGCCGCCGCTTCGCGCCGCGCAAGCTCTCGTTCACCGGCGAGCCGATGGACGCCAAGACATGGGACTTCGTGACGGGCGCCTTCGGGGTGCCCCCATGCAGCATGTACGGGAGCACCGAGGTCGGCGTGATCATCGTGGACTATCCCGGCTTCGAGGGCTACGAGGTGCGGCGCGGCGCGCTCGGCAAGGCCGCGCCCGGCTGGGAGGTCGCGGTGGTGGGCGACGACGGCCCGCGGCCGCCCGGCGAGCTGGGCGAGATCGCGGTGCGGCGTCGCGGCGACTGGTTCCGTGTGAAGGACCGCGGCTGGATGGACGCCGACGGCTACTTCTTCCACGCCGGGCGCTCGGACGATGTCATCATCTCCGCGGGGTGGACCATGAGCGCGCTCGAGATCGAGCAGGCGCTCCTCGCCCATCCCGACGTGCGCGAGGCCGCGGTGATCGGGGTGCCCGACGATCTGCGCGGGCAGATCCCGAAGGCGTGTATCGTGGCGCCGGGCAAGGGGCCGGCCTTTGCCGCCGAGCTCCAGGAGTTCGTCAAGAGCCGGCTGAGCCAGCACGAGTACCCGCGAGCGATCGAGATCGTGGGCGAGCTGCCGAAGACGCCGGCGGGCAAGATCGACCGGAAGACGCTGCGCGACCGCAAAGGAGCCTGAACCGCATGACCGAGCCCGTCCGCGTCCACATCCGCGTGCCCGGCACCGCGCCGATGCCGCAGCTCATGAAGCTGATCCAGGGCATCGAGGCGGCGGGCTTCGACGGCGCCGGCATCCTCGACAGTCAGCTCCTGAGCCGCGACACCTTCGTGGTCCTGGGCCAGGCCGCCGCGCACACCACGCGGCTCTCGCTCTTCCCCGCGGTGACGAATCCGTTCACGCGCCACGCCTCCGTGCTCGCGAGCGCGATCCAGACCGTGGAGGAGCTGGCGCCGGGGCGCGTGCGCTTCGTGATCGGCACCGGCTACACCTCCGCGAGCACCATCGGCCGCTCGCCCGCGACGCTCGCGGAGATGCGCGAGTGCATCAAGGCCGTCAAAGGGCTGCTCGCGGGCGAGTCGGTCACGTTCGGCGCGGCGCCCGGGCGGCTCGGCTACGCATCCGGCCGACGCATCCCGGTGATCATGGCGGCGTCGGGGCCCAAGGCCATCGAGGTGGCGGGCGAGGTCGCCGACGGCGCACTGCTGCTCGTGGGCTTCAACCGCGGCATCGTGGAGACGGCGCTCGGGCATCTCGAGCTCGGCGCCAAGCGGGCGGGGCGGACGCTCGAGGATCTCGAGATCATCTGGGCGGTGCGGGTCTCCACGATGACGAGCCGCACGGAAGCCCTGCGCATGGCCCGGCCCACCGCCGTGCACTGGGGCATTCTGCGCTGGGGCGGCTACTGGCTCGGCCCCGCGGGCTTGCGCCTCCCGCCGATGGAGATTCCCGAGGCGGTGAAGCAGGTCTATCCCGATCTCTCGCACGCGCACGACTGGGAGGCGGCGATCAAGGCCACCGCCTTCGTGCCCGACGACATCGTGGCTCAGCTCTGCGAGGCGATGGGGCTGATCGGCACGCCTGAGGATGCCGCCGCGCGCATCGCGGAGATGACCAAGCTCGGCGTGCGCAATCTCTATCTGATGCCGCTCCTCACGTTTGCGCCGCCCGACGGGGAGATCGCCTCGTTCCGCGACACCGTGTTCCCGCGCCTGGCCGCGGCGGGGCTACGGGCGCGGTCATGAAGCCCCTGCATCGGCTTCCCACCACCGTGGTCGGGAGCCTGCCCCAGCCGGAGTGGCTGGTGGACCGCGCGCTCCTCGCCAAGGGCGTGCCCCGCGTGCGGCTCCAGTCGATGTGGCGCGTGCCGGAGTCGATCCTCGAGGAGGCGCAGGACGACGCCACGATCCTCGCCATTCGCGAGCTGGAGCGCGTGGGCATCGACATCGTCACCGACGGGGAGATGCGCCGCGAGAGCTATTCCAACCGTTTCGCCACCGCGCTGGAGGGCGTGGACGCCGCCCATCCCGGGATGATCCGCGCCGCCAACGGCGCCGAGACGCCGGTGCCGCGGGTGGTGGGACGCATCCGGCGGGTGCGGCCCGTCGAGCTGCGCGACATGCAGTTCCTGCGCCGGCACACGGACCGCACGGCCAAGATCACGCTGCCCGGGCCCTTCACGCTCGCCCAGCAGGCGCAGAACGAGGCCTATCGAGACATCGAGACGCTGGCGATGGACTTCGCCATCGCGGTGAACGAGGAAGCGCGCGACCTCGAGGCGGCCGGCGCCGACGTCATCCAGCTCGACGAGCCGTGGCTCCGCAACGATCCGGAGGCGGCCAAGCGCTTCGCGGTGCCCGTCATCAATCGCGCGCTGGAGGGGATCACGGTGCCGACCGCGCTCCACCTCTGCTTCGGCTACGCCGCGGTGGTGCGCGGCCAGAAGCCCACGGGCTATCGCTTCCTGCCCCAGCTCGCCGGCACCACCGCGCAGCAGATCTCCATCGAGGCCGCGCAACCGAAGCTCGATCTCGGCGTGCTTGCCGAGCTCGCGCCGAAGACCGTCATGCTGGGCGTGATCGACCTCGGCGATCCCGCGGTGGAGACGCCGGCGCAGGTGGCCGAGCGCATCCGCGCGGGTCTCACGTGGCTGCCGGCGGAGCGGCTCATTCCCGCCCCGGACTGCGGGATGAAGTACCTGCCTCGCGCGACGGCGAGCGGCAAGCTGGGCGCGCTCGTCGAGGGCGCGCGGCTCGTGCGCGCCTCGCTCTAGATCCCCGGCGAGGCGCGCGCGGCCCGGAGCCGGCGCGGGTCGAAGGCGGCGAGATCGAGCGACGACGCGCCCGTCACGATCAGCTCGGCCAGCGCGTATCCGGTGGCCGGCCCGTTCAGCATGCCCCACGGGCCGTGTCCCGTGGCGACGAAGGCGCCGCGGGCGCCGGGCACCGGCCCGATCAGCGGCAAGCCATCGTCGGTGACCGGCCGGTAGCATGCCTGCCGGCGGGTGATCGCGGCGGAGGCCAGCGCGGTGGACACGCGGCCGGCGGCGCGGGCGAGTACGTCGCACAGGGCCGCGTTCACCACCACCTCGTCCGGTGAGTCCGGCAGCGGCGCGGGATCGGCCATCCCGCACACGTACACTTCCCCCTTCGCGCGGGGGAAGATCTCGGGCTCGAGCGCCCGCCCCTCGGCGGTGCGGTAGTCCACGAACAGGGCGTGCGCGGGCATGTCGCCGGCGGCCAGCGTGACGCTGTAGCCCTTGAGCCCGTGGACGCGCGGGAGGAGCGCGCCCGCCACGTGGCTGGTCCAGGGTCCCAGCGCCAGCACCACCACGTCGGCCTCGAGCGTCGCGCCGTCGACCACCACGCCGCACGCGACGCTGTCCCGCCGCGCCACCTGCTGCACTACGCCCGTCCTGAGCGTGGCGCCGCGCGCCTGCGCGCCCGCCACGAGCGCCTCGGTGAACCGCGCGGGATCCACCTGGGCGGTGGTGGCCGTCGTGCCGAGCGCCGCGGTTACCACGCCGGCGCCGTCCAGCCAGGCCGGCGCCGCGATGCGGTGGCCGCCGCCCACCGCGCCGCGCTCGCGCGCGGCCATGGCGAACGTGTCCATGCGGCGATAGCCGTGATCACCCCCCAGATCGCGCGCCAGCTCCGCATGGAGCGCGAAGCTCGCGCGCGCCAGCGGGCCGAGCGGTGAGCCGTCGCACCAGTCGAGGGCCAGGAAGCCGCCCGACTTACCCGAGGCCGCGCACGCCACGCCCGAGCGCTCGACGAGCGTGACGCGGACGCCGTGCTTGGCGAGGAAGTAGGCGGTGGAGGCGCCGACCACGCCGGCGCCGCATACAATTACGTGCTGCGGCGGCGCGATGGCAGGAGATCCGAGACGGCGAGAGGACGCTCGGGAAACGCGAGCGGCGTGGCGACGGTCGTCGGGCCGAGCCGGGTGGCGGACGCATACCGCCAGCCATGCGCGGCAGCGGGCTCCGGGACAGGATGGCGATGGACCTCCAGCACGTGATCGACCAGGTTCACGATCCAGTAGTCGGCGATGCCGGCGCGCGCATAGAGGCTGCCCTTCTGCTCCCGGTCGAAGTCCAGGCTCGAATCGGCTACCTCGATCAGGAGGACCGGGCGCGTGGGGTGCACTTCCAGATAGTCCTCGCGTCGACCCGACACGACCGCCAGGTCGGGCTCGGGTTCCGAGTCATCGTCGAGGGACAGCGGAGCCTGGGTCCGGACCAGCCAGCCCGGCGGGAGGATGGCGCGGAGCGCGTCGTCGACCTTGCCGATCACCGACACGTGATAGGCGCCCTGGGGCTCGGCCACGACCAACTGGCCCGCGATCAGCTCGATGGGCTCGCCCGCGAAGGCGCCGAGCTCGACGAGGCGGTCGTATTCCGTCCGCTGCCAGCGTCGCACCGTGAGGGGAATCTGCCCCATGAGGGTCACGGTAGCCGTCCCACCCACCGCCGTCAATGTCGGCCGCGGGATACAGCGCGCCCGCGCCGGGTGCTAGAATCTCCCCATGGCGATCGCGACCCGCCGGCTTCACCCGCTGTTCGGCGCCGAGATTCTCGACGTGGACGTCAAGCGCCTCGATGCCGCGACGTTCGCCGAGGTCGAGACCGCCTTCAACACCTACTCGGTGCTGCTCTTCCGCGGACAGTCGCTCACCGACGAGGAGCAGATCGCATTCAGCGAGCGCTTCGGGCCGCTCGAGGTCACGATTCGCAGCATCAACTCCCAGGCGAGCACGCTGCCCCAGATCGCCAATCTCGCCAACGTCGACGCCGAGGACCAGCTCATCCCCAAGGGCGACAAGCGCAACCTCTTCAACGCGGGCAATCAGATGTGGCACACCGACAGCTCGTTCAAGCGGGTGCCCGCCCTCGCGTCCCTGCTCTCCGGGCGTGAGGTCCCGCCCGAGGGCGGCGAGACGCAGTGGGCGAGCATGCGCGTGGCGTGGGAGCGGCTCTCGCCGGAGCTGCAGGCGGAGCTCGAGGGCAAGGTGGCCATCCACAGCTTCGCCTACTCACGCGGCCTGGTCGGCGGCGGCCTCCTGCCCCCCGAGCACGCCGCCCAGGTGCCGCCGGTGCCGCAGGCCATGGTGCGCGTCAACCCGGTGAACGGACGCACGGGCTACTACGTGGCCTCGCACGCGTGCGAGATCGTGGGCACGCCGACCGCCGAGGCGCGGCTCCTCATCCGCGAGCTGCTCGACCGCGCCACGCGGCCCGAGCTGGTCTACACGCATCGCTGGCAGGTGGGCGATCTCGTGATGTGGGACAACCGCTGCACCCTGCATCGCGGCCGCCCATGGGACGAGAGCCGCTACCGCCGTGTCATGCACCGCACCACGGTCGCCGGCGAGGGCCCGACCGCGCCCGATCTGCCGGACCCCGTCGTGTGCCCCGCCAGCGAGATGGACCTGGCGTGGTGCCGCGCGCAGCTTGAGATGGCTACCGCTTAGCGGCCGTCCGCCGCTACCGAATCGCGCGCAGCCGCGCGGAGCCCAGCAGCAGCAGCGCATTCGCCGCCACCATCCCGCCGCCCACCAACACCGCGAAGCGCGCGTCGACCAGCGTCGCGAGCACGCCCGCGAGCAGCCCGCCCATCGGCATGAGGTTCCAGCAGAGGGAGTAGAGGCTCATCACGCGGCCGCGCAGCTGATCGGGCACCCGTTGCTGGAGATAGGTGCTGGTCTGCGTGAGGTAGAACGTGTTGCAAAAGCCGACCAGCACGAGCAGCGGCCACGCCGCGCGAATGCCCGGGGAGTACGCAAAGGCCATCAGCACGAAGCCGAGCGCGGCGGCGCCCAGGAGGAGCGCGGTGCCGCGCCGCCGGATCCGGTCGGCGTACGTGGCCACCGTGAAGGTTGCGGAGAGGGCGCCCACGCCGTGCGCCGCCTGCAAGAGGCCGTACCCCGTTGGGCCCATACCGAAGTACGTGTCGGCGAAGATGGGCAGCAGCGTGAGGTAGGACATCGCGAAGAGGCTGTTGAAAAGGGCGAGACCGATCAGGCTCAGAAAGACGGTGTTCGCGGTGACGAAGCCAAGCCCCTCGGTGAACTGCCGCAGCACGCGCTGGCCGTCGGGGGCCGGGCGCCCCACGTCGAGCCGGATGCGGCTGTAGAGCGCCAGCGCGGCGTAGGAGCCCGCGGCCGCCATCGCGAAGCCCACCCAGCCGCCGAACGCGGCGATGAGGATGCCGGTGATGGAGGGGCCGATCATGCGGCCGGCCTGCCAGGGGATGGAGCCCAGCGCGATCGCGTTGGGCAGCCGCGCGCGGTCGATCAGCGAGGGGACCAGGGACATGCGGCTCGGCTCGTCGAAGGCGCGGAATACATTGCTCAGCACGGCCAGCGCGAGGAGGGTGTGAAGGCGGGCGCCGCCCAGCACGGTGAGCGTGAGGGCGACGCTCAGCGTGAGGGCCGTGAGGATCTGGGTGACGATCAGCAGGCGGAGACGGTTGACGCGGTCGGCGAGCACGCCGCCGAAGAGCTGAAACACCACCAGCGGCACGCCCTGGGCCAGACCGAGATAAGCGAGGGCGAGCGGATCGCGCGTGATCTCCCACACGATCCAGGCGAACGTGACGTACTCCGCCCGGTGGCCGAGCACGTAGCAGACGAGGCCCAGCCAGTAGTGGAGGTAGTTCCGCCCGCGGAGCGCGGCGAAGGTGGACAGCCCGGCGGTCGTCACTGACGCGGGGCGGGACGCGAGCTAGACGCGGAACGCGGCGTGATCCACCGTCCAGCGCGCGAGGAGATCGGGATCGGGCTCCTGCGCGATGCCCGGCACCGTCGAGGTCGCCACCTCGCCCCGCCCGCTCAGCACGATCTCGGGCTTGCCGAGGTCGTCGTTGTAGAAGTACGAGGAGGGGAAGATGTCGCCGGGATAGGTGAAGTTCGGCAGGGTCGCCAGCTCCGCGCAGATCTGGCCGCCCACGCCGCTCTCCAGCATGCCGCCCACCCAGCAGGGGATGCCGTGCTCGGCGCAGAGGGCCTGGATGTCCCGCGAGGCAGCGAGCCCGCCCACGCGTGCCATCTTGATGTTAATCACGCGGCACGCGCCGAGCTCGATGGCCGCGCGCACGTGGGCGAGGCTCTGCGCGCTCTCGTCCAGGCACACCGGCGTCTCGATCAGCCGCTGGAGGGCGGCGTGGTTGACGAGGCTCGCGCCGTCGTCCTGGAGCGGCTGCTCGATCATGGCGAGACGGAAGCGGTCGAGCGAGCGGAACAGCGGCGCGTCGGCGAGGGTATAGGCGGCGTTGCAGTCGATGTGGAAGGTGTGGTCGGGGAAGGTCGCGCGCACTGCCTCCACCATCTTCACGTCCCAGCCCGGGCGGAACTTGAGCTTGATGCGCGGGAAGCCGGCGTCGATCGCGCCCTGGATCTTCGCCATCAGCTCGTCCAGGGTGTCCTGCACGCCGAAGTCCGCGCCCACCTTCACGCGGTCGCCCTTGCCCCCGAGGGCCTCGTGGAGGGGCACGCCCAGGCGCTTGGCCTCCAGCACCCACCAGGCGATCTCGAGCGCGGCGCGCGCGAACTGATTGCCCTTCACGTA
>Ga0075423_10001751_pt1 | contig 19365 bp, 14 predicted proteins | sample SoiMethybrSBSTD2_FD_80114 | JGI IMG/M metagenome (GOLD analysis project Ga0075423, IMG submission 80114) | Bulk soil microbial communities from a Populus tree surrounding site in Tennessee, USA - Soil MetaG P. TD hybrid SBSTD2 | ecosystem: Environmental > Terrestrial > Soil > Tree plantation...
AAGAAAGAAGCATGGCTCGCAGGTGATTGTTGGTAACGAAGCCGGACGGTAAGTTGGTCGGCCTGCTAAGAGCAAATCGGACGAAATAAGTTTATGCAGCGATAGCTTAGGTCAAAGCTCAATTCTATGAGGTTTCAGCATGAGAACATTTTGCCGCCGGTCCCCTTCGATGAGCGGGTTTGGTTGGCTGCCGTCGGACAGTTTTTTCATCCAGTGCTTGTCTCAAGTCTGACTTGACTGAACGTCCCGCAATCGTGACAAACTGAACTTGTGGCTGTTCTCATCTCCGTGAAACCTTGGCATTTCCTTTGCCTTGTGAAACAATCGGATTCGCCGGACGCCGCAGCGACATGCCAGCGCATCGCTCTCTACTGGCCACCGACTCGTTCTGCAGATCACATTGAGAGTTGAACAGCATTCCGCGGACTTGTTCGTATCCCGAAGAATCATTTATACGTTCTTGCGAGGGATCGCGGCACGGAAGAGGAGGCTGATGTAATGAACACGCTTGCGAAGAACAAAGTCAGAGCGCGCGAGACCATTTTCACTTACGGTTTTGACCAGGCGGGATTCGCCACCACGCACGACCTGATTTCGATCAATTCGGCGATCACCGTCGAATTCGTCGACTTTTATAGCTCGAGAAACTTGAACGACGCGGACGGCGTCATCATTCCGCAAGGCATCTTTGAAAAACTCGAGACGCGAACCGATCTTTTCAGCGGGCTTTTCGGCGAAAAGACTTTCGTCCTGGTGGATAAATCGCTGCTGCTCGAACGCGAGCGACAAGTTTTTAACCTTTTGCGCGACGGCAAATGGATCTGCTTTCTCGTCGGCGAGATCACCGATCAGATCGCGCAAGGGCTTCATTCCGAACCGATCTTCGACACGGATTTATGCAAAAGAATCCTCAACGCGTTCATGATCGACCGACGCCGACGCTATCGCCTGGAGATCCCGCTCGACTTGAAAGTCCGGGACGAAGAATTTGAACTGTATATGAAGCGCTACGGCAGGCCGACCACGGTTTTCGAACTGCCGCAGGATCTGCCCATGGAACGGCATGCCATCGCTTGGCTCGGCGGCGCTGTGGTCGGAATGGAGATCGATGCGCAACTCTTTTTCCTGCCGTTTGAAAGCTCTCGGCAGACACTCGGAGTCGCCACGGACATAGTATCTCTGTTGGCGCCGGCCATCAGCCAGTATCGCCGCGATCGCATCACCCCCGTGCCCGATTGGGTTGATGAGTTCCACTTCAAATCGGAGGAGCCCCTCTATCTGGAAGTGAACGATTTGCTCGGGAAGCTCAATCGGCTCGAAAGCGAACTGGCTTCATGGAAGGACTACAAAGCGATTTTGGCCGGCTCGGGAATTTATCTGAGAAATAAGATTGTGGCTCTTTTCGAGAGTGTCTTTGGCTTGAAGGTGCAATGCATCGACCGTGAAGAGCGTTTCCTCGTTCTCAAAGACGACGATTCGCCGGTGGCTCTGGTTCAGTCCGAAGGCACTGAAGGCCCGGTGCAAACGGCGTCTATCGAGCGAGTGGCACAGGCGCGGGCCGAGCACCATCTGTCCGAATCCTTTCCGGCCGCACTGTTGATCAACAACGACATGGCGATCACCAACATTGGAGAAAGATCGGCCACAAGCGTTGCCCCGGAAGTTCTCCAAGCTGCGGTGCGGCAAAACGTTCTCGTCATCCGAACCATCGACTTACTATTTTTTTTCAATCATCTGGAAAAAAGCCCGAACAAAAAAAGCCGTATGCTCCATCTGCTGACTTCAGGCGGCGGCTGGCTGAAAGCAAGCGCGGTCTCTTACGACGTGATTCATCCCTAGTGTCCTGGCACTGAAGTTCGCAACATAATTCAAATGTCATTCCGGGCAAGCCCGGATCCAGTCCGGGGTAGCGCGACCCGGAATCCAGGAAATTCAAATACATCTGGATACCGGCTGGAGTTTATCCTGAGCAAAACCGAAGGACCGGTATGACGGCAAAGGAGACCAAAGACTAATTCAACGAATTTCTGAGACAACACATTAGTTCGTAGCGAAATCTGGACCGTCTGTGATCGCTGCTCGCCGGCGTTGATGAGGCGTAATCATCATCCTCGGGGTTGAGATCCGCTTTCGCCGTCTTTTTCCGGCACATTCATGGCGAGAAAAACATTGTTGCCGCTGCGCCGCACCAGGAACAATAGATTGGCTCCGGCCTTGGCGTTATCGATGATGTTCTGTAGTTCCGCGGCGCTCTTGATCGCCTGCCGGTTCACTTCGAGGATAACATCCCCGCGTGCCAAACCGGCATCCGCCGCGGGACTGCCAGGCTGCACCCTGCTGACGATCACGCCCTGCGCTTGATCGAGGCCCAGGCTGCGCGCGATATCGGGAGTGACAGTTTGCACCGAGAGACCCAGTCTTTCCCTCTCCGGCACCGAAGCAACTTTTTCCTCTTCCTTGAGCTCGCCGACAGTTACGTTAATAGGCACGCGCTTGTTTTCGCGCTGAACTACGACATTGACGTTTTTTCCCACTGCTGTTTGCGCCACCAAAATCGGTAAATCATTTGCGTGCTCGATCTGTTTTTCGTCGTATTCCGTGATCACGTCCCCCGACCGTATCCCGGCCTTTTCCGCCGGACTGCCTTGCATGACTTCGGACACCAGAGCGCCACGATCTTTTTCCAAGCCCATTGCTTTCGCGATCTCGGGAGTAACGCGCTGGATGCTCACGCCTAACCAGCCGCGTCTGACTTTTCCCGTCTTGATCAGATCAGGCAGGATCTCCTTCGCCAGATTGATAGGAATCGCGAACCCAATTCCAAGATTACCACCGGTTTGACTTAGTATTGCGCTATTGATGCCGATCACCTCACCGCGAAGATTGACGAGCGGTCCGCCGGAATTGCCCGGATTGATGGAGGCATCAGTCTGAATAAAGTTGTCATAGGGCCCCGCGCCGATATTTCTTCCTTTCGCGCTGATGATTCCTGCCGTGATCGTGTTGGCCAATCCGAAGGGGCTTCCCATCGCCGCTACCCATTCACCCACTTGAAGCTGGCTCGAATCGCCCAATGGCGCCACTGGAAAGTTTTCTTTGCCGTCGCCGATGCGAATCACGGCGAGATCGGTCTTGGGGTCGCGTCCGACCACCTTCGCATCGAATTCCCGGTCATCGGTGAGCTTGACTGTGATCTTGTCCGCGCCCTCGATGACATGATTGTTGGTCAAAACGATGCCGCTTCGGTCAACAATAAATCCCGAGCCCAAGTGTTCCTGCACTGACCCGCCTGGACCGCTTCCCGGCTGGTCGCCAAAAAACCGGCGCCAGAATTCACTGAGCGGGTCGTTTTCCCCGAAGGGCGTGGTTGGCGCTTGCTGCCGACTGACTTTTCCGCGCGTCGAAACATTGACCACCACAGGCGCCAGTCGTTCGGCAAGACCCGTGAACTCGGGCAGAGCTTGAGTGCGATTTGCCTGCACGGCCTGTCGACTGTCCGCAGCCCTCAATCCAGTGGGCATCAGCAGATTGATCGCACAAAGTGCCGCCCCCGCATGAAGAAGAAATGAAGCCATTCGGTTTTCTCCTATTCGTGGTCTTATCCGTCTGGGTGTATGGCAACCGACATGCCAAGCCTGTTCGGCGTAGATCGGAGGGACTTGTTGAAATTGAGCATTGAAGCTTCGCAGCAGCATATGTGTCGCAGTTACAGGCTACGATGGGCGCGGCAACGATTTGCGCGGCTCACGAAAGGAGGGAGATCGGTCGATTTCTATCAAACAGATTCAGAATTCATCGCGCTTTTTTTCGCAATTGTGTACCGAGACTGCGAGTCTTAGCTTGACGATGTCGCAGTCCTGGGACGCCGACATTCTGCTCACCTTTTTAACGCGCACTATGCACTTCCCCGGTGCAGCTTTATACCGGGGTAGTGTGCGATTCGCTCCGCGTTGCCGACTATACAGCCAACCATACAATTGCTGGCATACTCGTTGCGCCGGCTAAGTCATTGACAGAGTCTTCATGATCTCGAGGTAGTACATGTTCACACGTTTGCGCACTGTGGTAACGGCAATTTTGGCTTTATTTTTGGCAGGACCGGTTCACGCGCAGAATATAACCGTCGGCTGGTCGGCGGTGAGCGCGCTCAACGCGCCGTTTTGGGTCATGCACGATGCCGGATTTCTCGAAAAGGAGGGATTGGATGCGAAGTTAATTTACATTCCAAGCTCCTCGACGATCGCTCAGGCGCAGATCTCAGGAAACATCGATATCTCCACGGCCAACAGCCAAGTGATCGTCGACGCCGATCTTAGCGGCGGCGATCTGCTCGCCGTCGGCGCCGTCACCAATGCGGTCGCCTTTTATGTCATGGCGAACCCGACGATTTCCAGCGTGGCGGATCTCAAAGGCCGCAGAATCGGCGTCACACGATTCGGTGCGTCCACGGACTTTGCTGTGCGCAAACTCCTCGAGAAATATCATCTGCGGCCGGTCACCGAGGTACCGATTGTACAGATCGGCGGGATGCCCGAGATCGCCGCCGCCCTGTCGAAGGGCGCGATTGCCGCAGCGCCGATGTCCTATCCGCTCGCTTACGTCGCGCAGAAAAATGGCATGAAGCTCCTAACTAATTTAGCCAAGGAAGATATCGCGTTTGTCCACGTCGGGATCACCACTTCGCGCCAATTCCTGCAGCAGCATCGCGACGAAACGAAAGCGTTTTTGCGCGCCTATGGCCGCGCGGTGCATTTTATGCACACCGACAAAAAAGGCTTCGAAAAGATTCTCAGCAAGTACTCCAAAGTCGTCGATCCAGGCATGCTCGAAGGCACGGTGCAGTACGCCTATGATTTTGTCGAAAAAATACCGCTCGTGAAACGGGAAGCTTTTCAGGTCACTCTAGATCTTGTTGGCCAGAAAAGGCCCGCAGCAAAACAGGCTCAACCGACTCAGTTCTACGACAACAGCTTGACCGAGGAGCTCGTTAAAGAAGGGTTCTTCAAAAACCTCTGGGGCGAAGACCTTCAATCGCAAGCATCTTCAGGCCGCTAATGTACTGGCACCGAAGTTCGCAACATAAACTCGAACGTCATTCCGGGCAACCCCGGATCCAGTCCGGGGTAGCGCGACCCGGAATCCAGGAATTTCCGAACCTTCTGGATACCGGATGGAGTTTATCCTGAGTTCATCGAAGGGCCGGTATGACGCGAAAGAGAGCAGTGAATTCTTCAACGAACTTTTGAGACACCACACTGAATATGTCTGCATGTTTAACCCAGAATTCCTCTAGGGGCCTCCCATACGCCCGTGATCAAATCCCGTGGCCCCTTTACAGAGAGGGCGCCGCAGCAGCGGGGATTTTTGTTCGAGGCGGACTTTTTAGTCGAATCCCGACGAAGCAGCGGGTAATGCCTAACCGCGTTTGGGCAAAACGAAAGATGAGAGCGGAACTGCTTGAATGTCTGTAAGAAGTTCAGTGCGCTTCTGCGCATCGATAATAACAGGTAGAGTTTGCCGGGTTATCTCGGAGCTTTACTATCCCTGCATAAGCTCACTGCGCCGGAAATCATCGATCTTGATTTCATGCTTGCGCAGCAGCTCGTAAAAATCCGTGCGCGATTTGCCGGCCAATTTGGCGGCCTCGCTGGCTTTGCCGCCGCACAGTTTTAGGAGATGAACCAGGTATCCTTTTTCGAATTCGTACTTGGCGCTCTTGTAGGATTTGACCGGCCCCTTAGTCCCATTCACAAATGTTGCCAGATCTTCGGTGCGGGCGGAATTCGCCATCGTTCCCTTCGTGTGAAGAATCGAATCCTCGGTTAACATGTCGTGGCGAGTCATGGCCACGGCGTACTCCAGGGTGTTTTCCAGTTCGCGCACATTGCCCGGCCAATCGTAGAGCATTAACTTGCGCATCGCCTCGGGCGTAATCCCTTTGATCTTCTTTTTCATCTGCTGCGAGATCTGCTTGAGAAAACGATCGGCAAGCAGTGGAATGTCTTCTTTGCGCTCACGCAGCGGCGGCAAGTGAATCGGGATGACATGTAATCGGTAAAACAAATCCAACCGGAAATTTCCCTTTGCGACTTCCTCTTCCAGATTCTTGTTGGTCGCCACAATGATTCTGACATTGACGGCCACCGGCCTCTCGCTGCCTACCGGGTAGAATTGTTTATCCTGCAAGGCGCGGAGCAACTTGGCCTGAATCGAGAGCGGCATGTCGCCGATTTCGTCGAGAAAAAAAGTTCCGTTGTTCGCCTGGCTCAACAGGCCCCGGGTGCTCTTATCGGCTCCCGTGAACGAACCCTTTTCGTGTCCGAACAATTCGCTCTCGAGGAGCGGCTCCGGCAAAGCGGCGCAGTTTACGGCGACGAAAGGCTTGTCGCGTCGACTGCTCGCGAGATAAATCGCGTTGGCGATGCGTTCTTTTCCGGTTCCACTTTCGCCTTGGAGATAGATCGTCGATTCGGTGTCGGCAATGCGCGAAACGATATCCAGAACGCTGCGCATTTTGCCGCTTTTGGCGACGATATTGGGGAAATCGTAGGCTTGCTCGAGCAATCCTTTTAAGCGTTGAATTTCTGAATTGAGCCGGCGGTTTTCCAACGCGCGCGAGATCTGAAGTAGCAGCTCCTGCGTATTGAACGGTTTACTGAGGTAGCTATAAGCGCCTTCCTGCATCGCCTGAACGGCGCTCTCAACGGTTCCGTAACCGGTGAGAATGATGACGCGCATGCCGGGATTGATGGAATGCAGCTCGCGCATCACCGAAATGCCATCCTGATCAGACAACCGCAAATCTACAATACACAGATCGAAAATAGCTGCCTTGGCGGCCTGGATCGCCTCCTGGCCGGTGGCGGCAGTGGTAACCTCGTAACCTTCCGCTTTCAACTTGAGCCCGATCAGCTCAATCAAATTTTGATCATCATCAACGACAAGTAGATTACCCGCCGACATCGCTGTTCTCTCTCTTTACGTAAGTTTTAAAGCAACTCAGGTGATCAAACGCTGCGTGCGCACGATGTTTTGACGTGAACGGCTAAGCTGCCAACGAGCAGTTACCACTCGTAAGTATTTACTAACAGAACCGTAAGGAAACCCAGCACGCAATCGACATTAGGGTCTTACATAGACCGTTATTGCCGACAGTGCAATATCCTAACCAAAATTGACTTATTAGGTTTAACCACCGATCGTTGCCATTACCGCGATCTGATCGACTCCCGTCCCCTGTACACCAGTCGACCACACATAAAAACTCTTTTGTTGTAAGAGTTTCCTGGCCTTTATGTTTAATTTTACATACAGAGTCAGGGCTCTTGGTGCGATTTCGCTTTGTTTTCAGTGAAGTTACGTATGCCATTTTTGGCACATTCTTTGTGATTTGGCCACTTAACGTCGCGCGATCGCATGGAACGAGCGGTCTTGACACACATGAGCTTCTTCCGCTCGTACCGACGATTGGATGTTGACGTGGTTCGCGTTGAGCGACGATCACCTTGTGAACGTACACCTGTCGCGCCCAATTCGAGGACATTCGCGATTCACAACCTGGAACTGGAGCGCCGCACCCGAACCAACCCGAAAAGCGATGCCGCTTTGAAGGCCACGATTGACGTGACTGCAGAAGCCGCAAGGAACGAAGCGACTCTATCCGGAGTCATCGCATCCGAAGCGGTTTGCGACAAAGCCATCGAAATAGCGAAGTCGGCCCATTCCGGGTTGACCATTGATCGGATGCCGGTTACGGCGCGGGATAGCTGGCCGGATCGACAGGAGTAAGCATGCTTGGAAACGACTTCAGCTTAAAAAAATCCGCGATAAAAAAATTACCGACTTCATGCGCGCTCGTTCTGGCTGGCGGAGAAGGCAAACGACTACGCCCATTCATTCGTCTTCTCCGTGGCGATTACTTGCCCAAGCAATATGTCAATTTCATCGGGCGCCGTTCCATGCTCGAGCATACCTGGGAGCGCGCCGAAAAGCTCGCGCCGTCCGCGAATGTGTTCACGGTACTGAATCGCAGCCACCTGGCTTTTCCCGATGTGCAACGCCAGATCGCTTCCCGCAGCCCCGGCACCGTGCTCGTCCAGCCGGAAAACAAAGAAACCGCGCCCGGAATTATTTTCGCTCTTTTGCACATTGCCAAGCGCTGCCCAAATTCGCTCGTCACGCTTCTACCTTCCGACCATTTCATTTTGCAAGAAGAAGAGATGATGGGATACGTCAAGTGCGCCGGTCAGTTCGTCAGGCGCGATCCATCGCGCATCGTGCTCCTCGGCATCGAGCCGGACGGCGAGGAATCCGAATATGGCTACATCGCGACCGGCGGCAGGTTACGTCGCGGCATCAACGGTCCACTTCAAATTACTTCTTTCGTTGAAAAACCGGATTACGACGCCGCGCAAAAGCTCGTCCGAGGAGGAGCGCTGTGGAACACGATGCTCATGGTCTTCAACACCAGCGCGCTCTTTGCGCTGGTCCATGCCGTTTGTCCGGCGATTTTCAGCGCAATGCAACCGGTTTTCGACGCCATTGGAACGCCGGATGAAGAGGCGGTGACGCAGGAAATTTACCAGGACTTGCTGCCGATAAATTTTTCTAAAGACATATTAGAGCCTCTAGCGCACGATTTTCCGTCCCGGCTGGTCGCGTTCCCCGTGCGCAATGTCTTATGGAGCGACTGGGGCTCCGAAGGCCGCGTCCTGGAGATACTCAGTAAGGTTGGCTACGCCTCGCGCCTGAACGCGCCGGCGCGCGCGGCGCGTCCACCAAAGCCGCGTCAATACGGCCACCGACCTTTCGCATCGCTCGCGCGAGGAAACGGACAAGCTCATGCCGAAGAAGAGGTTACCCTCTCGGCGGGAAGTCAATTGCTCCTGAATGAGCTCTAGCGCTCAGGAGAGAAGAGGCAATCACATGAGTACCATACTGCTGATTATTCTCATTCTGCTGTTGATCGGCGCCCTGCCGACGTGGCCCTATAGTTCCGGCTGGGGTTATACCAAGCGGCGGGCTTGGTTTGATCGTACTGATCATCGTCATCCTGTTAGTCGCTGGACGATTGTAAACGCGAAATTCATGAAATCCGATGAGGAGGTTGATATGTCTTTAGGAAAACACTACTCGCGATGGTGGGCCTCGGGAGCATCGTTGCTGCTGGCATTTTTGCTCTCCACCAGCGGATGCACGTCGATGACCGGCGAGAGTGCCGGGCAATATGTCGATGATTCGTCCATCACGGCAAGCGTGAAGACCAAGCTTGCGGCCGACAAGGTTGGCACTCTGACCCGCGTCGATGTCGATACGACCAATCAGGTGGTTTCACTCAGCGGCATCGTGCAAACGCAGCAGGAGAAACAACGGGCTGAAGAGCTCGCGCGTCAGGTGGGCGGCGTCAAAGGGGTAAAAAATAATCTGCAGATCCAGGCCAAAAAGTAGATGAGAGCCCGGAAGGCCTGTGACCAGCAGCGACATATTTAAAGCGCAAACGCTGGCAAGTAAGATAATTCCGAGCATCTTGCCAGAGAGTGGGCGCGCTAAAACGGCCTCTACACCGGTGATCCGGCTTCCGCGCCTGCTTAGAAGGCCGAATACGAATAAATTAAATCAAACTGTGCCAAAGCCTTTCCGGTTGCGGCATCGATACTCCGGATCACCATGGAAAATGTCTCTGAATCGATAATGGCCAACTCGATCCTGATCGTTGATGATGAAGAGAATTTGCTGGTCCTGCTGAACCGCATTCTCAGCAAGGAAGGCTATGACGTCAGTATAGCGCATGGCAGCAACCAGGCTCTCGATCTGATCGATAACAACGATTTTCGCGCCGCCATTCTGGACATCAAGATGTTTCCGCTCGACGGCGTCGCTCTTTTGTCCGAGATCAAACGCCGCGCTCCGTCAACGCGGGTCATTATGATCACCGCCTATCCGACGGCGGACACCAGGGACGAGTGCTTTCGCAAAGGCGCTACCGCCTATCTCACCAAGCCGCTCGACATACAAAAATTAAAAGGCGTGATGCGCGAGCTGACGAACTGATCGACCGGATTCGTCTCCAGGTTTTTCGTCATTCAGCAAACACAATCTCTGTCACTCTTCGGGTCGAATTCTCGGCGACGTATTTCTTGAAACTGTCAGTCAGCATCACGGAGTGTTTGATGAGCTTACGCTCGCCTCTGGAACATGAAAATCGCGGGAAAGATTCCTCGCGGCCCGCTCGGAATGACAATGTCGATCTTTCTGCAGTCCTATTTCCCAACGAGCTCCGACCTCATTGGTTAGATTTGCATTCTGTATCTGATCTTTGTATGAAAGCCGTGAAATCACCGGAGGACACTTACACTTTCAGACTTTTTGATCCGCGTGGATTATGAGAAAAAATTCTGAGGTAAGCCGCCCGGAACTGGCGAAGTCGCCAACCGGCATCCGAGGTCTCGACGAGATTACGTTCGGCGGGCTGCCGCACGGACGGCCGACGCTTGTCTGTGGTCGGGCCGGCTGCGGCAAAACACTGTTTTCCATCGAGTTCCTGGTGCACGGCGCGATCGATTACGACGAGCCCGGCGTCTTCATCGCGTTCGAGGAAACCGAAGACGATCTCACCAAGAACGTTGCCTCTCTCGGCTACGACTTGGCCGACCTCTCCAGACGAAAAAAGCTCATGATCGATTATATCCGCGTCGAGCGCAGCGAGATCGAGGAAACTGGTGAATACGATCTCGAAGGCCTATTTGTGCGGCTCGGGTATGCCATCGACGCGATCGGCGCGAAACGAGTCGTTCTCGATACCATCGAGGCGATTTTTTCCGGCTTTTCAAACGTCAACATTCTGCGCGCCGAGCTGCGCCGGCTATTCCGCTGGCTCAAAGAAAAGGGTGTCACCGCGGTCATCACCGCAGAACAGGGCGACGGTACTTTGACCCGCCATGGGCTGGAAGAATACGTTTCCGACTGCGTGATCTTGCTCGACCATCGCGTGCACGAGCAGATTTCCACCCGCCGTTTACGCGTGGTCAAATACCGCGGCTCGATTCATGGCACTAACGAGTATCCTTTCCTGATCGATGACCAGGGAATCTCGGTGCTGCCGATCACCTCCCTCAACCTCGAGCACAGGGCGAGTTCCGAACGAGTTTCCACCGGCATCGAAACCCTGGATCAAATGTTTGGCGGCAAGGGCTACTATCGAGGCAGCAGCATTCTCGTCTCCGGAATGGCAGGCACCGGAAAGACCAGTGTAGCGGCACAGTTCGTAGACGCCGCCTGTCGGCGCGGCGAGCGTTGCATCTATTTCTCCAGCGAAGAAAGCCCGGCGCAGGTCATCCGGAACCTCCGCGCCATCGGCTTGGATCTCGAACCATGGATCAAAAAGGGATTGCTTCATTTCGATGCCACCCGGCCGAATTTTTACGGCCTCGAGATGCACCTTTTACGCATCCACAAACTGGTCGAGCGAATTAAACCAAAGGTCGTCGTCTTTGATCCTCTCTCCAACTACCTGTCGCTCGGCAACGACCTGGAAGTGCAATCGATGCTCACCCGTTTGCTCGATTATCTCAAAGGCCTGCAGATCACCTCCATTTTCAATACGCTGGTCGAAGGCGGCCACGCCGAACTGCAGAGCGAAGTCGGCGTCTCCTCGCTGATGGACGTCTGGATCTTGCTGCGCAATCTCGAGTACAACGGCGAGCGAAATCGCGGGCTCTTCATCCTGAAGGCGCGCGGGATCGCCCATTCCAATCAAATCCGCGAATTCATCTTCACCGATCATGGCATCGAGCTCAAAGACGTTTACGTCGGCGTGGACGGCTTCCTTACGGGAAGCGCCCGGACCGCGCACGAGGCGCGCGAGAAAGCCGCTGCTCAGCTTCGGCGCGAGGCCACGGAGCGCAGGCGGCGCGAGATTGCGCGCAAGCGGCGTGCGCTCGAGGCGCAGATCCTCGCGTTGCGAGCGCAATTTGAAAATGAAGCGGATGAGATCAATAAAGAAATTGCGCTCGATACGACACGGGAGCAAGTCCTGGAATCCGGGAAGGTTGAAATGGCCCGTGCCCGCCTCGGAAACGGGCCGGCGAAAGTAAGACGTGAACGCAACGGGAAAGGAGCATAACGATGGCGCCAGTAGACATGGCTACGATTCCGGAGAAGGAAAACGATAAATGGGTGTTGCGTCTTTATGTCGCAGGCCAGACACCGAAATGCGTTGCGGCGTTCGCCAATCTCAAAAAAATCTGCGCGGAATACCTGGACAATCGCTACGAGATCCAGATCATCGACCTGCTGGAAAACCCGCAGCTCGCCCGCGGCGACCAGATTGTTGCAGTTCCCACTCTCGTGCGGAACCTCCCCGAGCCCGTGCGCAAGATCATCGGCGATCTTTCCAATACTGAAAAAGTTTTGGTCGGATTGGATCTGCGAACCCGAAACTAAGGAGTGCAAATGGCATCACAGCACAAAGGATCCAACGTGCTCGATTTTGAATCTCGCGAACGCGAACGTCGCGCCGAGAAATACGTCCTGCGCTTGTACATCGCCGGCGGCACGCCGCGCTCCACGCGCGCGGTAGCCAATATCCGGGAGATCTGCGAGCACAACCTCCATGGCCGCTACGACCTGGAAGTCATCGACATTTATCAGCACCCCGCGCTCGCTCAAGGCGAGCAGATTATCGCCGCGCCGACGCTCGTCAAACAGCTGCCGCATCCGTTGCGCCGCTTTATCGGCGATCTTTCGGATACCGAGCGCATTCTTGTCGGCATGGATCTCGCGGCGGCTTCATAAACGTTTATGAGCAAAGCGCGAGATCTCACCGAGACCGAGCAGCTCCGGGAGCAGCTACGCGAGGCGCAGGAAACCCTCAATGCCATTCGCAATGGCGAGGTCGATGCGCTCGTCGTCAATGGCCCCCAGGCGGAGCAAGTCTACACGCTGCGCGGCGCCGACTACTCCGCACGCATGCTGCTGCAGGAAATGAGCGAAGGCGCGGTCACGCTGATTCCCGACGGTACGATCGTCTACGCCAACAAAAAATTCGCTGAGCTGCTGCGGACGCCGCATAAAAAGGTCATCGGTGTGTCCGCCCGCGAGTTCGTCGCGCCCGCGGATCGACCAATGTATGACGCGCTGATTCGCCGCGCGCGCACCGACGTGGCCAAGGCAGAGCTGCTTTTCTGCGCCAGGGACAGCACGTCCGTCCCGACCTATTGTTCGGTAAATCCGCTGTTGTTAGGCGACGAGCTATGCCTGTGCATGGTCGTCACCGATCTCACCGAACAGAAACGCAACGAAGAAATTATTGCAGCGGCAAGCCTCGCCAGCTCGATTCTCGAGCAAGCGGCGGAGATCATCGTCGTCTGCGATCCCGCAGGCACGATTATCCAGGCGAGCAGACAGGCGGACGAGTTCTGGCAGAAAAGCGTCCTGAGTCAATCTTTTGGACAAGTGTTTTCGCTTGCCGCGGTTAACGATCCGGATTTGAACGATACAGCCGACCTCCTGAAAGGCTGCCTCACCGGTAAACCGATTCGTGGTGTTGAAGTCAATTTGTGCGAGCCGAACGGCGGCAATGTGCACATGCTGATGAGCGCAGGTCCGCTGTATGACAAGTCCGGCTCTGCCGTCGGTTGTGTGGTGACTTTCAACGACATCAGCAAGCTGAAAGACGCCGAACAGGCGCTGCGTGAAAGCGAGCAAAAATCGCGCGAGCAAGCGCAAATCCTCGAGCAGCAATTGATCGCCTCCGGGCGCCTGGTGTCGCTTGGCGAGATCACCGCCTCGATGGCGCACGAATTCAACAATCCCCTCGGGATCATCATGGGTTTTGTCGAGGAGATGCTGAGCACGACCGCTCCTGATGGCGCTGAATTCGAAACGCTCAAAATCATCGACGAGGAAGCCAAGCGCTGCCAGAAAATCATTCAGGGGCTGATGGAGTTCGCGCGGCCGACCCCGGCAACTCCGCAGTCGACCGACGTCGCGACCTTGATCGACAAAACGTTAAAGCTGATCGATGCCCGGTTGTACAAGCAAAAGGTCGCATTGACCGAGGCCGTCGCTCCGGATCTGCCTCCCATTAACGCGGATCCGCAGCAACTGGAACAGGTGCTCGTGAATCTCTATCTCAACGCCCTCGACGCCATGATCGGCGGCGGGCGGCTCACGGTCGACGCGAAGCTCGACGGCGGCGGCGCATCCGCAAGCGATGTCGTCATCAGCGTGGCGGATACCGGCCATGGCATTGCCCGTGATGACCTGCAGAAAATTTTTCAGCCGTTTTTTACAGCACGAAAAAAAGCCGGCATGGGATTGGGACTTTCGATCTGCGAGCGTATCATCAGGAACCATGGCGGCAAAATCGAAGTTGAAACCGAGCAGGGCCAAGGAACTCTCTTTCGCCTCCGGCTGCCGGTAAAATCGATATCCCAGTAACGCGGCGTCGCGTGTTTGTAATTGGAATTCTCCCCTGTCCTCTGACCCCTTCGCGCTCGGTATTTACTCGTGCGCGGAGCGACTCGGCGTAAGCCTGTCGGTCCAATCCACATGACGAAACGAGATCGTTCGATAGAATTGCTGCAGCAACAGCAGCTCGACCTAGCCACCGAGATCGAGGCGCTCAATCGCCTTTACCGTCTGAGCGCGCAGTTACTCCGGCCAACCGAGCTCAAACCAGCGATGGAGTTGATTCTCGAAAGCTCCATGGAAATCCTCGGCGCACCAATGGGTGATGTCCAGCTCTACGACGATGCGGCACGCCAGGCCATGAAAGTCGTCGTACACCGCGGAATGCATCAGGATCACATCGACTGTTTACAAAAGTTGTCGCTGGACCACGATTCGCCTTGTGCGCGCGCCATACGCTCAGGCAGCAGGGTCGTCGTTGAGGACGTCGAAAGCGATTTCGAATCTGCGCATCATCGCGCCGTAGCGGCGGCGGCGGGATATCGCGCGATGCAGTGTACGCCGCTGGTAAGCCGGGACGGCGAGCTGCTGGGCGTCGTATCGACGCAGTTTCCCACGTCCCATCGCCCGTCCGAGCACGAGTTCCGCCTGCTCGATCTCTACCTGGTTCATGCCACGGACACCATTGAGCGCATCCGCACCGTCGAGGAGCTGCGTAAAAGCGAGCAACTCTATCGCGCGATCGGCGATTCTATCCCGTATGGGATTTGGATCGCGAATTCGCGAGGTCGCAATATCTACTTGAGCGATTCTTTTTGTGCGCTCACCGGCTTACAACAATCCGACTGGGTTGATTCCGGTTGGATGCGAACGCTTCACCCGGACGATGCCGAATCGACCCGGGTCTCATGGGAAGAATGCGTGCGAAGCGGCGACGTCTGGGAACGTGAATACCGGGTCAGGGGAGTCGATGGTGCCTGGCATCCGATTCTCGCTCGCGGCGTGCCGGTGTACGATACCGTCGGTACGATCACCGGCTGGGTCGGCATCCATCTCGATATCGGCAACCGGGTACGCACTCGCGAGCTCGCCCGTCGCCAGGCGCAAATGCTCGAAGAAACCCACGATGCGATTTTTCAGTGGCAGTTCGAAGGCGGAATCATTAACTGGAACCGCGGCGCGGAACGGCTTTACGGCTTTACCCGCGAAGAGGCGCAGGGCAAGCGGCCGTCGCAGCTGCTGCAGACCCAGCGCGAAGGCGGGGTGCAGGGAATCAAGCAAATCTTGCAGCAGGAAGGTGTCTGGAACGGCGAGCTCCGGCACCGTACCAAAGGCGGAAAGGAGATTGTGGTCGACAGCAGAATGGTACTCTGGCGCAATCCCGACAGTCCGCCGATTGTGATCGCGGCAAACCGGGATATTACCGATCGCAAGGCCGCCGAAGACGCGCTGCGCGAGAGCGAGAGCAAACTCCGTGATCAGGCGCAGCAATTAGAGCAGCAGCTCATCGCCTCTGGCCGCTTGGTTTCCTTGGGACAACTCACCGCTTCCATGGCCCATGAATTCAATAATCCGCTGGGCATCATCATTGGATTTACAGAGGATATGCTGACCAGCGTCGAATCCGACGATCCCGAATACCGCTCGCTGCAGATCGTCCATCAGGAGGCTCATCGCTGTAAAAAAATCGTCGAGGATCTATTGGATTTTGCGCGACCGAGAGCCGCCGAGATGGCTCCAGTAAGGGTGCAGCCGGTCGTCGATCGAACTCTGGAGCTGGTGGAGAACCATCTCTACAAGCAAAAAGTCCAGGTGGTAAAAGAAATCGCGAGTGATCTGCCGCGGGTTCGCGCCGACTCGCAACAACTCGCGCAGGTGCTGGTCAATCTCTATCTCAACGCCATCGACGCAATGCCCAACGGCGGTCAACTCACCGTCGTCGCCGCATTCGAACAAGATGCCGGCGCGTCGCAAATCACTATCACAGTAGCGGATACGGGATTTGGTATCGAACCCTCCGCGCTCGACAAAATATTTCAACCTTTTTACACGGCGAAAAAACGCCGCGGCCTGGGTTTAGGGCTGCCGATCTGCGAGCGCATCGTCAAGAATCATGGCGGCGAGATTAAGGTTCAAAGCCAGCCCGGCATCGGAACGATTTTCGAAGTTCATTTGCCGGCGGAGGGTAACTTGACGACATCCTTGCCAGAGCGATAAGTGTAGAGTTGTTCCGCAAAAAATTCCGTTGCAAAGCAATAAAATGGCTACCGAATCGCAGCTGATCGTGGCCGGCATCGGCGCCTCCGCCGGTGGTTTGGAATCGTTGAAGGAATTCTTCGATTCGATTCGGCCGGATAGCGGGCTCGCCTTTATCGTCATCCAGCACCTCGCTCCATCGCGCGACAGTTACATGGCCGAAATTCTTCGTAGTCACACCAGGATGCGAGTCATTGAAGCGAAGAACAACCTGACCGTCGAGCCAAACTCGGTGTACACCATTCCGCCGAACCAGTTTTTGAAAATCGAAAACGGCCGGCTTCGAGTCACCGATCCGCAGACGAGCGACGGCATACGCATGCCGATCGATTTCTTTTTTCGCTCCCTAGCCGAGAGCCAGCACGAGCGAGCGATTTGCATCCTGTTTTCCGGCAGCGGCTCCGACGGCACTCTGGGGCTTCGAGAGGTGCGCGCCGCCGGCGGCTTGACGATCGTTCAAAAGCCCGAAACCGCCCAATTCGACGCGATGCTCCGAAGCGCCATCGCCACCGGCATGGTCGATCTCATATTGCCGCTCGGTGAGATCGCCGAAGTTGTTCAGCGCTACGTGCCGCAGATCCGCTCGAACACGGTTAACGAGGAGCGCGAAAAATTCGAACAGCTCGACAGCATTCTCGATATCCTTACTTTGCACAGCGGTAGTGATTTCTCCGCATATAAGAAATCCACCCTGCTGCGGCGTATCGAGCGGCGCATGGGACTCAATCACTTGACTGGCTTGGCCGAGTACATGCAATTCCTGTTAAACCATCCCGCGGAGGTCAAGGCGCTGGCGAAAGACATGTTGATCGGCGTCAGCAGCTTCTTCCGCGACGCGGAAGCGTTCGAGGAATTGCAGCGCGCGGTGATCAAGCCGTTGGTTCGAGATCATTCCCAGCACAGTTCCATTCGCATCTGGATTCCGGCTTGTTCGACCGGCGAGGAAGCTTATTCGATTGCGATACTCTTCCTGGAGGAGCTTTCAGCCGCCAATAAGAGAGTTCCGCTGCAAATTTTTGCTTCTGACGTCCATAGCGAATCCTTGGACTTTGCCCGCGAGGGAATCTACCCGCACAGCATCGCCAACGACGTCTCGGAAGCGCGATTGGCCCGGTTCTTCACCAAGCAGGACTCCCACTACCAGGTCATCAAGTCGCTGCGCGAGTCGGTGATTTTCTCGTTGCACAATCTGCTCACGGATGCCCCGTTTTCCCGGCTCGACCTTGTGAGCTGCCGCAATTTGTTGATTTACATCGAGCCGGTGGCGCAGCGGCGGCTGCTCTCGCTGTTCGTGTTTGCGCTTACCAGCACTGGCTATTTATTTCTCGGCAAGTCCGACGGGACCGCCTCGCACGACAGCTATTTCGCGCCGGTGTCCGCCCAATGGCGGATTTATCGCCGGAACACCGCCACGGTGCCTCCCGGCGTTCCGGACTTCGCATATAGCCGTAGGCGGTTATGGGGCGTCGATTTGGGCACCAAAACGCGACCTTCCTCTTCCGGGTATTTGTCCGAGTTGATTCAGGACGTCCTGCTCGACCGTTTTCAGGCGAGCGTGGTTCTGGTGGACGAACACGGCGCGATTCGTTATTTCTTCGGCGCCACCGCGAAATACCTGGAGCATCCGACCGGCGAGCCCAATAGCAACCTGCTCAGTATGATCGGCGCGGCCAGCGCCGCGAAAATAAGGATCGGCTTACGCCGCGCCATCCAGGAACAAAAACCGATCGAGTTGCAGCCCATCGAGATCACTCGCGGTGAAAGCCTTTTCCCAGTGCAGATCACGATCAGTCCGGCGCCCGGCCGATCCAATACCGAACGTTTGTATTCGGTGATCTTCCAGGATCTGCCTGACCCTACGAGCGAGCGGCCCCGGTCTGTTTTAGGGAGTGACGGCGAGGATGTCAGTCTGGTCGCACAGCTCGAGTCCGAGCTCAGGACGGTACGAGCAGAATTTCAGGCGACGGTCAACGAGTACGAGACTTCCGCCGAAGAGCTCAAGGCGGCCAATGAGGAGATTCTCTCGATCAATGAGGAGCTGCAGTCGACCAACGAGGAGCTCGAGACCTCGAAGGAAGAGATCCAGTCGGTAAACGAAGAGCTGAATACCGTCAATGGCGAGCTCAAGTCTAAAATTGAACAGCTCGGCGAGGCCAATAACGACCTGGTGAACTTTATCAATTCGTCCGAGGTCGCGACGATATTTCTCGACCGAGACCTGCGGATCAAGCGTTTTACGCCGGCGGCGGCGGCCGTTTTTAACGTCATCTCTTCCGATGTCGGCCGGCCGCTGCGCGATTTGACGCATCAGTTTAGCGGTCATGATCTGGCTTCGGACGCGCAAAAGGTTCTCGATTCGATCGTTCCGATCAAGAAGGAAATTCAGACCGGCAACCAGCGCTGGTACATCATGACCTGCCTCCCGTACCGCACATTGGAGAACAAGATCGCTGGCGTCATTCTGACCTTCAATGACGTGACTCCGCTGAAGCTTTCCGAAATCTCCATGCGCGAAGCGAGTCAGTTCGCCGAGGGCATCATCGATACCGTTAACGAATCGCTGCTCGTGCTGGATCACGAGCTCAGTGTCATGTCGGCCAATCGGGCCTTTTATCAAGCCTCCGGGCTGACGCCTGCGGAGACGCAAAACCGGTCGATTTTCGACCTCGGCAAACGCGAGTGGGACGTTCCGGAGCTGCG
>Ga0075423_10001754_pt1 | contig 19348 bp, 21 predicted proteins | sample SoiMethybrSBSTD2_FD_80114 | JGI IMG/M metagenome (GOLD analysis project Ga0075423, IMG submission 80114) | Bulk soil microbial communities from a Populus tree surrounding site in Tennessee, USA - Soil MetaG P. TD hybrid SBSTD2 | ecosystem: Environmental > Terrestrial > Soil > Tree plantation...
CGATCTGACCCGTGCCCGCGATCGTGCGGCCGCCCGTCAGGTCGCCCGGCGTCAACAGGTCGTACAGGCCGAGCGCCCACATCAGCCCGGCCGATGGGCCGCCGATGTCGCCGCTGGAGATGCTGACGTCGAACGGGAAGCTGTTGATCATCGAGACGCCGACGAGCGGCCGCTCGCTGCCGCCGCAGGGCTCCCGGACCAGGCGCGCCGTCTCGGGCGAGCCGTCGACCGACAGCTCGAACGTCAGCGTATTGCCCGACGGCGCCGACCGGATCGTCCGCCTGGCATCCGCGTAGGTGTCCACCTCGGACCCGTCGATCGACCGGATCCGGTCCCCCGGGAAGAGCTCGCCGTCGGCCGCGCAGCCGGGGACGACGTTCTCGACCAGGACGCCGTCGCCGTGCTCCCGCGGATAGCCCTCGAGCTCGCGCATGACCACGGCTGCGGCGTCGAGCTTGCTGGTGTCCATCTGCGAGATGGCGCGCTCGTGCTCCTGCTGGACGTCCTCGCCGTCCGGATACAGCACGTCGCGAGCCACGACCGCGCGATCCGGATCGAGCCAGGCGAGCAGCACGCCCATCCCGGTCAGCTGCGTGAAGCGCACTGAGGTCATCACGAAGTTCCCCTGCGACTCGTACCGCTGGCGGTCGTCGAACCGGATCAGTGGCTGCACGGCCCGCGCCGGCCCGGGCGCCACGGCGTACCACGGGAGGTAGACGGTGATGGCCACCCCGGCGAGCACGCCGAGCGTCACGAACACGATCCAGCTGGTCCATCTCCGCACGAGGCGATGGTACGGGCCGCCTGCGCGTACGGCGGGTATCGTCGGGGTAGGCTGCTCGTGCGATGCCACTCCTGCTCGTCGCGCTCGCGTCCCTGCTTGTTGGCGCCGTCGTCTATGTGGGAACGGTCAGGCGCGAGCAGGCGCCACCGGCGACGGGGTTCGGTGAGCCCGAGGAAGAAGTGGCCGCGCCGCAGCCGGCCGCCACCGAGGGCGGCCCGCCCGGCTACACGTACCTGCAGGTCTCGACCCAAGGGCCAGGGGTTCGCGACCGGCTCCAAGGGATCCTCGGCGTGATCGTGCTGGTGGGCGTCGGTGCCGCAGCCCTGGCGTTCGCCCTGTACGAGCTCGGGCACTTCATCAACGTGTTGATCGAGCGCTTCCTGGCAAGCTAGCGCTTGCGGACAAGCTGGAACGACGACCGGTAGTCGTCCAGGTGCTCGAGCATGGCGCCGAGCCCGAGCACCACGGTCTCGAGCGGGCGCTCGGTCAGGTGGACCGGCACCTCGCAATCCTGCGAGAGCAGCAGGTCCAGTCCGCGGAGCAGTCCACCGCCACCGGTCAGGAACATGCCGGCCTCCAGCACGTCGTGGGTCAGCTCGGGCGGTGCCTCGGCGATCGTCCGGCGCGCCTCCTCGACGATCTGCTGCACGGTCGGCGACATCGCCTGACGGATCTCGTCCTCGCTCACCCGAACCTCGGTCGGCGCCCCGGTCGCGAGCGCCCGTCCGGTGACGATGGCCGCCCGGCCCTTCGGCGCGGGGAACGCCGAGCCGATGGCGATCTTGATCTCCTCGGCCGCCTTCTCCCCGATCGCCACGTCGTACTCATGACGCAGGTGGTTCTGGATCGCGGTGTCGAGGTCGAACCCACCGACCTTGGTCGAGCCGCCCGAGACGACCCCGCCCATCGAGACCACGCCCATCTCGGTGGTGCCGCCGCCGATATCGACGATGAGGTTGCCCACGGGTTCGTGCACCGGCAGCCGCGCGCCGATCGCGGCCGCGAGCGGCTCTTCCACCAGCACCACGTCGCGACCACCGGCGTCCTTGATGGCCTCGAGGACCGCTCGCCGTTCGACCTCGGAGGACTGGCTCGCGACGCACGCGAGGACGCGCGGCTTCGGGAAGCGAGACACGCCGACGCGTCGCAGCACCACCTCGATCATCCGCTGCGTGATGTCGAACTCGGTCATCACGCCCTGGCGAAGCGGCCGGATCGCCACGACGTTGCCCGCGCCGCCGATGACCTGCCAGGCCTCCTCGCCCATGGCCTCGACCTTGCCGTCGGCGGCGTTGACGGCCACGACGGTGGGCTCGTTCAACACGATGCCCTCGCCCTGGCGGTACACGAGCGTGTTGGCGGTGCCGAGATCGATCGCGAGGTCTCGACCCATCAGCGTCCGGCCGTCGACGCGGTCACGAGCCCATCACCCAGCTCGATTCCCCGGAGACCAGGTGCTCCTTCTTCCAGATCGGCGCGTCACGCTTGAGCTGCTCGATCCCATGCCGGCAGGCCTCGAACGCCTCGGCCCGGTGCGGCGCCGAACACGCCACGACGACCGACACCTCGCCGACCGCGAGCTCGCCGAACCGGTGCAGGAACGCGGCCTTGCACAACGGCCACCGTTCGAAGAGCTCGTCGCCGAGCTCCGAGAGGCGGCGCACGGCCTGCTCCTCCCAGGCCTCGTAGGCGAGGCCGGTCACGCCGCCGGCTTCGGAGCGGTCGCGCACGGTCCCCAGGAAGACGCATGTGCCGCCCGCCCCGGCATCGGCCACGAAAGCGAGCGCCTCGTCGGCGCCGATCGCGTCGGCGGTCACGCGCACGAGCAGGTTCTGGCGCATCCGCCCATCGTAGCGAGCCCCCGACACATGCCGGCCCGGGCAACCGCGAGCCGGCCGTAGGATGGACGCATGAGTCAGACGCCCCAGGACCCGTTCGGCGGGCCGCCCTCGGAGCTGTGGAACGACGTCCCGCTGTTCCGCGAGATCCAGCGGGTGCTGTCCTCCTCGAGCGGCCCGGTGAACTGGGAGCTCGCGCGGCAGGTCGGCATCGCCTCGGCGTCGTGGGGCACCGAGGATCCGGCCCCGAGCGAGGACGATCAGCGCGGGTTCGAGGACGCCGTCCGGGTGGCCGAGCTCCAGGTGGCCGGGTTCACCGGCCTGCAGGCGCCCTCTGACGTCGCCCGCGTGGAGGCGGTGCGGCGGGGACAGTGGGTGGCAGCCAACATCGAGGGCCTCCGCACGCTCCTCGAGCCCGGCGCCGCCAAGGTCGCAGAGGCGATCACGGCGGCACAGCGCGAGGCGATGCCCGAGCAGGCGCCCGCCGGCGTCGCACAGCTCCTGGACCAGCTCTCGCCGCTGCTCCTGGGCGCGCAGGTCGGCACGGTGCTCGGCACGCTCGCGCAGCAGGTGCTCGGGCAGTACGACGTCGCGGTGCCCAGGCCGGGCGGCGCGGGCACGCTGCTGTTCGTCGTCCCCAACATCGAGCGGTTCGAGAAGGACTGGAGCCTGGACCGCACCGAGTTCCGCACGTGGATCGCGATCCACGAGGTGACGCACCGGTTCGAGTTCGCCCAGCCGTGGGCGCAGCCCAGGTTCCGGGAGCTGATCGACGACTTCCTGTCCACACTGACGCTGGACGTCGACGAGCTGCAGCAGCGGATCGGGGCGTTCGACCCCTCGAACCCCGAGGGCATGCAGGAGATGTTCACGGGGCAGGAGAACCTGTTCGGCCCGGTGATGGACGACGAGCAGCGCCTCAAGCTCGGCCGGATCCAGGCGTTCATGACGGCGGCCGAGGGGTACGGCGACCACGTGATGCACGCGATCGGCGCGCAGATGCTCGGCTCGTACGGGCAGATCGACGAGGCGATGCGCCGCTACCGGGAGAGCGAGCACGTCGACCCGGTCTTCGAACGCCTCCTCGGCATCGAGGTCAAGCGCGAGCAGTACCGGATGGGTCGCGCGTTCTGCGACACCGTCGTGGAGCTGACCGGCGAGGCCACCCTGGCGCGGATGTGGGACTCGGCCGATGCGCTGCCGTCGATGCCCGAGCTCGAGGAGCCGCGCCTGTGGCTCGCCCGCAGCGCGTAGGCAAATCCGCGTCGGGTATCCTCACGCGGCGATGACCGTCGGCGAGCTCGTTTCGGCCAACGTCGTGGACCTGCGGGTCTGGGAGGCGTCCGGACCGCAGGGAGCCACCGGCATTTACCTGCTCGGCGCGCCGGGGACCGCGCTCCCGTTCGTCGCCCACCGCACGTGGAAGGTCGGCACCGGGATGGTGTCCGAGGAGATCCACTTCTACGGTCCCTCGGGGCGGCTCGTCCACCGGTGGGGCCCGAAGGTGCGGCGCATGCTCGGGACGATGGACCTGACCGAGGAGACCGACACGATCACCGACGCCCGGTTCGACGAGACCGGGACCTACGTCGTGTCGTTCGTGATCGACGACGAGATCGTTGGCGAGATCGAGGCGCCCATCCTGATCCAGGCCGCCCCCCCCAAGCTGTCGAAGGAGGTCGAGGACGGCCTTCGCAAGTCGGACGTGATCTGGCTCGGGGTCGAGGCCAACGGGCGTCGCAAGCTGATCCCGTCGTGGTTCGCCTACCGCAACGGGAAGATCTACGTCCTGTCCAAGCGTGAGCCGGGACCCGAGGACCAGACCGTCCCCGGGATCCCGGGCGCCTCCGAGCTCATCGTGATCACCCGGCGCAAGGGAAGGGACACGGCCCTGGACGAGTTCCACGCGGCCTCCCGCGTGTTGCAGGGGCCCGAGTGGGAGGAAGCGGCCAAGCTCCTGGTCGACAAGCGCAAGAGCCGGGCCGGCCCCCCGTCCGAGTGGCTCGCGCGCTGGCGAGGTTCGTGCGACATCGCCGAGCTGACGCCCGTCGTCCCGGGCTGACCCGTTCCGGGCAGCCCGCACCCAGGTCGCGACTCAGGGTCTCCCCGTCCCACGAACCGTGGAACGAGCGGGGTCGCCCTCGACGTGCCGCGTAGGCCCGAAGGACCTACTCGGTGTGGTTGAAGGGACGGCCGAGCGAGCCGGCCAGCTGCTCGAGCTCTCGCCCCAGATCCACGACCTCGTCGGGCGTGAGCGCCTGCGGCCCGTCGCAGAGCGCGCTCTCCGGATCCGGGTGGACGTCGACCATCACGGCGTCGGCGCCGGCCGCGATCGCCGCACGCGCCATCGGCGCCACCAGGTAGCGCTTGCCCACGGCGTGTGACGGGTCGACGATCACCGGCAGGTGAGACTCGGCCTGCGCGACCGCCATCCCCGCGAGGTCGAGCGTGTTGCGGGTCGAGGGCTCGAACGTGCGGATCCCGCGCTCGCACAGGATGATCTCCGAGTTCCCCCGCTGGGCGACGTATTCGGCCGCCTGGAGCCACTCCTCGATCGTCATCGCCAGACCGCGCTTGAGCATCACCGGCCGGTGCGCGAGCCCGACCTCCTTCAGGAGCTCGAAGTTCTGCGCGTTGCGCGTCCCGACGCGGATGCAGTCGGCGACCTCGGCGACGTGCTCCACCTGCGAGATGTCCACGACCTCGACGATGATCGGCAAGCCGGTCTGGCGTCGACACTCCTCGAGCACCTCGAGCCCGCGCTCGCCCAGCCCCTGGAACGAGTACGGGGAGGTCCGCGGCTTGTAGACGTCACCCCGCAGGATCGTCGCGCCGGCCGCTCGGGCCGCTTTGGTCGCGAGCAGCGCCTGCTCCTCGCTCTCCACCGCGCAGGGGCCCGCGATCAGGGTGAACGTTCCCCGGCCGACCGGCGTCGCGCCGACGTTGACCGTGGTGGGCTGCGGATGCAGGTCGGCCGCCACCATCTTGTACGGCTTGCCGACCTGGATCACGTGGTCGACGCCGGGCAGCTGGCTCCACGGGATCGCCTGGAAGCGCTCGGTGTCCCCGACCAGGCCGATGATCGTGTGCACCGCTCCCCGCGAGACGAACGCCTCCCCGCCGGCGGCGCGAACGCGTTCGGAGACCGCCTCGACGTCGGCCTCGCTGGCCTCCCGCTTCATCACCACGACCATCGCGATCTCCTCCTCGCCCCCGCGACTCCCGGAGACGAAGAAACCCCGGGTCCGTGCCCGGGGTCCCCTGGTCCGTTCGGCTCAGGCGACTACGCCGGGCGAGGCCCGCCGTAGAACCAGAAGCCGGTGAACGCCTGCATCAGGCGGCAATGGTGACAGCCCCGGGGGGCTCTGGCAACCCACGAGCCGCGCCTCGAGAGGGATGGATAGGATGCGCGCGTGTCCGTGACCGTGGTCGACCACCCGCTCGCCGGACATCTCCTCGCGCAGCTTCGGGACGAGGGGACCGAACCCCCGGTCTTCAGAACGCTCGCCAAGCGGCTGGCGTTCGCGATCGCCCTGGAGGCCATCCGGGACCTGCCGACCACCGACATCCGGGTCCGAACGCCGCTGGAGGAGACCGACGGACGCGTGCTGGGCGACCTGGTCGCCGTGCCGATCCTGCGGGCCGGCCTGGGGATGCTCGAGGCCGTCACCGAACTGTTCCCCGAGGTCGCCGTCGGCTACATCGGCCTCGAGCGCGACGAGGCCTCGCTCGAGCCGCAGTCGTACTACCGAAAGCTCCCACCCGTGCGTGGCCGCCACGTCCTGGTGCTCGACCCGATGCTCGCGACCGGGGGGTCGGGTTCGGCCGCCACCACGGCGGTGAAGGAGGGCAACCCCTCCTCGATCGCGTTCGTGTGCGTGGTGGCGGCGCCCGAGGGCATCCGCAAGATGGAGGCCGACCACCCGGACGTGCCGATCTTCACCTCGGCGATCGATCGCCAGCTCAACGAACGCGGCTACATCGTGCCGGGGCTCGGGGACTTCGGGGATCGGCTGTTCGGGACCGAGTAGGTCCCGCTAGCTCCCGCCACCGCCCTCGTATGCCCGCCCGGCCGCCGCCGGCGGCCGGACCCGCCCGACGAACCCCGCGATCGCCACGATCGTGACGACGTACGGGATCATGCGGATGAACTGCTCGGGGAGCAGCGAGATCACCGGCGCGTCCTGAAGCCGCAGCGGGATCGCGACGGCGAACCCGAACAGCCAGGCGAAGAACATCAGCCGGATCGGGTTCCAGTTCGACAGGATGAGCGCGGCGAGCGCGATGAATCCCAGCCCCAGCGTCTGGCCCTCGCGCCAGGCGCCGATCACCTCCGCCGCCAGGAACGCGCCGGACATGCCCGCGAAGGCCCCTGACAGCAGGACGCCCTGGTAGCGGTAGAGCGGGACGCTCACGCCGAGCGACCGGGTCGCCTCGGGGTTCTCGCCGCACGAACGCAGCCGTAGTCCCCATCGGAGCCGGTTCAGCGAGTACCACACGGGGATCACCATGAGAGCGGCGACGATCACCATCGGCGATAAGCCCTCGAACGCGCGGTCCAGGCCGCCCGGCAACGACGACAGGCCCGGGATGTCCAGCCGCGCGAGGTGCGGCCCGCCCGGGTCCGACTGGGTCGACTGGCCGTTGAAGAACGCGTACGACAGGAACCGCGCGAGGCCGATGGCGATCAGGTTGATCACCACGCCGGACACGATGTGGTCGACACGGAACGTGATCGTCGCGACCGCGTGCACGCTCGCGAAGATCGCACCGCAGAGCGCGCCGAACAGCAGCCCGAGGATCGGCCCCCAGATCGTGCCTAGCCCGACGGTGTCCGTGAAGAACCGCGCGCCGAACGCGCCCGTCACCGTCCCCACGATCATGAGGCCTTCGAGTCCGATGTTCACGATGCCCGAGCGCTCGCTGAACAGGCCGCCGAGGCCGGTCAGGTAGATGATCGTGAAGTACGTGAACGAGATCTGGATGGCGACGGCGATGTCCGTGAACGGCATCAGATCCTCTTCTCGTCGGAGGGCTCGAGCGCTTCGGCCCCCGTCTCCTCGGGCCCGCGCGGCCCGGCGCTCTCACCCGGCGCGTCCGAGTCGTCCAGCTCGCCGAACATGCCGGCGCGTTGCAACTGCCGCGCCGCGAGCCTGCGCTTGGCGATCTGGTAGGTGATGACGACGGTCAGGATCAGCAGGCCCTGCAGGATGATGATGAACTCGCGCGGCACCTGGCTCGAGATCTGCAGCGCCACCTCGCCGCGGGACAGGATCCCCCACAGCAGGGCCGCGAAGATGATGCCGATCGGGTTGTTCTGGCCGAGGAAGGCCACGGCGATCCCCGTGAACCCCAGCCCCACGACGAAGTTGAGGGGCAGATAGCCGCGGTCGGCGAGGATGTTCTGCATCCCCACCAGCCCGGCCAGGGCGCCGGAGATCAGGAACAGGCGCACCTGCGTGGAGCCGATCGACACCCCGCCCGCCTTGGCCGAACCCGGCGACGAGCCGACAGCCCGCGCCTCGTAGCCCAGGCGCGTTCGGCGGATCAGGAACCAGACGATGACCGCCGCCGCAACGGCCAACATGAACAGCCACGACAGGTGCGCTCCGGGCGTGATCCCGAACGCGGAGCCGAGGTCGCCGGCCAGCCCCGTCTTGGGGAAGACGTTGGTCCGCAGGTCGACGAACGCCCCCTCGGGTGCATCGTTGTACTTGAGCGGTCCGTTCAGCGCCCAGCCGACCAGGCTGATGGCGATCCCGTTGAGCATGATCGTCGTGACCACCTCGTGAGCTCCGGTCCTGACCTTCAGGACGCCGGGGATCGCGGCCCAGATCATCCCGCCGAGCATCGCCGCGATCAGCACGGCGGGTACCAGCAACGGCCCCGGGAGGAAGTCCAGATTGAGTTCGGCGACGGCCGCCAGGATCATGGCCACGTAGTACTGGCCCTCCACGCCGATGTTGAACATGCCGCCCTTGAAGCAGACGGACACGGCCAGGGCCGCGAAGATCAGCGGTGTCGCGATCGACAGGACGTAGCCGATCCCGTCGGCCGAGCCCAGCGACGCGTCGAAGATCGACCGGTAGACCTCGATCGGGTTCTCACCGTAGGCCAGGATCAGGAGCGCCCCGATCACGAGGGCGATACCGAAGGATGCGAGCAACGCCAGCAGCTGGCCCGCGAAGCTCTCGAGCCACGCCGGACGCGCGCGGGGCGCGGCCATGGGCGCCGCCATGCCCTCGGCGGACACCTACGCGGCCTCCTCGGGCGCGTGCCCGAGCATGCCGATCCCGATCTGCTCGGGCGGGGCATCCGGGGGGAACTCGCCGGTGATCTTGCCTTCGTACAGCGTCACGATCCGGTCCGAGAGCGCGTAGATCTCGTCGAGCTCGGCCGAGATCAGCAGCACGCCGCGGCCGGCGGCCTTCTGGTCCAGGATCTGCGTCCACACGAACTCGATGGCGCCGACGTCCAGTCCCCGGGTCGGCTGAGCTGCGATCAGGAGCTTCGGGTCGGTCTCGAGCTCGCGGGCCAGGATCAGCTTCTGCTGGTTGCCGCCCGACAGCGTCGACGCGGCGACGTCCACGCTGCGCGCGCGGATGTCGAACAGCTTGACCAGGCGGGCCGCCAGGTCCTTGATCCTGCGGATGAACAGGAACCCCAGAGATCCGGAGAAGTCGGCGTCGTCCTGGCGGCCGAGCACCGCGTTCTCCCACAGCGACATGTTGAGGACGAGCCCCTGCTCGTGCCGGTCCTCGGGGATGTAGCCGACGCCGGCGTTGCGGATGTCGAACACAGCCCGCCCCGCGATCGCCGCGCCCTCGAGCTCGATCGTGCCGGACTCGGGGGTCCGAAGCCCGATCAGGGATTCGGCGAGCTCGCGCTGGCCGTTGCCCTCGACCCCCGCCACTCCGAGGATCTCGCCGGCCCGAACCTCGAGACTGATCCCGTTCAGCTTGCCCTCGCCCGTGAGGTTCTCGACCTTCAGGACGGGTTCGCCGATCTCGACCATGGGCTTCTCCAGCCGGAACAGCACCGGGCGGCCCACCATCATCTCGGCCAGCTTGGCCTTGGACGTCTCGGAGGGTCGCGTCTCGCCGACGACGCGCCCCCGCCGAAGCACGGTGATGCGATCGGCGATCTCCATCACCTCGTCGAGCTTGTGGCTGATGAAGACGATCGTCCGGCCCGCCTCCCGCAGCTTGCGCAGGTTGCCGAACAGGTCTTTGGTCTCGCTGGGCGTGAGCACCGCCGTGGGCTCATCCAGGACGAGGATCTCCACGCCACGGTACAGCGCCTTGAGGATCTCCACGCGCTGCTCCTCGCCAACCGACAGCTCCTCGACGACCGCTCCGGGGTTCACGCGGAACGCGTAGGAGTCGGCGAGCTCGGCGACGCGCTCCTGCGCCGCGTCCATGTCCAGGCGCTCGCCGCCCTCCTCGCCCAAGATGATGTTCTCGGTGACGGTGAACGGGTCGACCAGGACGAAGTGCTGGTGGACCATCCCGATGCCGTTGGCGATGGCGTCGCGCGGCGACCCGATCTTGACCTCGTGTCCGCGCACGAGGATCCGCCCGCCGTCGGCCGGATACATCCCGTACAACACGCGCATCAGGGTGGACTTGCCGGCACCGTTCTCGCCGATCAGCGCGTGGACCTCGCCAGCGCGCAGCTCGAGGTCCACCTCGTCGTTGGCGAGCACGCCGGGGAAGCGCTTGGTGATGCGTTCGAGAACGACGAGGGGCGGGGTCGCGCTGCCCCCCGCCCCGTCGCCGCCGGTCACGTTTCGACCCGCCCGGCCTTACGCACCCTCGGGCGTGTCGGGAACGACGATGGTTCCGTCGATGATCTGCTGCTTGAACTTGTCCAGCTGCTCGGTGATGTCGGCGGTGAGCTGGTCCGGGTTCGAGGTGGCGTAGTCGACCCCGTCCTCCGCCATGCCGAACACCTGGCTGCCGCCGAACGTGCCCTCGCCCTGCGCCTGGATCGCGTTGTACACGGCGACGTCCACGCGCTTGAGCATCGAGGTCAGGATCAGCGGCTGCTGCTCCGGGCTGGCCGTCAGGTACTGATCCGAGTCCACCCCGATGGCCAGCTTCTGCGCCTTGACGGCCGCGTTGAACAGGCCGGCACCGGACGCACCCGATGCGTGATAGATGATGTCGGCGCCCTCGTCGTACATCTTGGTCGAGAGCTGCTCGCCCTTGACCGGGTCGTTGAAGGCCTCGGTGCTGTCACCGATGTACTCGACGAGGATCTTGACGTTCGGGTCGATCTGGTGAGCGCCGGCCTCGTAGCCCGCCTCGAACTTCTCGATCAGACCCGTGCCCTGCTGCCCGCCGAGGAATCCGATCGTGTCGCACTGGCATTTCAGCACGGCGGCCGCGCCGACCAGGAACGACCCCTCCTGCTCCTTGAACGTGTAGTCGGCCACGTTGGGGATCGCGTCGGCGTCGTTGGTCAGGCCGCAGGCGGTTCCGCAGGTCGCGAAGCCGTCGACGATCATGAAGTTCTGGTCCGGGTAGTCCGGGGCGATCGTGTTGACGCCGGGCGAGAACGAGAAGCCGACCCCGATCATCAGGTTGAATCCCGCGTCCGCGAGCGCCTGCATGTTCTGGTCGCGGTCGGAGCCGGTCGAGTTCGCCTCATTGGTCACGACGTTGTCCTCGCACACCAGGCCGTCGGCGATCGCTTGCTGGAGACCGCGGTTTGCCGCGTCGTTGAACGACTTGTCTCCGAGGCCGCCGATGTCGAACGCCACGCCGACCTGGATGTCGGCGTTACATTCCGCTCCCGCGGTGCCTCCGGTGGCGGTTCCGCCGGCCCCGCCGGTCTCACCGCCGTTGTCGTCACCACCGCAGGCCGCGGCAACGACCGAAAGGACGCCGAGTAGGACCAGCGCCTTCGCTCGCCATGAGCGCATACCTTCCCCCTCCCGTGCCGATGTGTACCCCGAAACGGGGCACGGCCGTAGATTCTCCCGTCGCCGGGACGAGCCCGTCAAACGAGGTCCGCAGCCCAACCGGGGTACGGTCCGGGGACCGTCGCCGGATGTTGCGACGTCAGTTCGGAAAGGAGCAACGGCGCATGGACCGGCTGTCCGAGATCCGCGAGCGGTTCGCCGATTCGCCGTTCCACACGGCCTTCGTGGGGGCCCGGCTCGAGCGCGTGGCGCCCGACGAGGCGGACGTCTCGCTGGATGTGGAACCACACCACCTGAACCTGTCGGGAACCCTGCACGGCGGCATGATCGCGACGCTCGCCGACAGCGCGACCGGCCTCGCCTACCGCACCGGTCTGGACGAGGGCGCGAGCGCGCTCACGAGCTCGCTCGCGGTCACGTTCCTGCGCCCGGGCGGAATCGGCGTGGTCACCGCGAGGGGGCGTGTGGTCAAGCGCGGTTCGCGCTTCGGCTACGCGGAGGCAGATGTCGTGGACGCGGACGGCACGCTGCTGGCGCGCGCCACGGCGACCTTCACGGTGCTCGCCGCCGCGTCGGACGCCGATCAGTAGTCGACGTCGATCTCCTGCATCTCCTTGGCGAGCTCGGAAAGCGCGCCCTGGAGCTGCATCAGCAGCATCATGCTGCCGTTGATCCGGATCTTGCCGGTCATGAACGCGGACACCGGGTTCAGCTCGCTCTTGGCCAGCGCGACGGCGGTCTCGTAGTCCTGCTCGATCGTGGCATCCGGCATGTCGGCGTCCCCGGCTTCCAGGTCCACGGTCCCACCCTCGAACTTCATCCAGTAGCGCTTGGCGCCCTCCGGTGTGTTGATGACGTTCTGGATCGTGACGTCGGCCGAGGCCGCGGCGGCACGGAACGTGTCGCTCGCGTTCAGGCGCTTCTCGAGCTCCTCGGTCCATTCGGGTGACAGGAACCGGACGGGCATGCGCACCTCCTGGATCGGTGAGGCGGCAGTCTAACGGGGGGTGGTGCGCTCGGCCGCGGCGAACAGGTGCGGATCGGTCAGGTGCAGCGCATCGTTGAGGAAGCGCACGCGCCGACGGTTGCCGTCGACGACGATCGAGTTCAGCGAGGCGTTCTCGGGCACGAAGAACATCTCGTGGTCCACGCCGACCAGCGGCGCCACGTAGGCGTTGATCACCGCGCCGTGGCACACGATCACGATGTTGCCCTCGGGGTTCGCCGCCAGCGCGCGCTCCACCGCGTCTCGAACGCGGGCGCGGAACGGCCCGAGCTCCTCGACGCTGGGCGCGTGACGCCAGATCGGCTCCTGGTTGCGGATCCGGTGCAGCATCTCCTCGTCCGCGGCCAGGATCTCCTCGAAGCGCTTGCCCTCCCAGTCGCCGAGGTAGGCCTCGGCCAGATCGTCGTCGAAGGCGACCTCGATGCGCTCGGGCTCCGCGTACGCGGCGACGGTCTCCCGCGCCCGCCGGAGCGTCGAGCTCAAGACCGCGCCCGGCGGGCGCATCGAACGCAACCGGTCGGCGAGCAGCTTGGCCTGCTCGCGGCCGCGTTCGCTGAGCGGCGGGTCCCACTGCGACCCGCGAGGACCGTCGACGAAGTTCGTGGAGTCGAAGTCGGACTCGCCGTGGCGCACCAGGTACAGGATGCGTTCGGTCATCGCGGGATCCGGCGCCCCTTGCGCGACGCGCGGTCGCGCCCGAACGCCTCGACGTCCTCGCGCCGCCAGACGCGGCCGGACGCGAGCGAGGCCACGGGGTCGGGGAACGCGCCACGACGCACGTACGTCGAGACGCGGCGCCGATCCCAGCCCAGGATCGCGGACGCCTCCGCGACGCCGACCAGATCTGGTTCGACCTCGACCCAGAGCAACCCATCCCCCGCCGCGCGACGGATCCCGGCCAGGCATCCCTCCCGCGTCCGGCGGCGGATCTCGATCGGACCCACGCGACCGATCCAGTGCGGCGGCTGGTGGCGCATCGAGGCGCGGATGCGTGTGGCCGGCACGACGGCGATGATACCGGCGGCTACGGGCGCGCCGGCCGGCCGCGCGAGCGGTTGAGCTCGATCTTCCAGCAGTGCTCGTGCCAGTGACGGCGCCCATCCGGGTCGTCCTGCGGCACGACGACGAGATGCCAGATCCCGGGCCGGATCTCCAGATCGCACCCGGGACACCGGTACGGCTTGTCGCTGGTGACCCGGCGTACGTCCAGCCCCGGGAACACGGCCCAGGCCGGCGCCGCGGACTGCGGCATCCGCGCCGGTGGCGCGGCCTCCTCGGCGCGCCGGTTCCTCCTCGGCATCAGCGAGCACCCGCCACGCGGCGGACGAACGGGGCCGCGTCGCCGGCCAGCCTGGCCCCGATGTCGCGGTCGTCGGCCTTCTGGCCCCGCACGCGGAACGAGTGATCGCCGCCCTCGATCGGCACCAGCGTCGCGCGGTCACCGAGCCCGGCGAGAACGTCCGTGAGCAGGTCGGGCTGCGCGAACGGGTCGCGGGTGCCCTGCAGGAACAGCATCGGCACCTCGATCCGGCCGAGATGCTCGGCGCGCAGTCGCTCGGTCTTGCCCGGCGGGTGCAGCGGGTAACCCAGGAACACCAGCCCGGCCGCCGGCATCCCGTCGGCCACGCACATCGAGGCGATCCGGCCGCCCAGCGACTTGCCGCCGGCCAGGACCGGGCGTGTGCCGGCGCGTTCGGACGCATCCTCGAACGCCGCAAGCCAGGTCTCGCGCAGGACGCGTTCGGGATCGGGGGAACGACGGCCGCGATCGATGTACGGGAAGTTGAACCGAAGCGTCCCCACGCCCGCCTCGCCCATCGACCTGCAGAACCCCACCAGGAAGGGATGGTCCATCCCCGCGCCCGCGCCGTGGGCCACGACGAGGGTCGCCACCGAACCCTTGGGCTCGATCCGGGTGACGCCGACCTCCCCGCCGGCGACCGGGATCCGGCCGCGGCTCTCGGGCGTGGCCATGACAGAATCCTTTCAGATGGCCGGCACCTTCTACCTCGGCACCTCCGGGTTCTCCTACGAGCAGTGGAAGCACGGCGTCTTCTACCCGGAGGGGCTGAAGAACCGCGAGATGCTCTCCTATTACGCGAGCCGGTTCCCCTCGGTCGAGATCAACTACACGTTCCGCCGCTTCCCGACGCCGAAGTCGCTCGAGACGTGGAGGTCGGAGACGCCCGAGACCTTCCGGTTCACGCTCAAGGCCAACCAGCGGATCACGCACTGGAAGCGCCTGGCCGACGCCGACCAGGACGTCCGCGACTTCCTCGAGCTCGGCCAGATCCTGGGAGAGCGACTGGGGACGGTCCTGTTTCAGTGCCCGCCCACCTTGACCTACGACCGGTCGCTGATCGAGTCGTTCGTCGGCTACCTCCCGCCGACCCCGAAGGCGGCGATGGAGTTCCGCCACCCGTCGTGGGTCGAGGCGCGAGACCTGCTGCTCGAGCAGGGGGTCGCCTGGTGCGTGGCCGAGACCGACGAGAAGGACCCCGGACCCGACGACCTGTCGTGGGATCCCTTCGGGTTCCTCCGGCTTCGCAAGACCGAGTACACGGACGAGGAGCTCCGTGGATGGGCCGGAAGGATCGGCTCGGCGATCGAGGCCGGCCACGACGTGTACGCGTACTTCAAGCACGAGGACGCGGGCGCGAGCACGCGGATGGCGGACCGCCTGCGTGACATGATCGAGGCCGGGCCGCAGGCAGAGCCCTCCGTGGCGCCCGAAGCCTCCGAAGCGTCCTAGGGCGGATCGGCCCGGATGCTCGAACGCAGGGCCTGCTCGATCTCGGCGACCTGGCTCGGGTCCTCCACCCGTCGCCCGAGGGCGTCCCGGACGTAGAAGGCGTCGACCACCCGGACCCCGAACGTCGCCACCTTGGCGATGTGGACGTCGAGCTGGAGCTCGGCGAGCGTGCGCGTGATGTCGAACAGCAGGCCGAGACGGTCGGGCGCTCCTACCTCGACGACCGTGAAGAAGTCGGACGCGTCGTTGTCGACCGTGATGGTGACGGGAACATCCTGTCGAGGACGGGGATAGTGCGCCCGTTTCGCGTGCACGCGATGGTCCAGCGACAGCCGGCCCTCGATCGCCCGCCGGAGCGTCCCGCGGACCTCGCGCCACCGATCCTCGCCCACCTCGGTTTCGAAGGCGCCCTCGACCTCGAACAGGTCGAGGGCGACCGCGTCCTCGGTGGTGAACACCTGCGCGGTCAGGATCGACAGGCCGGCGAGGCTCAGCGCCCCGGCGATCATCGAGAGCAGGCCGGCGCGGTCGGCGGCAGCGACCGCGAGCTCGTAGGTGCCCGAGCGCGACCCCTCGGACGCGGCCGTCCGCACCTCCTGCGCGCCCATCGCCCTCGCGACCAGGCCGAAGTGCGCTGCGACACGCTCCGCCGGGACGGTCGAGACGTATCCGCGCGGCATGCGCATCAGGAACCGATCGACCTCGGCGGGATCCTCGGAGGCCAGGGCCGCCCTGATCTCGTCGGCCCGGACAGACAGGCGTTCGGCCGTGCCGGGCTCGACGTCGCCGCGCTCCAGGACGCGCCCGACCCTGACGACCAGCTCTCGCACCAGCGCCGCGCGCCACGGCGTCCACGCGAGCGGCCCGGTGGCCCGCGCGTCCGCGATCGTCAATAGGGACAGCGCCGCCAGGCGCGACGGCTCGCCGATCGTCGTTGCAAGCCCATGCACGAGCTCCTCGTCCTCGAGATCGCGCCGCGTCGCGGTATCGGACAGCAGAAGGTGTTCGGCCACCAGGAACTCGGCCAGGCCGGCGGTCGGCTCGGCGACGCCCATGTGTTCCAGCGTGCGGCGAGCGACATCCGCGCCGACGGCGACATGGTCCCCGTGCCCGGTCTTGCCGATGTCGTGCAACAACGCGCCCAAGAGCAACGCGTCGCGATCGCCCTCCGCCGAGGCGACCTCGACCGCGAGCGGGTCGTCGCCCGGGTCCTCCAGCAGCGACGAGGCCGTCGCGAACGCCTCCAGGAGATGCACGTCCACCGACGAGCGGTGATACGGGTCGCGTTGCGGCCGGCAGCGGACGTCCGACCATGCGGGGAGGTAGCGCTCGAGGAGGCCGATACGGTCCAGGATCTCGAGCGCGCCCGCCGCCGCCGGACCGCTCCGGAGGAGCTCCAGGAAGGCGTCCCGAACCTCGTCCGGCCATGCGTCGTCCGGGATCGCCTCGGGCGTCATCGCGTCCAACGCGACCGCCGGCATCACGCCGCGCTCGCGCACGACGGAGACGAACGCCCGCAGGATACCGTCGGGTGTCGGCTCGACCTCGGGCAGCGGGGAGGACCCGCGCAGGTACCGGTCGAACGCGGATGTGGTCACGTGTTCCACCTGGCGGGCGTGCTCGAACACCGAACGCATCAGCCCGTCCACGGCCGGCAGGCCCGGCTCGTCCACGAACCCCATCCCTGCGGCGATCGGGGGCTGCTGCTCGAGCACCAGCTTGTCCGAGCCTCGGCCGGTCTCCAGGTGCAGCGCGCTTCGAACGCGCACCAGGAACTCCTCGGCCTCGTCGACGGCTCGGCGTTCGGTCGCGCGAACCAGGCCGGCCTCCTCCAGCGCAGACCCGACCGCGACCTGCAGCCACCCCAGCGCCTGCACGTCCCGGAGCCCGCCGGCGCCCTCCTTGACGTCGGGCTCGAGCAGCGACGAGACGGAGCCGAACCGATCGCGCCGCGCGATGCGATCGTCGGCCAGGCGGGCGGCGAACGCGCGAGGGTCCGCCCGGACGGGTTCGAGGACGCCGGCGTGAGCCCGTTCCCACAGCGCCGGGTCCCCCTCGAGCGGGCGCCCGTCGATCATCGCCGTGGCCGCGGCCAGCCCAGAGACGGCGTCGGCGCACTCGGCGGGCGTTCGGACCGCATGGCCGACGCGCAGGCCGGCGTCCCACAGCGGGTACAGGAGGCGTTCGGCGAGCGAGGCGACCACCTCGCCGTTCGGGCCGTCGTGCAGGATCAACAGATCGACGTCGGAACCGGGCGTGAGCATCGCGCGCCCGTAGCCGCCCAGGGCGACCAGGGCCACTCCCCGAACCGGCGCCGATGCGCCGAACAGCTCACGGAGGCAGCCGTCGAGGATCTCGGCGCGACGCGCGGCCGACCATCGGCCGTGGTGGCCGATCGCGTAGGCGCGGTCGAGCGCGCGGAGGTCCTCGAGCAGGCGACCGACGGGTGGGGGCGCCTCGCCCGCGCCGGCCGGCCGTGTCGGTTCGTGCACGCTACAGGGCGTCGGGGCCCATCTCGCCGGTGCGGATCCGCACGACCTGATCGACGCCGGTGACCCAGATCTTCCCGTCCCCGATCTTGCCGGTCCGGGCGGCGCCCGCGAGCGCCTCCACGACACCGTCGACCTGCTCGTCGTCGCACAGCACCTCGACCTTGACCTTCGGGACGAAGTCGACCTGGTACTCGGCGCCCCGATAGATCTCGGTGTGGCCGCGCTGGCGGCCGAACCCCTCGACGTCTGTCGTGGTCAGGCCGTTGATCCCGAGGTCCTGCAGCGCCTCCTTCACCTCGTCGAGCCGGTGTGGTTTGACGATCGCGACGACGAGTCTCACGGCGCTCCAGGGTCCGGTCGGGCCAAGCTTACGCGAGCGCCGGGCGCGGGTCCGTTATTCCCCGGACGCTCTCTTCCGCGTCGTGGTCTTCTTGGCCGAGGGCGCGCGCTTGGCGGCGGGCTTCTTGGCCGACGAGCGCTTGGCTCCACCGCGGCGCGCGCCCCCCGCCGACGGCGTCTTGTCCTTGGCGGCCGCGACGGAGGCCTTCAGCGCCTCCATCAGGTCCACGACGCGGGCCGGTGCCTCTTCGCTCGGGGCCTCGATCGGTTCGCCGGCGGCCTTCTTCTCCACGATCTCGAGCAGCGCCTCGCGGTACTCGTCGGTGAACGCCCCGGGGTTCCACGGCTCGGTGAGGCTGTCGATCAGCGAGCGCGCCATCTCGACCTCGTTGTCTCGGACCTTCTCGTCGGCCGGCACCGTGTCGAACTCGGCCGCCCGGACCTCGTCCGGCCAGTACATCGTCTCCAGCACGAAGACCTCGTCCTTGAAGCGCAGCGCGGACAGGTGCTCCTTGTCGCGGAAGCTCACCTTGGCGATGCCGACCTTGTTCTCCTCGGTCAGCGCCTGCCTGAGCAGCGCGTACGCCTTGGCGCCCGTCTCGTCCGGCACGAGGTAGTAGGACTTCTTGAACAGGATCGGGTCGATCTCGTCCAGCTCCACGAACTGCTGGATGTCGATCGCGCGGCTGGATTCGACCGGCACGGCGTCGAAGTCCTCGTCCTCCAGGACCACGTACTTGTCCTTCTCGAGCTCGTAGCCCTTGACGATGTGCTCGAAGTCGACCTCCTCCCCGTCGACCGAGCACACCCGCTTGTACCGGATGCGCCCCATGTCCTCGTCGTGGAGCTGATTGAACTTCAGGGACTTCTCCTCGGTCGCCGGGTACACCGCGACCGGGATCGTGACGAGGCCGAACGAGATGGCCCCCTTCCACATCGCTCTGGGTGGCATGTGCGCTCCTTCGTCTCTCCGGCGTCTCTGGCTGGCGTCCCTCGATGTGGTGTATGGACGGCAGGAGCCAGCGATTCTAGTCGGCGGGAGCGACAAATCCCCTCCCGAGGCCGGGCAGGGTTGACCCCTCGCGCGCCTCGCTATACGAAACGGCCGTGCGTGTCGTCCGCGCCCTGGCCGCTCCGGTGTTCGCGATCGTGCTGTTCGCGGCGTGCTCGAACGGCGAGACGCAGGTCCAGGGCGGCGGCACCTCGCCGAC
>Ga0075423_10001755_pt1 | contig 19343 bp, 19 predicted proteins | sample SoiMethybrSBSTD2_FD_80114 | JGI IMG/M metagenome (GOLD analysis project Ga0075423, IMG submission 80114) | Bulk soil microbial communities from a Populus tree surrounding site in Tennessee, USA - Soil MetaG P. TD hybrid SBSTD2 | ecosystem: Environmental > Terrestrial > Soil > Tree plantation...
CCAGCCGTAGAGCCATTGTGAAGTACGCGTCATGTGCCGGTCGATGCGCCTGCCGACCTTCCTGTGGCGTCATTCCCGCATAGGCGGGAATCCAGACAGGGCAAATCCCGCAGCTGGATCCCCGGGCCTCGCTTGCGCTCGCCCGAGGATGACGTCATGTGTAGGGCGGCGCAGTCTGACTGCGTATTTTTATTTCCGATACGGGCGCAACAGGCGCTCCGCTTCACGTTGCGCGTCCTTCATCGCTTGCTCGGACGTCTTGGAGCCAGTCAATGCAGCTTGCAGGCCGTCGTTGAGCGCCTTGGTCACGCGCTGGTTATCGTGCGTCGACAGCTCGGCGACGGCGTACTGCAATTGGTCGCGCGCGACCGCGGCGGCCGGAAAATCGGCGACGTACTTCTTCATCGCCGGCGTCTCCCAGGCATCGGGCCGCACCGCGACGTAGCCGGTATCGATGCCCCATTGCGCGGCCCGCGCGGGCGAAGTGATCCAGCGGATGAACTTCACCGCCGCCGCCTTCTGCTCCGGCTTCGTCTCCTTGAACAGGTAGAAGTTGCCTCCACCGGTCGGGCTACCCCGCCGCTTGTTCGCGGGCAGCATCGCCACGCCGAACTCGAACTTGGCGTTGCTCCGCACGTTGGTGAGATTGCCGGTCGTCGTCCACATCATCGCGATCTTGCGCTCGAAGAAGTCCTTAGGCGTCGTGCCCCACTCGACGATGCCCTCGGGGTGCACCTTGTACTTGTTGACCAGATCGACCCAGAATTGCAGCGCCTCGATCACGCCTTGCTTGTCGTAGTAGGTCTCGGTGCCGGCGGGGTTCATCAGGATCACGTCGTTCTCGGTAGTGAGCCCCTGGAACAGCCAGTAGGGAAATCCCGACGACGGGATCTGGACGCCCCATTGCGCGACCTTGCCCGACGCGTCGCGCTTGGTCAGCTTCTGCGCATAGGCAACCATTTCCGTCCACGTCGCGGGCGCCTTGTTCGGATCGAGCCCCGCTTCCTTGAACATCTCCTTGTTCCAGTAGAGCACGATCGTCGAGCGCTGGAACGGAATCCCCCAGGTCTTGCCCCCGGTCTGGCTGTTCTCCATGAACGCCGGGTAGAAGCCCTTCACCCACGCCTGGTCTTCCGGCGTCTTGATGTAGGTATCGAACGGCACGACCGCATCCTCGTCGATCAGCGTGTACATGTCGGTCGACAACAGCACCGCGGTCGTCGGCGCGTCGCCGCCCTTCGCCGCGGTCAGCGCCTTGGTGATCGCCTCCTGATACGCGCCGGCATAGATCGGCCGGACCTTAATTCCCGGGTTCTCTTTCTCGAAGTCCGCCGCCAACCCATCGACGATCTTGGTGATCGGCCCGCCGACGGCGACCGGATAGTAGAACGAGATCTCGACGCTCGCTTGCGCGAATGCGAGCGCGGAGAACATCGCGGCAAAGAAGCCGGTGAGCCAAGAGCAAAATGTCTTCATCGTCCTTCCCCCTCTTCTCGGTAGCGTGATGTGGCCCCGGGGTTCACTCCGTTCATCCCGGGCTATGCAAGCATCGTTGCGCTGTCGTGACTTGTTTCCTCTTGCGAGCGCCTGCCGCTCGTGCCGTCGAAGAAATGCTGTGCCCCGCGCGCCCATGACAGCCGCGTCGCGTCCCCCTGGGAAAGTCCTACCCGGCCGGCTACACGCACCGCGAGTGTCTGACCCCCGACGCTGCAGCTGAGCAATGAATCGGCGCCGAGATACTCGATGGCGTCGACGCGTACATCGACGCCCGCGTCGCGCCCGAGCGCGACATGCTCCGGGCGTACGCCGAGCGTGCTTCCGGCGAGCTCCTGCGGCGCGACCGCGGGGCCGGTCGTGCCGGCGATCACCGCGCCGCCGTGCCCGGGCTCGAGCGCGAGTAGATTCATCGGCGGCGTACCGATGAATCGCGCCACGAAGACGTTTGCCGGCGTCTCGTAGAGTTCGACGGGCGTGCCGTTCTGCTCGATGCGCCCGGCGGAGAGCAGGATGACGCGGTCGGCCATGGTCATCGCCTCGACCTGGTCGTGCGTGACGTACACCATCGTGATGCCAAGCTCGCGCTGCAGGTTGCGGATTTCCTGCCGCATCTCCTGGCGCAGCTGCGCGTCGAGGTTCGACAGCGGCTCGTCCATCAGGCACACGGGAGCCTCGGCGATGATCGCGCGGCCGAGTGCGACGCGTTGCTGCTGGCCTCCGGAAAGCTGCGACGGCTTGCGATCGAGAAGCTTGGACAGGCCGAGGAGGGCTGCGACACGCGTGAGGCGGCGGTTGCGGTCGGCGCCGCCGACTTTGCGCACGCGCAAGCCGAAGACGATGTTTTCGGCGACGGAAAGATGCGGGAACAGCGCGTAGGACTGGAACACCATCGCGATATTGCGCTGCGCCGGCGGCAGGCGAGTGACGTCGCGGCCGCCGATGAGAATGCGGCCCTGATCCGCCGGCTCGAGGCCCGCGATCAGGCGCAGCGTCGTCGACTTGCCGCAGCCCGACGGTCCGAGCAGGACGTTGAGCGTGCCTTCGTCGAGCGCAAACGACAGGCCGTCGACGGCGCGCACCTGGCCCTCGGCGGTCGTCCAGTGCTTGCTGATGTTTTCGACGGCGATCGCCGACACGCGCTGCCCCTCCGGCCGGCAATGATACCAGCGGAAGCGTGCGGGCGGCGCGAGGGACTTACTCGGACGAATCGGTCTTTGGGGTGATCATCGACGCGAGGATGCGCGGCGTGGAAAGTGCTTGTACACTGGGGTGCCAAAAAACGAGGCGAAGACTTCGCAGCGTCAGCCGCTCAGGGGTTGAACCCGGGGAGAACCGAATGAATCTGATGAGCTCACTTCAGCCGGTAGCGATGTTTGCGCTTGGCTTTGTTGTGTTGGAAGCCGCCGCCCAACCGACCGCGGATAAACCGGACCTCAAGGTTGGCGACAAATGGGAATTCAAGCAGAGCGTGAAAGTCGTGCCCGGCGACGAAAGGAGCGAGCCATGGTCACGGCGCGTGGTCGAGGTTCAGCCCGATGGGCGAGTGTACGTAGCCGTGGGGAAGGCCGAGAGGCTGCCGCTCGACGCCATGTTGAATCGCATTGACCCGAGGGGAACAGAGTATTCGGTCCCGACGTACAAATTCCCGATGAAAATAGGCAATGAGTGGTCCTACTCCGCGAAAGCAGGCGAGGCCGGCATGGCGGAACGGCGTGGAAGCTACAAGGTGGTTGCGTACGAGCCGGTGACGGTCCCCGCCGGAACCTTCGATTGCTTCCGCGTCGAAGGCCAATGGGAAACCAGCATGAGGAACTATACCGGCAAAGCCCGCGAGCAGTATTGGTACTGTCCGGCGATCAAGTTCATCGCCAAGTCCAGCTTCCAATTCGATCAAAACTTTAGGGATCGACCAAGCACGAGCGAGACGCGCGTGTCGGAGCTCGCGAAGTTCACCCCGGCGCCATAGACCGGGCGGGGAGAGCCCTGCCGCGCGGCGCCTTCACTCAGCGGAAAAGCGCGGCGAGCGCAGCGCCGGGATCGGCCGCGCGCATGAAGGCCTCGCCGACGAGGAATGCGTGGACGCCCGCCGAGCGCATCCGCGCGACGTCCGCCGGCGCGAGAATGCCGCTTTCGGTGACGACGAGCCGATCGTCCGGGATCCTCGGCAGCAGGTCGAGCGTGGTCTCGAGCGCGACGTCGAAGGTGCGCAGATTGCGATTGTTGATGCCGATGAGCGGCGTCGCCAAGCGCAACCCGCGGTCGAGCTCGGCCGCGTCGTGGACTTCGGCGAGCACCGCCATCCCGAGCTCGCGCGCTGAAGCTTCTAGCGCTGCGAGCCGCGCATCGTCGAGAGCCGCGATGATGAGCAGGATGCAATCGGCCCCCAGCGCGCGCGACTCGACAACCTGGTATTCGTCGAGCACGAAATCCTTGCGCAGCACCGGCAGCGAGCATGCCGCGCGCGCCGCGACGAGATGCTCGGGCGCGCCCTGGAAATACTCGCGGTCGGTCAGCACGGACATGCACGTCGCGCCCCCTGCTTCGTAGCGTCGGGCGATTCCCGCGGGGTCGAAGATCGGCCGCAGCACGCCTCGGCTGGGGCTCGCTTTCTTGATCTCGGCGATCACGGCGGCGGCGCCCACCGCGATCCGGCTTCGCAGCGCGCCGGCGAAGTCGCGGACGGGCGGCGCGGTTCGCGCTTCGTCGCGCAATGCTGCGAGCGGCTTCGCCGCGCGCGCCGCGGCGACTTCTTTCGCCTTGGCGGCGAGAATCCGAGTGAGGATATCGCCGCCCGCCGGACCGGCACCATGGTTCATAAGCGCGCTGGTCCCGACCCGTCCTGAGCCTTGTCGAAGGGCCTTGGCGAAAGACTTACCACGCACGGCCTCCGCTGGCTTCCGGTAGCGGCGGCGCCTCCAGCCCGACGTAACGGTCGCAAAAACCGCAGGCGCGCCAGAAAGCGAGCGCCGCCGCGTTCCACGACATTGCCTCGACGAGCACGCGCTTGCCGGCGGGAAACTCGCGCTCGCGCAAGGCGCCGAGCGCCGCGGCACCGATGCCGCGACGGCGGCGTTCGGGGGCAACGTAGAACTGCCGCAAGTGCACGAATTCGCCCAGCTCCCGATAGAGCGCATATCCGGCATCGACACCGTCGCACGCGAAAATCCGCGCGCGATACTCGCCGACAAGCCATTCGCGCATGCGCAGAGTCAGCTCGGCGACAGTCATCGGGTTGTCATGGCCTTCGTCGCGGATCAACGCTGCGTTCCATTCGCCGAGTCGCGACAGATCATCGGCTGTCGGTTGCCGCAGGACGACGCGGGCGCGTGTAGGCGCGGCGCACATTCCGGGCAAGGTTCAGCGCGTCGCGCCGAATTTCTGCGTCGTCGCGACAAAGGCGTCGAGCTTCTTCTTCGCCGAGCCCGACGCGATCGACTCGCGCGCCCGCTCGATGCCTTCGGCGATCGACCCCGCGATGCCCGCCGTGTAGAGGGCGGCACCGGCATTGAACACGACGATCTCCCGCGGCGTGCCGTCGACGTTCGCCAGCGCCTCCTCCACCATCGCCTTCGATTCCGCGGCACCGTCGACCTTGAGACCCCGGTTCGACTTCATGTGCAGCCCGAAATCCTCCGGATGGATCTCGTATTCGCGCACCTCGCCGTCCTTGAGCTCGCCCACCATCGTCGCGGCACCGAGCGACACTTCGTCCATTCCGTCCTTGCCGTACACGACCAGCACGTGGCTGCTGCCCAGGCGCTGCAGCACGCGAACGTGGATGCCGACGAGATCGGGATGGAACACGCCGACGAGCTGGTTCGCGGCGCCGGCGGGATTGGTGAGCGGCCCGAGGATATTGAAGATCGTCCGCACGCCCAGCTCCTTCCTCACTGGTGCGGCGTGCTTCATCGCGGCGTGATGACTGGGCGCGAACATGAAGCCGATTCCTGTCTCGCCGATGCACTGTGCAACCTGCGCCGGCGTAATCATGATGTTCGCGCCCAGCGCCTCGAGCACGTCTGCGCTGCCCGACTTCGACGACACCGAGCGGTTGCCGTGCTTGGCCACGCGCGCGCCGGCGCCGGCCGCGACAAACATGGCCGCGGTCGAGATGTTGAACGTGTGCGAGGCGTCGCCACCCGTGCCGACGACGTCGAGCAGACTCTCGCGATCGGGCACCTCGACCCGGGTCGCGAATTCGCGCATGACCTGCGCCGCGGCGGTGATCTCGCCCACGGTCTCCTTCTTGACGCGCAGGCCGACCGTCAACGCCGCGATCATCACCGGCGAGGCCTCGCCGCTCATGATCTTGCGCATCATGGCGAGCATCTCGTCGTGGAAGATCTCGCGGTGCTCGATCGTGCGCTGCAGCGCTTCCTGCATGGTAATGGGCATGATCGTTCCCCTCTAATGAGTAGTCAGAAAATTGGACAGGAGCTCGTGGCCCTGTTGCGTCAGGATCGCCTCGGGGTGGAACTGAACGCCCTCGATCGCCGCCGTGCGGTGGCGCACCCCCATGATCTCGCCGTCGTCGCTCTCCGCGGTGATTTCGAGGCAAGACGGCAGACTCGCGCGCTCGATCGCCAGCGAATGATAGCGCGTGACCGTGAGCGGCGATTGCAGGCCGGCAAAGACGCCTTGCTCGCGATGCGTGACGGCGGAGAGCTTGCCATGCATGACGCGCCCGGCGCGCACGACGCGGCCGCCGAAGGCCTGTCCGATTGCCTGGTGGCCGAGACACACGCCGAGGATGGGGATCTCGCCGGCAAAGCGCTGGATCAGCGGGACGCAGATTCCCGCTTCCGACGGCGTGCACGGGCCGGGCGAGAGGACGATCCTCTCCGGTCGCCATGCCGCGATCTGCTCGAGCGTCAGCGCGTCGTTGCGATACACCTGGACGTCGGCGCCGAGTTCGCCAAGGTACTGCACGAGGTTGTAGGTGAAGCTGTCGTAGTTGTCGATCATCAGGAGCATGGCCGTATCCTAGCCTTCGTCATCGAGTCCCGCCTGCACCATTTCCGCTGCCCGCAACACCGCGCGCGCCTTCGAGAGTGTCTCGCGCCATTCGTTCTCGGGAACGGAGTCGTGCACGATGCCGGCGCCGACCTGCGCGTAGAGCATGCCGTCCTTGAGCACCGCCGTGCGGATCGCGATGGCCAGATCCATGTCGCCCTGGAACGAGACGTAGCCCACCGCGCCGGCATAGATGCCACGGCGAGACGGCTCCAGCTCATCGATGATCTCCATCGCGCGCACTTTCGGAGCGCCGCTCACCGTTCCCGCGGGAAACGATGCGCGCAGGACGTCGAGCGCGGTGAGCCCCGGCCGCAGCCTGCCCTCGACATTGGATACCATGTGCATCACGTGCGAATACCTCTCGACGACCATCTGATCGGTGACCTTGACCGTTCCCGTCGCGGCGACGCGGCCGACGTCGTTGCGGCCGAGGTCGAGTAGCATGACGTGCTCGGCGATCTCCTTGGGATCAGCTAGCATCTCCTGTGCCAACGCCTCGTCGGCGTCGCGTGTCGCGCCGCGCGGGCGGGTGCCCGCGATTGGCCGCAGCGTCACGGTATCGCCCTCTTTGCGCACCAGGATTTCGGGCGAAGCGCCGACGATATGAAAGTCGCCGAGATCGTAGTAGAACATGTACGGCGACGGGTTGAGCGAGCGCAGCGCGCGGTAGAGCGACAGCGGCGACGCGGCGAACGGCATCGTCATGCGCTGCGAGAGCACGACCTGCATGATGTCGCCCGCCGCGATGTATTCGCGGGCGCGCGTCACCGCGGCCTGGAATGCGCCGGCGCCGAATTCGCTTCGCGCTTCGGCCGGTTGGGTCGCGGTCTGGAAGGGGATCTCGACCGGTGCCCGGAGTCTCCGTCGCAGCGCCTGCAGGCGCTCGTGCGCAGCCCGATACGCGTCGGGGACCGCGGGATCGGCATAGACGATCAACGAAATCTTGCCCTGCAGGTTGTCGACCACCGCCAGCTCTTCAGTCAGCAGCAGCAGGATGTCCGGGATTTCTTCCAGCGCTTCGATCGCTGGCGGCGCGGATGCGGTCAGTCGGTCCTCGATATGGCGCACGACGTCGTAGGCGAAGTATCCGGCGAGCCCGCCGCAGAAGCGCGGCAAGCCCGGAACCGGCGCCGCGCGATAGCGCCGCTGAAATGCGGCGATGAAGTCGAGCGGATCGCCGTCATGGCGCTCGGAAACGACACCGTCTCGATCGACCTCGATATCGCGCCCGCGGGCGCGCAAACGCGTCGTCGCCGGCAAACCGATGAACGAGTAGCGGCCGAAGCGCTCGCCGCCCACGACCGATTCGAGCAGGAAGCTGTACGGCCGGTTGGCGAGCTTGAGGTAGAGCGATAGCGGGGTATCGAGGTCCGCGAACGACTCGAGGACGAGCGGTACGCGGTTATACCCTTGCGCGGCGAGCGCCCGGAATTCGACTTCGTTCATGATGCTTCAACGGTTCTCTCAACGTACGCAAACTAAGCTCGGGGCGTCGCTTCTTGCGCGCGACGCGGGCGCGGCTTACGAGCGGCGCCAGCAGCGCCAGTCGTCGCCGCGCACCCGGAAGGCCCGGGTCCGGTCGTTGCGGTTGAAAGGGTTGAAGCTCATTGCTGTAAAGACGTTGAGTTCGTCTCGATCGGTTCGTACGCTGGCACTATAGCATCGCCCGACGACATTTGCCCACCCTCACCCCAGCCCTCTCCCGCCCGGGCGGGAGAGGGTCAGGGTGAGGGGTCGTAGCTAGAGTCATGCGGTCGCGGCCGCACGCATCGCCGCGATCGTCGCGGCATAGTCGGACGTGCCGAAGATCGCGGATCCGGCGACGAACGTATCGGCGCCCGCCTTGGCGATCGCGCCGATGTTGTCGACCTTTACGCCGCCGTCGACCTCGAGCCGGATTTCGCGTCCGGTGCGCGCATGCACAGCGTCGATCCGGGCGCGGGCCAGCCTCAGCTTGGTCAGCGCCTCGGTGATGAACGATTGCCCGCCGAACCCCGGGTTCACCGACATGATCAACACAAGATCGAGCTTGTCGAGCACGTGATCGAGCCAGACGAGCGGCGTCGCCGGGTTGAACACCAGGCCGGCCTTGCAGCCGCAATCGTGGATGAGCCCGATCGTTCGATCGACGTGATCGGACGCTTCAGGATGAAAGCTGATGATCGATGCGCCCGCCTTGGCGAAATCGGGGACGATGCGGTCGACCGGTTTCACCATCAGATGCACGTCGATCGGCACGCTCGTATGCGGCTTGAGCGCCTGGCATACCAGCGGTCCGACGGTGAGGTTGGGTACGTAATGGTTGTCCATCACGTCGAAGTGGATCAGGTCGGCACCGCCGGCGATCACCGCGCGCACTTCGTCGCCGAGACGCGCGAAGTCGGCGGAGAGGATGGACGGAGCAATAAAGCAAGGGGCCATGGCGCTATAATCTTGGTTATCGTTCAGTGCCGCGCGTCCCGATGGCCGAGACCAGCAAATACGGCATCACCGTCGTCCCCAAGTCGACCTACGTCGAGGACCAATCGGACCCGTCGAAAGACCAGTACGTATTCGCCTACACGATCACGATCAGCAATACCGGAAGCATCCCGGCTCAGCTCATCAGCCGGCACTGGATCATCACCGACGCGAACGGCAAGGTGCTCGAAGTGAAGGGCCTCGGCGTCGTCGGGCAGCAGCCCTTGCTCAAGCCCGGCGAGAGCTTCGAATACACGAGCGGCACACATCTCGAGACCGCGGTCGGCACGATGCACGGCACCTACCAGATGATCGCCGAAGACGGACAGCAGTTCGACGCGCCGATTCCGTCGTTCACGCTGTCGGTCCCGCGCGTATTGCACTAGCGCTCGTCCTGATTGTCGTCGTCTGCCCGCGGCGGCGACGGCTTGCGCTTCCCGCCCATCGTAAACCAGACGATGAACACCGCGAGCAGCAACGCGACCAGCGCTTCGAGCAGGAACCAGATCATCGCGATGCCTCTCCCCAGATATCTCGCAGCCGTGGCCGCTGCGGTCTGCGCCGCCTGCACCACACTGCCCCAGACCGGAATAAAGCCCCCGCCGCCCGCGGTCGCCGTACCCGACACGGCGCGCGCGGTGCTCCGGCCCGTCGCGTTCGCGCAGCTGCCCGGCTGGTCCGACGACACGCTCACCGATGCCTGGCCTGCGTTCACTAACGGTTGCACGACACTCGTTGCACAGGAGGCGACCGCAGCGATCTGGCGCGAGCCCTGCGCCGCCACGGTTGCGATCGATTCGCTCGACGCAACGGCGGTGCGGACATTCTTCGAGCGGCATTTTACCGCATACCAGGCGCTCACCCCCGAAGGCAGGGACACGGGCCTCGTCACCGGCTATTACGAGCCGCTGCTCAATGGCAGCCGCACCCGGCGCGAGCAATACCGTTATCCGCTCTACGCGCCCCCGGACGATCTGCTGACGATCGATCTCGTCGAGCTATACCCCGAGCTCAAGGACAAGCGGCTGCGCGGCCGCGTCGAGGGCAAGCGCGTGGTTCCGTACTGGCCACGGAGCGAGATCGAAGCAGGCAAACCGGCGCTGACGGGCAAGGAGCTCGTCTTCGTCGACGATGCGGTCGAGGCGTTCTTTCTGCAGATCCAGGGGTCGGGCCGCGTCCGTCTCGCCGAAGGCGGTGTCATGCGCATCGGATATGCGGACCAGAACGGACAGCCGTTTCGCTCCGTCGCGCGCGTATTGATCGAACGCGGCGAGCTCTCGCCGGATGGAGCCTCGATGCAGGCGATCAAGGAATGGGGGCGGCAGCATCCGGAGGCGCTGCCTGAATTGCTCGACCAGAATCCGAGCTACGTGTTCTTTCGCGAAGTCACACCGGACACGGCCGCGACCATCGATGGTCCGCTCGGAACGCTCGGCGTTCCGCTTGCGGCGGGCCGCGCGATCGCCATCGATCCGCGTTCCATCCCGCTCGGCGCGCCGGTGTTTCTCGCCACGACCTGGCCGCTGTCGACCCGGCCGCTGAATCGTCTCGTCCTCGCGCAGGATACCGGCGGCGCGATTCGCGGGCCGCTGCGCGTGGATTTTTTCTGGGGCTTCGGCGACGATGCGGCGCGCCAGGCTGGCCGCATGAAGCAGGCCGCGCGTCTCTGGCTGCTCTGGCCGAAGGACGCGCCGCCGCCTTCGTGACGTCATTCCCTCGAGAACGGCAACGCTGACGTCGTTTCCCGCCCCCCGCTTTCGCGGGGGCAGGGTCGCGGGAATCCAGGCCTTCCTAACGACACTGGATCCCCGCCTTCGCGGGGATGATGCGGCTGTTTCCAATCGCTGCGACGCTTCGCGCCTTGCTCTTGGACGGCCGCGTCAACTTCCTGCCACTGTATGAATCGACGGGAAGAACAGATCCTTCCAAGACGCGGGCTTCGCCTTGATCGTGCCGACGCGCGACATGAATTCAGCATATTTCATCGTCCCGTTGGGAACGGCCGAGAATTTCGAGTTCGGATCGTTCAGGATCTTGACGATCTCGTCGGGCGAGGACTTCTGCTTCGAGATCGCGAGGTAGATCTCTGCCGCCCTCCTCTTGTCCCTGGCGATCAGCGCATTCGCCTCGTTCAACGCGGCGATGAACGCCGCGCAGAGCTTCGGGTTTGCTTCGTAGAAGCGCCGGCTGGTATAGGTCATGTCGAGTGTGATGTTGCCGAGGATATCGACGGTGCTGAAGACCCGGTACAGGCCGGGCGTCGCGTCCTCGATGTAGGAAAACGGGGGCGAGGCCATGTGGCTGTTGATCTCGCTCTTGCCCGACAGCATCACCGTCAATGCTTCCGGATGCGGCAGCGCGACCGTGATCGGGTCGAGCTTGGCGTAATTGGCGTCGCCGAATTCCTTCGCCGCCGCCATGTGCAGGAGCACCGCCGGCAGCGAGGTCTTGATGCCCGGCACGGCAATGCGGTCCTTGTCGGTGAAATCCTTGAGCGTCTTGACGTTCGGATTGCGCGTCATCAGATAGATCGACGACGAGCTCATGCCGGTCAGCCCGCGGATCTCCAGCGCCGGATTGTCCTTTGCCTTTGCCCATAGCGTCAGAAACCCGGCCACGCCGATCGACGCGATGTCGAGCGCGCCCGAGAGCATTGCGTCGTTGATCACGTTGCCGCCGTCGAGCACCTTGTAGTCGGCGCGCACCTCGGGGAGGCCCGCGGCCTTCGCGTGCTTCTCGACGAGCTTCTCGCTCGCCATGATCATCAGCGGCAGGTAGAGCACACCGTAGCCGTGCGAGATCCGCACTTCGGAGACTTCCGCGTGCGCCAGCGCAGCAGTCAGCACGATGCAGAGCAAGAACGCGGTGGCGGTCGCCGCCGGGCGGCGACGGCTGTGCAGCAAGGGCTGGGGCATCGGGGGAGCTTCCGGACGAAAGGCGCCATTGTCCCCCGGCACAGAACGCGGCACCAGCGTCGCCGGCACCGCGCGTCTTCAAGCCCTGGTCAGGGTTGCGTGCACATCACCACGCCCTCGTTGATCCAGCCCATGGCGACCGTCTGCTCGAATGCCTGCGGCGTGACCGTGAAGCGATGGTTGATCGCACCGGCCGTCGTGGGATTGTTGAAGAACCGATTCACCGGCAGCAGCCCGGGCGGGCATTGGCCGCCGACCGCCGGAGTGATCGCGAAGGCGTGGCCCTCGAATGTCCAAGCGGAGAACTGCGTCATGACGAACGAGCATTCCGCAGGGTCCGCGGTGAAGAAGTGCGAATCCGGCCCGCGCGGCGGCATGCCGTAGAAACGACACACCGCCATCGTGCCGCCGACGTTGAAGGTCTGACCCGTGCGCTGCCATGCGCCCCCGAAAGCACCGCCACTGAGCGCAGCGATTTCGGCCGTCGAAGCGGTCACGAAGAAATGTCCATTCTGGCTATCGAAGAATTCCACCGCCTGCGGCCCGATGCCCGGCATTGCGCCGACTTGCGGGCGCGTTTCGATTTGGTGCGCATCGATCATGCCGTCGGCCTGAAGCCAGCCACCGACTTCGACTACCGTGCCCACGGCGATCGGTGCGGCCTCAGCCTCGATCAACGTCTGGGCCGTGACGTTGACGAGCTTGCCACCGACATTCCACACGCCGATGATCCCGCTCGGTCCCGCCGGCAACGCATTGATCGTACCGAAGAATTCGAGCGGAGGCTCAGATGCCCCCGAACCAGGCTCGGTCTCGATCTGAGCTGCAACGAGGGTGCCGGTGCTATCCAGCGATCCTTCAACTTTCACGGTAACACCGACGGCGAAGGCGCCATTTTCCGCGTCCAGCTCGGTCGCGGCAGTCACGACGACGGCGCGACCCGTGACCTGCCACGTTCCGATGAAGCCGCTCGCAGGCAGCGCGTCGATCGTTCCGACGATCTCGACATCCTCGGGCACCGGTTGCGGAGCCGGCGCACCGCCGCTCTGCAACTCGATCCTGCTCGCCACGATGACACCGTTTGCATCGGGCAGCCCTTCAACTTCCACGATCGCGCCGACGGCGAAGCCGCCGTTCTCTTGCTCGAGGGTCGTGGTGCTCACGACCAGTACGGTTCTGCCGGCGACTTGCCAAGTTCCGAGCAGTCCGTTGGCCGGCAGGCTCTGGATCGCGCCGGTGAGGTCGCCTTCGTCGTCCCCGGGCGGCGGAGGCGCACCGACGCCGACGTTGACCTCGATTTGTTGCGCGAGCACAGAGCCGTCGCCCTGCAACGTACCCTCGACTGTGACCACGGCGCCGACACCGATCGTGCCGTTTTCTTGGTCGAACTCTGTCGACGCGTCCGCCTGCACGTTCTTGCCGGCGATCGTCCAATTCCCGATCAAGCCGGTGCCGGGCATTGCCTGCACGGTACCTGTGAATTCGACCTCGTTGTCGCCCATATCGTCATCGGCAACGGCAGCGGTGGCACCGAAGCATGTGAGGAATGCGATGCCCAGCGCGCCGGCGGCGCGCAATATGTGCGTGAACATGATTTCCTCCTCGAGCAACGCGACCGCAGGTCGGCGATGCGGACGGCGACAGGACCTGGTGACGCAAACAGCGCCCCGCGTGGGATTGTTCCGGAAAAATATGCCAATGTCAATATGACACTGTCATCATACTAAACGCGTTGGCGCGTGCGACGGTCGCGGGTGACGCGTCAATCTGCGGCTTGGCGCGCAGCTTCGGCCTGGCGGTCGGCGTGATACGAGGAGCGTACCAGAGCGCCGACCGCGGCGTGGCGGAAGCCGAGCGCGTACGCTTCGCGCTCGAACATCGCGAAGGTATCCGGATGCACGTAACGCAACACCGGCAGGTGGCCGGCGGTGGGCTGCAGATACTGGCCGATGGTCAGCATGTCGATCTCATGCGCGCGCATGTCGCGCATCACCGCGAGAATTTCCTCGTCGGTCTCGCCCAGGCCCACCATCAAGCCGGACTTGGTGGGAATGTCCGCGAACCGGCGCTTGAACTCCTGCAGCAGCCTGAGCGAATGCGCATAGTCCGAACCCGGGCGCGCCTGCTTGTAGAGGCGCGGCACGGTCTCGAGATTATGGTTCATCACATCCGGCGGACATTCCGACAGGATTTCCAGCGCGCGCTCGAGACGGCCGCGGAAATCCGGGACCAGCACTTCGATTCGGGTCCCCGGCGAAATCTCGCGCAGCTTGCGGATGCAATCCCGGAAATGCCCGGCCCCGCCGTCGCGCAGGTCGTCGCGGTCCACGCTGGTGATCACGACGTACGCGAGCTTCAGCGCCGCGATCGTCTCGGCCAGATTCGCGGGCTCGTCGGTATCGAGCGGCAGAGGCCGGCCGTGACCGACGTCGCAGAACGGGCAACGCCGCGTGCAGATGTCGCCCATGATCATGAACGTCGCCGTGCCTTTGCCGAAGCATTCGCCGATGTTCGGGCAGGAGGCTTCCTCGCACACGGTGTGCAGATGGTGCTCGCGCAGGATCTTCTTGATCTCGTAGAAGCGCGGACTCGACGGGGCGCGAACACGGATCCATGGCGGCTTCGGGAGCCGTTCGGTCGCGACGACCTTGATGGGGATGCGCGCAGTTTTCGCAGCGCCGGTGTGCTTCACGCCGGCCGCGTTGTCGCGGGCGGAAGTCGCTGCGTCGCTCATGTCAAAGTATCCGACGCCAACCGCGAGGCAAGCATCGGCGCCAATTCGGCGCCGGCCTGGTCAACCGTCCTCACGACATCGAAGTCGGCGAGCTGGGTCACGGCAAGACCCGGATAGCCGCAGGGATCGATGTCGGCAAAGGGCGCGAGATTCATCGCGACGTTTACGCTGAGGCCGTGGTAGGTGCATCCATTGCGCACTCTCAATCCGAGCGCTGCGATCTTGGCTTCGGCATCTCGGACCACGGTATAGACGCCCGGAGCCGACGGCTTACCGTACGCGGAAATTCCCAGCGAACCGAGCCATTCTATCACGCAGGTTTCGATGCGCCGGACCGTCTGGCGCACGCCGAGCTGCGCACGCTTGAGATCCATCAGCAGATAAACGACGAGCTGGCCGGGTCCGTGATATGTGACTTGTCCGCCGCGATCGACCTTGAGCACCGGAACGCCGTTGTCGCGCAACACGTGCTCGCGGCGTCCGGCGAGGCCCAATGTATAAATGGAGCCGTGCTCGGTGAGCCAGATTTCGTCCGGCGTGCCGGCGGTGCGAGCATCGGTGAACGCCTGCATCGCGCGCCAGGTGGCGACGTAATCCGTGCAACCCAGTCGCCGCATCGCCCACCCGCGCTGCGGGGCAAGGTCCGCGGAGCGCGCGTCGCCCGATCCCGCGCAGCCGTCCATGCCGACAGGCTCCTAGAGAACCATCGTGACCATCGGATGCGACGACAGCTCGCGGTACAGCGCGTCCAACTGCTCGCGCGACGTGGCATTGACCGTGCAGGTCAACGAGAGGTATCTGCCCTCGCGCGAGGCGCGCATTTCCATCGACGCGCTGTCGAAATCGGGCGCGTGGCGCAGCACGACTTCGAGAATCGCCTGCGCGAATCCATCCTCGGTGCGTCCGACGATCTTCATCGGGAACGCGCAGGGGAATTCGAGTAAGGTCTCGGTCATCTCCATCGGCCCCATATGGGGCCGGCATGACATCTGCGCAAGCCCTGAGCCTTTGTCGCAGCTAGCTCCTATACATGTACTCCCGCGTCGCCGGATGCGGCAAGCGGCCGTCGGGAAGCGGCTTGCCGACGAGGAGCTGGAAGATCGACAACCAGCCGCGATCGAATGCATGCGCCGAGCCCGCGAGATAGATCCGCCAGACACGGAATTTCTCTTCTCCAACCTCGCGCCGGGCCGCATCGGCATTCGCCTCCAGCCGGTCGAGCCAATTCCATAGCGTCCGCGCGTAGTGCTCGCGCAGGGCTTCGGCGTCGAGGAGCTCGAGGCCGTCGGCGGCGAGCCCTTCGATGACTCTCGATACGTGCGCGACCTGCCCGCCCGGGAAGACGTATTCGTCGATGAAATCGCCGATGCCGCTGCCGAGGCTGTCCCCGCCCGGCCAGTTATGCGTGATGCCGTGGTTGAGCACCAGCCCGCCGGGTTTGAGGATGCGCCTGATCTTGCCGAAGTAGCGCGGGTAGTTGGCAACGCCAACGTGCTCGAACATGCCGACACTGGCGATCTTGTCGAAAAGCCGATCCTCGGGCAAGTCGAGGTAATCGAGCAGTTGCACGCGCACGCGGCCGCCGAGACCGAGCTCGGCGATTTTTGCCTTGACGAAATCGTACTGATTCTGCGACAGCGTGATGCCGGTTGCATTGACGCCGTAGCTTTGCGCCGCGCGAAAGATCAGCGCACCCCAGCCGCAGCCGATGTCGAGAAACTCCTCGCCCGGGTTGAGCATCAACTTGCGGCAGATGTGATCGAGCTTCTGCACCTGGGCCTGGTCGAGCGAATCCGTCTCGCTGCGGAAATACGCGCACGAATAGACCATGCGTTCGTCGAGCCAGAGCCGATAGAAGGCGTTTGAGACGTCGTAATGGTGCTGGATGTTCTCCCTGTTGCCGCGCCGGCGGCTGAGCCACGTTCGCGCACGCGCGGCGAATCGATCGCGACTGTACGTGACGCTGCCGACCAGCGATTCCGCGATGCCGAGAACGCGGCGTGCGCCGCCGCTGAAGTCGATATCGTTGCGAACGTACGCCCGCGCGAGCGCCCCCATTTCCGGCGACGCAAGCGTCTTCAAGCCCTGCCACGTGCGGGCGTACACATCGACCTCGGGAGTCTCCGACAGCGGAACGCGGTCGCCGTCGGGCAAAACGAGGGCGATGGGGATGTCGCGGCCGCTGTAGCGGTTGGCGATGATTTTCTGCAGCGGCTGGTTCATGCGCGGAGGGTGTCGATTGACGAATGCGGAACCAAGCTACAGTTTAGCAGCGCCCCGCGTCCGTGCGCCATCGGTCGCCGGCGAGTCCGCCGGGCGTCCCCGATCAAGCGCAGCAGCTAAAGGCTTGGGGCCTCGCGCGTTTTGACACCCAAAGGCGTAGCCGCCTAAGATGCGGCGCCACCGTTCGCCTGTCGCAGGCGGCGCGGTGCGAGACGATGCCGACAGTCAACGAGCGCATAGAGCGGCCCGCCATGGCCGAGCGTCAGTTCCGCGACGCCCTGGCGCAGTTTGCGACCGGCGTCACGATCATCACCGCGCGTGCCCAGCACGGCTTCATCGGCTTCACCGCCAATTCGTTCAATTCGGTGTCGCTGGACCCGCCGCTCATCATCTGGAGCCTCGCACGGCGCTCGCGCAGCCTGGCGATCTTCGAAGGCGCCGCGCAATACGCGGTCAACGTGCTCGCGCACGATCAGGTCGAGCTGGCGCGACGCTTCTCGCACCCGCACACCGATCGCTTCGCAGGCGTGGCATTCCGCCTTGGCCAGGCGGATGCGCCGTTGATCGAAGGCTGCGCGGCATGGCTCGAATGCCGGCATCACGCGCTGCACCCCGCGGGCGACCACATGCTTTTCATCGGCGAAGTCGTCGCTGCCGCGCATCGCCGTCTGCCGCCCCTGGTGTGGCACGGCAGCAGGTATCGCGTCAGCCAGCCGGACCCGGAGGGCCGCGCCGATTGATCGCTACGCCGCGCTAAGCGCTTTGGGCTTGCTCGCCTGAAACAAGCGGTACATCTGCCGGTACACGGGCCCGGGCTTGCCGCCCGCGAAAGGCTTGCCGTCGAGCGTGGTGACCGCGAGCACTTCCTTGGTCGACGAAGAGAGCCACATCTCGTCGGCGGCGAGCGCCTCGTCTCGGGTCACCGGCCGAATCTGCAAGGGCAAGCCGCCTTCGCGCGCCAGCTCCAGTGTTGCGTCGTAGGTGATGCCCGGAAGGATGAGGTTGTCCTTGGGCGGCGCAATGAGGGTGCCGCCCTTCACGATCAACACGTTCGACGCGGACGCTTCGGTCAGATACCCGTTGCGGAACATGACCGTCTCGACCGCTCCGTGATCGACCGCAAACTGTCGCGCGAGAACGTTGCCGAGAAGCGAGATCGTCTTCAAATCGCAGCGCAACCAGCGCTCGTCGACGGCCGTGACGACGGCAACCCCACCCTCGATCTGCTCGCGCGACAGGACCGGCAGCGGATTGCTCATGATGAACACGGTCGGCACGGCGTCGGGCGGGAAGGCGTGGTCGCGCTTGGCCGCGCCGCGAGTGACCTGCAGGTAGACGCCTTGATCATCGAAGGGCTGCCGCGTGATCAGGTCGTGAATGATCGTCTCCCACTCCGAGTCGCGGTGCGGATTGGCGAGCCGGATTCCGTCGAGGCTGCGCTGCAGGCGCGCCAGATGCTGCGGCAATCGGTACGGCTGGCGGCGGTACACGGGGACGAGCTCGTACACTCCGTCTCCGTAAATGAACCCGCGATCGAGGACGGAGATTCGCGCTTCGTCGATCGGGAGAAACTTGCCGTTGAGATAAACCGTCATTGCTTTCCTATCGTCTGTCGTCATTCTCGCGGACTTCTGCCTGTGTCGTCATTCCCGCGAAGGCGGGAATCCAGTCACTTCACACGACACTGGATCCCCGCTTCCGCGGGGATGACGCATCCGTTTCCGATCGCGCTCGCACCTGCGGTGCGGCGCTCTCGGACGGATGCGTCACTTGAACCACAGCCGCACCGTATCCCACATTCTTCCGAAGAAGCTCGCCGGCGCGACATCGTCGAGCGCGAGCAAGGCAAATTCTCCCAGCGGCTTGCCTTCGAGGGTCACTTTCACGGCACCGACGCGCTGGCCGCGCGTCACCGGCGCGACCAGAGGCTCGATCGCTTCGAGCGTCAGCTTGAGCTTCTGCGCCTGACCCTTGGGCAGCGTGACATACTGATCGGCGACAAAGCCCGCCGAAACGGCATTCGCGGCGCCTTTCCAGACGCGTAGCGTGCTGACCGACTCTCCGTTCTGGTAGAGCTCTACAGTGTCGTAGAACTGGAACCCGTAGTTCAGAAGTTTCTGCGACTCGCTGGTGCGCGCGGCATCGGAGCCCGCGCCAAGCACGACCGACAAGAGCCGTCGCGGCCCACGTTTCGCCGACGCGATCAGGCAATAGCCCGCGGCATCGGTGTAGCCCGTCTTGACCCCATCGACGAACGGATCGGTCCACAGCAGACGGTTGCGGTTGGGCTGCGTGATGTTGTTGTAACGATATTCCTTCAGCGCGTACAGCGGGTAATACTCGGGGAAATCACGGATCAGCGCGGACGCCACCCGCCCGCTCATCCGCACCTTCGGGTTCGGCACCGCGCGACCGGCCGGCGAACTGGTCGACCTGGTGGAGCGGATGATCGCGGGCACCTCGGTCGAGGCGATGACCGACTTCCTGCGCACGCTCGG